>Ga0209381_1000264_pt1 | contig 143740 bp, 117 predicted proteins | sample DewCreD2012metaG_FD_184111 | JGI IMG/M metagenome (GOLD analysis project Ga0209381, IMG submission 184111) | Hot spring sediment bacterial and archeal communities from British Columbia, Canada, to study Microbial Dark Matter (Phase II) - Dewar... ...
AGCTGGGGTACATGTTCCTGGGGGCTGGGGCGGGGGCGTTTGCGGCAGCGATCTTCCACGTGTTCACGCACGCGTTCTTCAAGGCGTGTCTGTTTTTGGGGAGCGGGAGCGTGATTCACGCCTGCGGTGGTGAGCAGGACATGCGGAAGATGGGCGGGCTGCGCGCGCACATGCCGCGGACGTACTGGACGTTCGTGGTGGCGACGCTGGCGCTGGCGGGGATTCCGGTGTTTGCCGGGTTCTTCTCCAAGGACGAGATCCTGGGGAAGGTGTTTGCGGCGGGGATGGCGGACCTCGGTGGGTTCGGGAATATCTACCTGGCGCTCTGGGTGCTCGGGGTGGTGGGGGCGTTCCTGACGGCCTTTTACATGTTCCGGGCGGTGCACATGACGTTCCACGGGAGCTTCCGCGGCGGGCACGAGGCGGAGCACCACCTGCACGAGTCGCCGGGGGTGATGACGTGGCCGCTCGTGATCCTGGCGGTGGGGTCCATCGTCGCGGGGTTTGTGGGGGTCGGCAAGGCGCTGACCTTCAACGTGGACCTGAACTGGTTCGAGCACTTCCTGCACCCGGTGGCGCCAGGGGTCGAGCTGGAGCACCACCCGTCGCTGGGGATCGAGTGGGCGCTCATCGCGCTCTCGGTGGGGGTCGCGGTGTCGGGGATCCTGCTGGCCACGCGGTTCTACAGCGGCGAGCGGGCGTTCGAGGTGCCGCGCCGCTTCGCCCAGCGCTACCCCCGCCTCTTCGCCCTCGTCGCCAACAAGTACTACGTGGACGAGGCGTACGACGCCGCGGTCGTCAAGCCCCTCGCTGCAGTGTCCCGCTTCTCGTGGAAGGGGCTCGACACGGTGGCCATCGACGGCACCATCAACGCGCTGGCGTTCTTCACCGAGATCACCGGCGACATGCTGCGCTTCATCCAGACCGGCAACGTCCGCAACTACGCGCTCATGGTCCTTGCCGGGGCGTTGGGCGCCGCCGCCTGGTTGCTGTTCTAGGGGGGACCCGTGCCATACCAAGACATGCTCCTCTCCATCCTCACGTTGACCCCCGGCGTGGTGGGGCTGCTCGTCCTGCTGCTGGTGCCGCGCGACGCGGTGCGGTTGCAGCGCTGGGCAGGGCTTGGGGCCTCCCTCGCGGCCTTTGCCGTGGCCCTGCTGGTGTGGTCGCGGTTCGACCCCGCCAACCCCGGCTTCCAGCTCGTGGAGGTGCGGCCCTGGCTCCCCCAGTACGGCATCTTCTACCGCCTCGGGATGGACGGCATCTCCCTCGTGCTCGTGCTCCTCACCACGCTCCTCCAGCCGCTGGTCTTCATCTCCTCCTGGCACGCCATCAAAGACAAGGTGAAAGGCTACGTGGTGGCGATGCTGCTGCTCGAGACCGGGATGATCGGCGCCTTCCTCGCCACCGACCTGTTCCTCTTCTACGTGTTCTGGGAGCTGATGCTGCTCCCCATGTACTTCATCATTGGCGTGTGGGGCGGGGAGCGGCGGGTCTACGCCGCCGTCAAGTTCGTCCTCTTCACCCTCGCCGGCTCGCTGCTCATGCTGGTCGGCATCATCTACCTGTCCTGGCTGCACCACGCCCAGTTCGGCAGCTGGTCGTTCGCCTACGAGGACATGACCAGGCTCGTCATCCCCATGGGCCAGGGGTTCTGGCACAGCCCACAGCTCCTCCTCTTCGCCGCCTTTGCACTGGCCTTCGCCATCAAGGTGCCCGTCTGGCCGCTCCACACCTGGCTCCCCGACGCCCACGTGGAGGCCCCGACGGGTGGCTCCATCATTCTGGCCGGCGTTCTCTTGAAGCTCGGCACCTTCGGTCTGCTTCGCTTCAACCGGACGCTCTTCCCCGAGGCCTGGGAGCTGGCCACCCCACTGTTCGTCGTGCTGGCCGTCATTGCCATCATCTACGGCGCCCTCGTGTCCTGGGCCCAGAAGGACATCAAGAAGCTGGTCGCCTACTCCTCGGTGTCCCACATGGGCTTCATCATCCTGGGCCTTTTTGCCGGCGGGGTGGCCGCCACCCAGGGGGCCCTCCTCCAGATGGTGAACCACGGTCTGTCCACCGGCGCCCTCTTCATGCTGGTGGGCGTTATCTACGAGCGGCGCCACACCCGCCTCATCGAGGATTTCGGCGGGCTGGCGGCGGTGATGCCGTACTACGCCGGCGCCTTCATCCTCACCACGCTGGCCTCCATCGGTGTGCCCGGCCTCAACGGCTTCGTGGGTGAGTTCCTCATCCTTGCCGGGGCGTTCCGCACCCAGAGGCTGGCCGTCGTTCTCGCCGCCACCGGGATCATCCTCGGGGCCGTCTACATGCTCTCATTGGTGCAGCGCGTCTTCTGGAACCCCCTCACGAACCCCGCCAACGAAAAGCTGCCCGACCTGACCTGGTACGAGGTGCTGGCCTTCGCCCCCCTGGCCATCCTCATGGTGTGGATCGGCGTCCACCCCAGCACCTTCCTCTCCATCTCGGAGGCCGCGGTGACGCGGCTCATCGGAGGCTGAGCGTGCCCGTCAACGACCTTGCCGCGATCCTGCCCGAACTCCTCCTTGTCATCGTCGGGGCGCTGCTGGCACTGGCCGACTCCTTTGCGCCGGCGCTGCGCCCCCGCTTCGGCCTTCTCGGGGCGGTGACGGCCATCGCTGCGGGACTCCTGCGCTGGCTCGTTCCCCTCCCCGGAAGGGTGTGGAGCGGCGCGCTCCTCGTCGACCCCATGGCACGCTTTCTCGACACCTACGTGCTGGTCGCGGTGTTGCTCTGCGCCCTCATGGCCGACCCCTACCTGGCACGGACCAAGGCCCGCCTCGGCGAGTTTTACGCCTTGCTCCTCTGGGCGGCGGTGGGTGCCATGGTGATGATGAAGAGCGACCACCTGCTGGTGATTTTCGTCGGCCTCGAACTCCTCTCCGTCTGCCTGTACGCCCTCAACGCCTTCCACACCACCAGCGTGGTGTCCCTGGAAGCGGGGTGGAAGTACCTGGTGGTGGGCGCCTTTTCCGCAGCCGTGCTGCTCTTTGGGGTGGCTCTCCTGTACGGCGCCACCGGCACGCTGGCCCTCGGCCAGGCCGCCGGCGCCCTGGCAGCGCTGCCCGGCTCGCCGCTGCTCCTTGCCGGCCTCGCCCTCCTCTTCGCCGGGCTCGCCTTCAAGCTGGCGCTGGTGCCGTTCCACGCCTGGGCGCCGGACGTCTACCAGGGGTCGCCGACGCCGGTCACCGCCTTTCTCTCGGTGGTGCCGAAGGGCGCCGCCCTGGTGGTTCTGGCCCGCACCGTGGCGGCCCTCCTGCCACCCCCGGCGACCGTGAGATGGACCCTGCTCCTGGCGGCCGTGGCGGTGCTCTCCATGACCCTCGGCAACCTCGTGGCCATTGCCCAACGCGACCTCAAGCGCATGCTGGCCTACTCGGGCATTGCCCACATGGGGTACGCGCTGGTGGGGATTGCCGCCTTCGGCCAGGACGGCGTGGCAGCGGTGCTCGTCTACGTTGCCGCCTACACCCTCATGAACATTGCCGCCTTTGCCGTGGTCTCGGCCTTCTCCGAGGGCGAGGAGGAGCCTCACCTGGTCACCGACCTGGCCGGCCAGGGGTGGGTCCGCCCCGGGCTCTCCTTCGCCCTGGCGGTGGCCATGTTCTCCCTCGCCGGGATCCCCCCCACCGTGGGTTTTGCCGCAAAGTTCCTCGTTTTCCGTGCCGCCGTTCTGGACGGCCTGGTTTGGCTCGCCGTCGTGGGCGTGATCAACAGCCTGGTGTCGGTGTTCTTCTACCTCCGCGTGGTCTACTACCTCTACATGCGCCCGCTGCCCAAGCGGCAACCGCAGTACACCGAGCCGCTGGCGGTGCGGCTGGTGGCCGGTCTCTGCGCGGTGGGGATCTTCGTCCTCGGCGTGCTGCCGGGGATCGTCCTGGAGACCGCAGAATTGGCCGCACGAACCCTGACGAGGTGAGGCATGACCTTCAAACGGTACATCCCCGTCGAGAGCATCTCCGAGTTGACCATTAACCGCCTCTCCATCTACCTGCGCTGCCTGCAGCAGCTGGAGAAGGAAAACGTCACCACCATCTCATCCCAGGAACTGGCCGATCGCTTCCACCTCAACTCCGCCCAGATCCGCAAGGACCTCGCCTACTTCGGCGAGTTCGGGATCCGCGGCGTGGGTTACAACGCCGCCCAGCTCCGGGAGCACCTCGTCAACATCCTGGGGCTGTCCGAGGAGCGACGGGTGGTGGTGGTGGGCGCCGGCAACCTGGGCACCGCCCTCTCCCACTTCTCGGGGTTCAACACCGGAGGTTTCAAGATCGTTGCCCTGTGCGACGCCGATCCCCAGAAGATCGGCAAGCGGATCCCCGGGGGGCTGGTGGTGGAGGACGTGGCCGCCCTCCCCGCCATCGTCAGCGAACGCCACGTCCACATTGGCGTCATCACCGTCCCGGCCAGCGCCGCCCAGCAGGTCTTCGACGACCTGGTGGCGGCCGGCGTCCAGGCCATCCTCAATTTCGCCCCGGCCCAGCTCAAGGGGCACCCCGAGGTGAAGCTCAAGAACGTGGACCTGAAGATCAACCTGGAGCTACTGTCGTTTTTCCTGACCCACGCGGCCCGGTTGGCCTCCATCACCTGAGCGCAACCGCCGCAGCGCCGGCGCCCCCGAGCCCCGCTCCTGCCGCACCAGTTCCCGGATGCGTTTCTGCAGGAGATCCTGGCGACCCTGCAGCTCGGCAAGTTCCGCCCGCACACCCTCGATGAGCTGCAACGAGGCCGCCACCTCCGGGTCCAGTACCCGCTCCTCGGCGATGGCGGCGAGCTGCCGGTCGAGGCTCTCAATCTGGGCCTCCAGGAACTGGCGGCTTGCCGCATCCCGCGTCCGCTCCAACTGGTTGCGCAAGTCGTCACGGGAGCGCTCGAGCTCGAGGGCGAGGACCCTGGCGTCCTCCCCCTGCCGTTGCCGGGCCAGCACCCGGGCAATTTCTTCCTTCACCCAGTTGTAGCGTTCCCAGTCCACGCCTAGCGCCGCCGCCGCCTCTCGCTCGCTGGTCACGAGGTCCTTCAACCGCCCCAGCGCCTCGCCCCCCTCGCCGCTGGTCTGGCCGAGCGCCTCCTCGAGCTGCCGCAACGCCTTGCCCTTCACCGCCACGAGAATCTTGAGATCCTCGGCAACGAGCCGGCGCGCCGTCGCCGGCGAGGGCGCCGGGGTTGCCGCCGGCGCCACCGCCGGGCGCGCCTTGCACCCGACAGCCACCGCCACCACCACCGCGGCCGCACCCAGCAGCGTCCCCCTCGCCACGCCCGTAGCCTAGCACTTCCACCGGCCCGTCCAGGTGCGCTACAGTAGCCTCGTCATGGCGCAGCCGAAGACCATCGGCAAGTACGAGATTGCCGAGCAGATCGGGGTCGGCGGCTTCGGTGTCGTCTACAAGGCGTGGGATCCGTACATCCGCCGCTGGGTTGCCCTCAAGACTTGCGCCGCCAGCGACGAGGAGGGCACCCAACGCTTCTTCCGCGAGGCTCAACTGGCCGGTGCGCTCCAGCACCCCAACATCACGCTGATCTTCGATTTCGGCATCGAGGGGGGGACGCCCTACGTGGTACAGGAGTTCCTCTCGGGCACCGACCTCGACGAGATCCTGCAGCGGCAGCGACTGCGGCTGGAGGGGACCATCGCCATCCTCCTCCAGGTCTGCGCCGGCCTCGACTTCGCCCATTCCCGGGGGATCATCCACCGCGACATCAAGCCGGCCAACGTCAGGCTGCTCGAGGACGGGCTGGTGAAGATCATGGACTTCGGCATCGCCAAGTCGTTGCAGGTGGAGTCCAAGTTGACCCAGACTGGGGTCGCTCTGGGCACTGCCGGCTATCTCGCCCCGGAGCAGCTGGCCGGCAAGCCCCTGGACGCTCGCACCGATCTTTTCTCGCTGGGCGTGATGGCCTACGAGATGGTGGCCGGCGTGCGACCTTTTGCCGGCCCCAACCTCTCCAACGTCATCTACCAGATCCTCAACCAGGACCCCGTGCCGCTGCGGCAGCGCAACCCGGCCTGCCCGGAACGGCTCGAGCGCGCCATCCTCCGCGCCCTGGCCAAGGATCCGGATCGTCGCTACCCCGGGGTGCGGGAGTTCGCCCAGGACCTCAAGCAGGTGCTCACCGAGCTGCCGGCGGGGCAGCACGGCCGGCGCCTGGACACCACCACGGCCATCGTCCGCGAGGAACTCGCCCTCCTGCCCGGGGCTTCCACCGCCGATCTCACGGCGCCCACCCAGCTGGCCGCCCGCCCCCTGCAGCACCTGCCCACGGCCACCGCCGACCGCGCCTCCCCCCGCCGCCGGGGCGCCGTCATGGCCGCAGTGGGTATCGCGGGCCTGGCGCTGGCAGCGGGGGGACTCTGGCTCGCCAACCGCTCCTCCACCACCCCCGCGGCCGGGGGGTTGGCGCTGCCGACCCCGATCCCCAGCACGGTGGCCACGCCCCCCCCGCCGGAGCCCACCCCCACCCCACCCCCCACGCCGGCCCCCGTGGCGGTGCGGCTCACCGTCTCGCCGCCGTCGGAGGTGAGCGTGGACGGTGTCTCCCTCGGGGTGGTGAGCGAGACGGAGGTGCGGTTGCTCCCCGGCGAGCACCGCTTTCACCAGCGCATCCCGGGCTACCGGGAGCAGACGGTCACGCTGGCGGTGGACCCGGCGGCACCCGCCTTGACCCTGCGCCTGCCGCCCTACGGCGTCCTGAGCGTGTTCAACGACTTTGGAGTTCCCGTGCGGGGCAGTGTCGTGTCCCTCGACGGGAGGGAACTGGGGAGCCTGCCGATCCACGAGCGAAAGGTCCCGGCGGGGGAACACGAACTCGTGGTGCGGTGGAGCGACGGTCGCGAGGTGCGCCAGCGCATCGTCGTGCCGCCGCTGGGAACGTACCGTCACACCGTCACCCTCGCGCCGTGAGGTCGCCTGGTGGCCAACCGGCGGAGCGGTGACGCCTTTGCGCCGGGGCTGCGCTACACTCCTGCGTGATGCGGCGTATGCTCGCACTCCTGATATGCCTGGCCGCGGCCGTGGAAATCCACGCCGTGGACCCTCTCACCCAGGCCAACGAGGCGTTCCGCAAGGCCGAGTACAGCAAGGCCGCCGAACTGTTCCAGGTGGCCGCGGAACTGGAGGGGCGCCCGGAGTACCGGGCCGAGATCTGGGTCAAGCTCGCCTGGACCCGCTTCGCCCTCCAGCAACGGGACAAGGCCGAGACGGCGCTCCTGGCCGCTCTCAAGGACCGGCCCAACCTCGAGCTGTCCCCCGACTACTACAGCGACGAGTTCCTCGCCCTCTTTTCCCGCCTCAAGGCGCAGGCCGCCGGCTCGGGGGGGGCCAGCTTCCGCACCGTGACCCCGGAGAGCCTGGCCGCACTACGGTCGCGCGCCGATCTGGCCGCAGACCCGGCAGGCCTGGACGCCATCCTTGCCGAACTGGACGCCCTCGAGCCCTCGATGCCCCAGGCCCTCCTGCCCCAGCTCTTGGACCTGCGAGCCACTATCCTCGAACGCCTTGGCCGCAGCGAACAGGCTCTCGAGGCTCTTGGCAAGGCGGCAGCCCTGCGCGTCGCGCAAACCGCCGCCGGGACGCCGGCTATCCCCCTTGAGACCATCGTGGAAGGGCGGCGCCTCACCGCCGCCGGCCAGCCGAGCGACGCCGCTGCCCTCATGCGCGGGGTACTCGCCGCCCTCCCCTCCTGTGGGCCGGCTCTCGAGGTGCTGGGCGAGGCCTACCTGGCGCTGGCTCGTTACGAGGAGGCCCAGGCGGCGCTGCGCGCCGCCATCCTCGCCGACCAGCGCCCCGATCTCTTCCTCTCCCTGGGGGAGGTGGAGATCCGGCGGGGCAACCCGGCCGGCGCCCGCGAGGCCTTCCGCCGGGCTGCGGAGCTCGACGCCGCCAACGAGCGGGCCCTGGCCGCCCTGGGCCTCCTGGCTGCGGCCGGCGGCGACCTGTCAGCCGCCCGCACGGCGCTGGACGCAGCCCTCGCCATCAACGCGGCTCTCTTCGAGGCCCAGGTGGTGCGCGGACAACTGGCGCTGGCCGACGGGGACGCTGCCGCCGCCGTCCGGGCCCTTCAGCGGGCCTTGCAGATCCGGCCGGACGACGGGTGGGCCAGGGGGTGGCTGGGGTGCGCCATGCTCGCCCAGGGGGATGCCGCCGCCGCCGAGGAGTTGCTGCGCGGTACCGACCCGCGCATGCCCACCTTCACCGTCTTTCGCAGCGAGGCGCTGCGGCGGCTCGGCCGCAGCGCCGAGGCGCTGGCCCTGCTGACACCGCTCCTGCCGGCAAAGGAAGCGGCTCTGGTGGCTGCCCGCTCCTCGCTGGACGGCAACGACCCCGACGCGGCGGCCCGGGTTCTCGCCCCGGTCCTCCTCCGCGACCCTGCCGACGGACGGGTGCGCTACCTCCAGGCGGCGGTGCTGGCCGCGAGCGGCGATCACGCAGGAGCCCTGGCGGAACTCGAACGGGCAATGTCGCTGCCGGGCTGCCCGCCGGCGGCCTCGGCGGCGGCGACCAACCTGCGCGCCACCCTTCAGGCCGAGGCGCTCATGCAATCGGCGGCCCGGCCGCCCCGTCAGCCAGCCCACCGCTGAGGCGGGCCAGCAGCTCCAGGAGCACCTGGGCGGTGGCGCCGGCAATGCGCCGGGGTCCGTAGTGCAACACCGGCGACGTCACCAGTCCCCCTGGCCCCTCCTCCTCCACCCGCTCCACCAGCGTCGGCTGGAAGAGTGCCACCAGCGGCGTCGGCAGCAGCTCCGCCACCTCCCTAGCTGCCACCCGCAGCGTGACCGGCCAGGGAATAGCGCCCACCACGGGGGATATCACCGGGCCGGCCGCGGACGTCACGTCGCTGAGCTGCCCCAGGACCGCCACCTCCTCCTGCGGAATCCCGAGCTCTTCCTCGGTTTCCCGCAGGGCCGTGGCCACCTCGTCCTCGTCCCCCGCGCGCGCCAGCCCACCGGGAAAGACGATGGCCCCGGCGGGCCGGGGGAGACCCGGCGAGCGCCGCGTCAGCAGCGTCCACAGGGTCCCCTGGTGGACGAAGAGCGGCACGAGCACCGCGGCCCGCTGCTGCGGCGGTGCCGCCAGGCGGCGGATCGGCGCCGCGGCCAGCGCCCTCTCCACCTCCTCAAGCCAACTCACGGCATAGCTCCTGGACGGCGACCAGCAGCCGCTCCGCCGCCCGCGCCGGCTCGTGTCCCCCCTCCTGCCAGGCCCGCCGCGCGGCAGCGCAGGCTGCCCGCCACCCCCCGCCGCGCAGTGCCAACGCGTGGCGAACGAAATCCGCCACACCCGCAGCGCCCACGGCAATGCGCGGCGCCGCCGCCACCGGGAACTCCAGGAACTGGGCGTAGCCCGACACCACTACCGGTCGGCCCGCGGCCAGGAAGCGCAGGGCGGCTGCCGAGGTCTCGCCGGCGGTGGGGTAGCGAGGCACCACCCCCAGGTCGGTGGCGGCCAGGATCCCGGCCAGCTCCCCCCGGCTGGCCCACCCCCACCGCACCACCTGCCGCTCCAGCCCCAGCGCCCGCACGTGCCGGTCCAACGGGTCCGCTCCGCTCTCCTCCCCCACCACCACCAACCGGGCGGCGACGCCCAGTTCGCGCAGCGCCGCAATCCCCTGGAGCACCGTCGCCAGCCCCTTGGCCGGGGTGAGATACCCGAGGTGAGTCACCACCAGCTCGTCCGCCGCTGCCCCCAGGCGCGCTCGCATCGCCTCGCGCTGGCCCCCCGCGAGCTTGGCCACGGCGAGCGGCACGCGGCCCACGGGGACGCCCGGCAGTTCGGCAGCCACCCTGCGGGCCACCCACTCGCTGTGGACGATCACCGCCCCTGCCCGGGAAAGCAGCGCCCGGCGCGCCGGAAACAGGAACGGCTCGAGCCGACCCACGTACCCCCAGCGGCGCGCCCTGGCCAGGGCCGCCCCGTGGCCGGGGTGGGCGGCCTCCACCTCGGCGGCAAACCGGTCCCACGCCCCCTCGGCCGCCGCCTCCTCCACCAGGAGGTGGTGGAGCACGGCGTCGTGCAGGACCACCACGCACCCCCCCTCGCGCACCCGGCGGGCGATCCAGATGTGGTACGGGTTGTTGCCCAGGTGCAGAAGGGCCACCTGACCCTGCCCCGTCTGCCGCTCCGGCTCCACGAAACGCAGCCCCCGGGTCCAGGGCTCCCGAGGCGGCTGCCACCCCGGCGGAGGGACGATCTCCACGTGGGCCCGGCTCGCCAGCTCCGGGAGGATCTCGGCGGCGTAGTCAGCTACCCCCGAGCGGATCGGCGGCAGCGGCGAGGCCCACAGGAGCCGGAGGTCCGTCACGCGTCGTTGCCGCCACGGGCCAGCAGGCGCAGGTATGCGTCGATGAAGCCGTCCAAATCGCCGTCCAACACCCGGTCCGCGTCCCCCACCTCGTAGCCGGTGCGCAGATCCTTGACGAGCCGGTACGGCTGCAGCACGTAGGAGCGGATCTGGTTGCCCCAGGAGATGTCCTTCTTGGGGCCCTTGAGCTTGGCCAGTTCCTCCTCCTTCTTCCGGCGCTCCAGCTCGAAGAGCCGTGCCCGCAACACCCGCATGGCGGTCGCCAGGTTCTTGATCTGGGAACGCTCGTTCTGGCAGGAGACCACGATGCCGGTGGGGAGGTGGGTGACGCGCACCGCCGAGTAAGTGGTGTTGACCCCCTGTCCGCCGGGCCCGGAGGAGCAGAAGCGGTCGATCCGGAGGTCCTTCTCGGCAATCTCCACCTCGATGTCCTCGTCCACCTCCGGGTAGATGTGGACCGAGGCGAAGGACGTGTGGCGCCGCCCCTGGGCATCGAAGGGGGAGATGCGCACCAGACGGTGGACGCCGCTCTCCCCCTTCAGGTAGCCGTAGGCGTACTCGCCGCGAACCAGCACCGTGGCGGACTTGATGCCGGCCTCCTCGGCGTCCTGGGTGTCCAGGACCTCGGCCTCCAACCCGCGCCGCTCGCACCACCGCAGGTACATGCGCAGGAGCATGGCGGCCCAGTCGGCGGACTCGGTGCCCCCCGCCCCCGGGTGGACCTCCAGGTAGGCGTTGGCGGCATCGTACTCGCCGGTCATCTTGGTTTCCAGCTCGATCCGCTCCAGCTTGGGCGCCAGACGCTCCAACGTGAGGCGCAACTCCTCCTCCCCCGCCGGGTCCTCGCGCGCCAGCTCCTCCAGAACCTCCAGCTCCTCCTCGGTCTCCTTCAGAAACGAACTGGTGGCCAGCTTGCTCTCCAGGGCCCGCTGGCGGCGCATGGCCTCTCGCGCCCGCTCCCGGTCGTTCCAGAAATCGCTCTTTTGGGCTTCCTCGGCGAGGCGGGCGAGTTCCGCCTCCAGGCGGGGAGCGTCAAAGGTACCCCCGCAGGCTCGTCACCAACTGGCGGACCTCGGCGGTCCGCGCCAGCACGTCCTCAAGCATCGCGCCTCCCCGGCTGACCGGCACCGTCGCCTTGCGGCAGCGGCGACGTGCGGCGTGCCCAGGCGGCCGCGAGTATACCACCCAGGGCCGCCGCGACGATGGCGAGTCGCAGTCTCCCACCGAGCGCCACTGCTGGTGTGATCCCGCCCCCCGCCGTCACGTCGCTCACGACGATCCCCACCTTCCCCATCCCCAGCCGCTTCACCGTCCGTCCCCAGGGGTCCACGATGGCCGAGATGCCGGTGTTGGCTGCCCGCACGAGGTAACGCCTCGTCTCGGCGGCGCGCAACTGAGCGAGGGCAAGGTGCTGACGCGGGGCTGCCGAATCGCCGTACCACCCGTCGTTGGTGATGGTGACCAGTACCCCCGCCCCGCCCCTCACCTGGTCGGCGGCCAGGGAAGGGAAGGCCACCTCGTAGCAGACCTCGATGCCCACGGGCCCCGAGGGACCCGGCACCGGCGCCGGGTCGTGGCCGGGTGTGAACGCCCCCACCTCCCGCACCAGCGGGCGCAGGAAGGCGATGCGCCCGAGGATCGGCACGTACTCGCCGAAGGGCACGAGGTGAATCTTGTCGTAACGGAACGGCACCAGACCGGCCGGGGAGAAGGTGTGGACGGCGTTGGTGTAGCTGTCGCCCTCGCCGAAACCAATGGAACCCACGGTGAGCCACACGCCGTCGCGGCGGGCAAAGGACTCCAGCCGAACCCGGTACGGCCCGTCCCGCTCGACGATGCGCGGCACGGCGCTCTCCGGCCACACCACCCACGTGGCGCCGGCGGCCACCCCCTCCCGGCTCAGGGCAAAGACCCGTTCCTCGATGGACTGCCGGCTCGCCCCATCCCACCGCTCCTCGAGCGGCACGTTGGGCTGGATGGCGGCCACCCGGACCGGCTCCCCCACCGGCACGAAAGGGGAAGCCAGCGCCACCGCCGCTACCCAGCCCAGCATCACCACGCCGATCTGAACTGCCCCGGCGCGCCGCAGCGGTGGCTCCAGCAGAGCGTCCAGGCCGCCCCCCGCGGCCAGGAGGAGCAGCGACAACCCCGCCGAGCCTACCGTCGCCACCGGCGCCAGCAACCACGGCCAGCCGGTGGCCGCCGCGGCCACCGGATTCCAGGGGAAGTGCCACGGCGGCCACCCTTGCAGTACCTCCGCGGCGGCCAGCGCCAGCGGCAACGACCACGGCAGCCACCGCTCCGGGCCCCGGCTGGCGAGCCACGCCGCCAACGCCCAGGTGGCACCGAGGATGGCCGCCATCGCCAGCCAGGCGGCCACCGCCAGCGGCAGCGGGGTGTGGCCGTAGCGGTGGAGGACGATGACCACCCACGGCACCGCTGCGGCCCACTGGGCAAAACCGGCCAGCCAGCCGGTTCGTACCGCCCCCCAGCCCCGCCGCCCGGCGAGGGCCCGCCGCAACAGGCCGGGGACCGCCAGCACCAGCGGAACCAGCCCTGGCCCCGGCAGGGCCAGGGCCATGGACAACCCCGCCGCAACGGCCAGCCCGCGGCGTCGCCAGCGATCCCCCATCAGGAAAGGCACACTAGCAGAGCGACGTGCGCGCGCCAACGCCCGCCACCGGCAGGTCAATCACGGGAACCCGCCGCGCCGTGGCCGCGGTCCCGGTCCACCGCCCGGCCCGCCAGCGCCTCCTCGGCGCGGTACGACGAGCGCACGAAGGGGCCGGCGATGACTTCCAGGCCCAAAGCTCTCCCCGCCTGCTCCAGGGCCGAGAACTCCTCGGGCGTCCAGAAGCGTGCCACCTCCGCCTGGTGGCGGGTGGGACGAAGGTATTGCCCCACGGTGACCACCTGGCAGCCGGCCGCGGAGAGGTCGCGCAGGGTTTCCTCCACCTCCGCCACCTCCTCGCCGATACCCACCAGGAGCCCGCTCTTCACCACTGCGCGGCGAGCTCGAGCCACGTGGGCGATCACCTCCAGCGCCCAGTCGTACCGCCCCTGCCGACGAACCCTGGGGTAGAGTCGGCGCACCGTCTCGATGTTGTGGTTGTAGACCTCCGGCCCGGCCTCCAGCACCACGTCCACCGCCGCCAGGGAGCCGCGAAAGTCCGGGGTGAGGACTTCCACGGTGGGCCGGGGCTCAAGCCCATGCAGCGCCCGCACCACCGCGGCAAAGTGAGCGGCGCCCCCGTCCGGGAGATCGTCCCGGTCCACCGAGGTCACCACCACGTGGCGCAACCCCATGCGTCGCGCTGCCTCGGCCACGCGCTCCGGTTCCCCCTCGTCCAAGGGCCGCGGTTTGCCGTGCTTCACCGAGCAGTACGCGCAGTTTCGGGTGCACACGTCGCCCATGACGAGGAAGGTGGCGGTGCCGCGGGAGAAGCACTCGCTGCGGTTGGGGCAGCGCGCCTCGTCGCAGACCGTGTGGAGCCCCCCTGCCCCCACCACCGACCGAACCCGGTGCAGATCCCCCAGGCGCAGCCGCTGCTCCCGCAGCCAGACGGGTAACGCCCCCCCGCTCATTCCTTCACCGCAAAAGCGTCGCCGAAACCCTGGGCGCGCAACCGGGACACCACCCGCTCCGCGCTGTGGTCATCGGGGAAGGGCCCGAGCCGAACCCGGAACTTGCCGCCGCCGGGGCGAACGATCACCTGTTCCGGCCGGAAACCCAGCGCCACCACCCGCTGCCGCACCCCCTCCGCCAGTTCCGGCCTCGACAGCGCGGCCACCTGAACCCAGCGCCCCGGCGGTGTCACCTGCGGCGTAGCCGGCGCCGCCGGTGGCCGGGTGGGCGGAGGAGGCGTGGCGGTGGGTTCGGGGGGGGGCGACGGCATCGGTGCCACTGCGACCACCGGCGTCTCGGTGGGGAGAGGTGTCGGCGCCGGCAGAGTCGGCGCCGCGACCTCCAGCGCCGGGCCAGCCACAGGAGTCGCTTCTGCTGCGGCAGGCGGCGCCACCACCGCTACCTCCTCGCTGACGGCTCGCGGCTGCTCCAGACCCACGCCCACCCCCAGGGCAAAGGCCACGACGATGAGACCGATGAGGGATGCGGCCAGCAGCACGAGCTGCCGGCCGCTCATGACCAGTTCGTAGTACTTGGTGGCCAAACCTGCCTACTTCTCCCGCTTCAGGTTGAAGAACGGCTGCAGCACGTCGATGGGCAGCGGGAAGACGATGGTGGAGTTCTTCTCCGTGGCAATTTCCGTCAGGGTCTGCAGGTAGCGCAGTTGGAGCGTGACCGGCTCCTTCTGCATGACGACGGCCGCCTCCTGGAGCCGCTGCGCCGCCTGGAACTCCCCGTCGGCGTGGATGATCTTGGCCCGCTTCTCCCGTTCCGCCTCGGCCTGTCGCGCCATGGCCCGCTGCATCTCCTGCGGCAGGTCCACGTGCTTGACCTCCACGAGAGACACCTTCACCCCCCACGGGTCGCTGTGCCGGTCGATGACCTCCTGCAGCCGGTGGTTGAGCTTCTCGCGCTCCGCCAGCAGCTCGTCGAGTTCCACCTCGCCGAGGATCGAGCGGAGGGTCGTCTGGGCCAGCTGCGAGGTGGCGTAGGCGTAGTTCTCCACCTCGATGATGGCCCGCACCGGGTTCATGATACGGAAGTACACCACCGCGTTGACCTTCACGGAGACGTTGTCGCGCGTGATGACGTCCTGGGGCGGGATGTCCAGGACCACCGTACGCAGGGAGACCTTCACCATGCGGTCGATGGGCCAGAACACGAAGACAAACCCCGGACCCTTGGGCTCGGCGAGCACGCGACCGAGGCGGAAGACCACGCCCCGCTCGTACTCGTTGAGAATGTTGATCCACTTGAACAGCAGCATCAGGCCGAAGACCACGGCCACGACGATGCCGAATGGCAGTTGCGATCCCATCGTTACCTCCCGGCTTCCGAGTCGAGCCGACTCGCTCCCACTGCCTCCACGATGAGCTTCTTGCCGTCCACACGCAGCACCCGAACCGGGCAGCCCACCGCCACGGGAGCCGCCGCCTCGGCGTCCCAGTACTCGCCGTGCACGAAGACCGTTCCGGTCGGGTTGAGGGCGCGGGTGACCTCCCCCTCCTCGCCCACCAACCCTTCCGCCCCGGTGAGCGGGGCCGTGCGGTGCACCCGCACGACCCTGGTGACCAGGAAGATGACCACCGCCGCCACCACCAGCGCCGCGGGCAGCACCACCTGCAACCCCACGCGCATGGCGGGGATGGGTGAATCGATGAGCATGAGCGAGCCCAAAACGAACGCCACGATGCCTGCCACGGCGAGGAGACCGTAGCTCGTCACCTTCACCTCCGCAATGAAGAAACCGATGGCCACCAGGATGAGGAGCACCCCCACGTAGTTCACCGGCAACACGGAGAGGGCAAAGAGCGCCAAGAGAATACTGACCCCGCCCACCACTCCTGGGACGATGGCCCCCGGGTGGGAAAGCTCGAAGTAGATGCCCAGGATGCCCAGCAACAGCAGCAGGTAGGCGATGTTGGGGTGGGCGATGACCGAGAGCAGGCGGTCCCCGGCGTTGGGGCCGACGATCACCACCTCCGGCGCCGCCAGCTCGAGGGTCTCCTCGCTGCCGTCGAACCGTCGCACCGTCCGTCCGTCCAGCGCCTTGAACAGCTCCCCCCGGTCGTTGACCACGAGGTCGATGAGTTTCTTCTCCAGCGCCTCGCGCTCGGTGTACGACAGCGACTCGGTGACGGCTTTTTCGGCCCACTCGCTGGATCGCCCGCGTTGCTCGGCGAGGGAACGGATGAGGGCGGCGGCGTCGTTGGTCACCTTTTCCGAGATGGTCTTCGCCAGCTCCTGCCCCTCTCCCCCCACCGGATGGGCCGCGCCGGCGTTGGTGCCCGGGCACATGGCGGCCACGTCGGCGGCCACCAGGAGGAAGAAACCCGCCGAGGCGGCCTGGGCGCCGGAGGGCCGCACGAACACCGCCACCGGTCGCCGCGCCGAGGTGATGGCGGTGGTCATCTGGCGCAGCGACGTGAGCAACCCCCCCGGGGTGTTGAGTTCCAGCACCGTCAGCTCGGCCCCGGAGGCGTCGGCGGTCTGCAGACCGCGGCGCAGGTAGCGGAGGGAGGCGGGCTGGATGGTATCATCCATCGTCAGCACCACCACCCGCTGCCCGGCCGTTGCCGGCGCCACGAGGGTCAGAGTCAGGAGGAGCGGGACGGCGAGCCGAGGGATCACGCAACGATGATAGCCCCCCCCAGTGAAAGCCGCAAGGCGTCGTTGCGCCCCGCCGAGGTCGCCATTGCCCTTTTCCTCCTGGCCATGAACGCGGTGGCCTGGGTCGGTTCTGACGCGATCCCCAACGCGACCCGCGGCGCCTTAGGTACCGTGACCGTCCTCTTCGTGGTTGCGGCCCTGGCCCTCGGCGAGAACCGCAACGGGTGGCGGTACTGGGCCCGCGAGTTGCTGCCGGTCCCGGTGATCCCCTACATCTTTCTCAGCCTGGGCCGCCTCATCCCGGTGGTGAACCCGGCTACCCTCGACGCCGCCCTCATCGAGCTGGACCGGCACCTGCTGGGCGCCGAACTGCAAGGCGCGCTCTACGCCATTGCCCTCCCGTGGTGGCTCGCGGACTGCCTTACCCTGGCGTACTCCACCTTCTTCTTTCAACCCATCGTGTTGGCCATCGCCCTGGCCGCTCGCCGCGATCCCTTCCTGCCTCGCGTCACCACCGCCATCGTCTTTGCCTTTCTCCTCTCCTACACCGGGTACTTCGTGGTGCCCGCCTACGGCCCCCGCGCCACCGTCGCCCGGGAGCGTTACGCCACCCTTCCCGACGGGTTCGTGGGCGCACCCCTCCGCGATCTCCTGGACCACTGGGAGAAGACCAAGACCGATGCCTTCCCCTCGGGCCACACCATGGTGACGTTGGCGGTGCTGTTTTGCGCCCGCCGCCGCCTCGCCTGGCTGTACGACACCCTCCTGCCCATCGGGGCGTTACTCATCGCCGCCACGATCCTGCTGACCTATCACTACCTGGTGGATGTGGTGGCCGCCGTGCCCCTCACTGCCGTGGCGCTCGTCGCCGCGGCGCGGATCCACGGGCCGGTTCCGGCCGCACCTCGCGCAGCGCCCGCACGACCCGCCTAGCGGCTCGTCGGTCTCCCCTTCCCCCCGGGAACGCCGCACCGGCGTAGCGCGTGGCCTCGTGCCAGGCTACCAAAGCGCGGGCGTCGGCAGCCACTGCCGGCACCCGGGCCTCGGCCTCGGCAAGCCAGCGGCGAGGGGTAAGCGGCGCCCCGCCCCCCCACCCCAGCCGTTGCCCCTCCTCCATGGCCGCCCGCAAGAGACGGGCGATCCCCGGCACCTCTCCCCGGCCCTGCCGCCGTCGCCGCCACCGCAGCGCCCCCCAGACCAGCACGGCCAACGAGCCGCTCACCGCCGCGCCGCCGGCCAGGTGCCGCCAGCGCCGCGCCGCCAGGTCGAGAAGCGCTACTACCGCGTCCACTTGATCGGCCAACGAGAAGGTGAGCACCCACCGGTCCCAGAACGCCTCCACGCGCTCCCAGGTCGCCGCCAGACCGATGCCGGTCCTGCTGCCGGAAACCGCCGGTTGCCCCTCCGGCGGCGTGGGGTCGAAGACCTCCCACTCCCCGTCACCACTGCCCAACCCCCCTTCCCCGGGCGGCCTCGACCCCACCCAGGCCAGCACCCAGGCGTGGGCGTGGCTCTGCCGCACCACGAACCCCCCCTCCCCGTCCCGCTCGCCCCCCGCGAAGCCCGCTTGGAGCCGGGCCGGGATCCCCAGCGACCGCAGCATGATCACCATACTGGAGGCGAAGAACTCGCAGTGCCCCTGCCGACTCGTCGCCAGGAACCAGTCCACCGGGTCCCGCCGCAACGGCGCATCGGTGCGGGTGGAGTAGGTGAAGTTGTCGCGCAGGTACCCCTCGATGAACAGGGCCGCGGCCCGGCTCGTGCCACTGCCCGCCGCCGCCTCCCGGGCCAGTGCCCGCACCCAGGCGAGACGCGGCGGGACCTCCACGTCCGCTGCCTCCGGGGGCGGCTGGTTCACCCAACCCGGCACGAACCGCACGCCGTACGCCACCGGCGGCGCCGTGCCGCGCGGCACCCGCAGACTGCCCAGCGGGCCCTCCGACACGGTCACCGTCGGCAGCTCCAGATTGGTTGCCCCCGGCGGCATAAAGAGCGCCTCCCCGGCCTGCTCGATGGTGATGCGCCCCTCCACCACCGGACCCGCCGGTGGTCTGGCCCCCACGGCCGTCCAGCCCGCGGCCGCCCCGGAGAGGGAGCGCACCACCCGCCGGCCCTGGGCCCACACCCCAGCACGGTAGTGCTGCACCGTACTGCCGGCGAGACGCAGCCACTCCGGGTCGGCGCCCGTCTCGGCTGGAAAGCGCACCCGCAGGACCACCTCCCGCGACAGCTTGATGTCGCCGATGCGGTGGAGGGCCACGGCGTCCCTGAACCCGCTCACCGCCCGCCCGCCAAAGGGTGCCGTCGCAAACGGCGAGCGCAACCGCGGCAGGAGGAGGAACAGCACCGACGCCACGACGACGCTCAGGCCCACCGTGACGCCGATGACGGCGGTGCCGGCCCCCCCGGCCGGCGGGCCGGTCGCCACACCCTCCTCCGCCAACGACACCACACCTAACCGCGCCGCCGCCCCGAGCAGCAGGAGTTCCAGCGCCAGCAGGTAGACGACGAGGCTGGGGTGGGTGGAGGAAGCGACGCCCGCCACGCCCACCAGCGCCAGCAGCCCCCCCACCGACCACCCCCGTGTCGCGCTGGCGCAGCCAGGCAGCCGCACGGCGGCCAGCAGGAGCGCCAGGTTGGTCACCGGCCGCAGGACGCCGTAGCGCAGCCCCCCTGCCGCCACGACGGCAGCGAGGAGCAACGGCGCGAGTAGATTCTCCACCCACGGGGGCAGCACCCGGAGCGGCCGCTGGCCAGCCAGGAGCAGCACGGCCACCAGCGTGTAGGGCACCAGAAAGAGCGGACTCGCCGTGCCCGTGAACGGCAACGGCAGCGCCACCGCCAGGGCGATCAACGCCAGGAGGCGCTGGCGCAGGACGGAACGCCTCACCGCCCCCCCGCCAGCCGGTACACCTGCCCGCCCCCCAGGCGGGGCGGCAACGGGTCCTCCCCCGGCCCCACCGGTCGCACCAGCGCGAGGACCTCCAGGAGCCGCCGCAGGTGAGCGCTCCCTCGCCCCGGTGCCGCCACCCAACTCCCCACCACCAGCCCCACCGCCCGGCCGCCGCGGCTCGCCGCCCGCACGGCAGCGGCCGCCTCCGCCACCAGGTCCTCGAAGCGCTCGTGCCAGACCGCGTCCTCCAGGCGCGGGAGCTGTCGGTCCAGGACCACGTACCCGGCTGGGGGCGGCGCCTGCTGCCGTTCCATCACCACCAGGCGGCCCTGCCGAGCGGTCTGCTTCCAGTGGATGTCCCGACGGTCGTCCCCCGGCCGGAACTCCCGCAGGTGGTCCACCTCGAGCCCCCGCTGGCCCCGGCCCCCGTCCCCTTCCAGGTGTCGCTCGCCCAGCGCCGCCAGCCGCACCGCGCCGGCCGGCACGCGCCGCGGCAACACCACGACCTCCCCCGACTGGGGGAAGACCCTTGTGCCGGCGAGCACTGGCAGCGGCACCCACGCCTCCACCCGCACCGACGGCATGCCGACCCGGCCCCGGCGCCGAAAAGCGGTGGTCAGCACCCGCGTCACGGTGCGGCGGGGAGGCACGACCGAGACGAAGACCCGCCCAGGCAGCCCCACGAGGCTGCAGAGGAGCCCGGTGGCGGGGAGCCAGGGAGAGGTGTTGGTCACCGACAGCGTCACCGCCGCGGGGCTGCCAGCGCTCGCGTCGCCCGCAATGCGGGTTGTGACGTCCAGGTGTTGCAGGGCGTAGCGCCCCACTGCGCGCGTCGCCACGCCGGCACCAACCAGCAGGGAAACGAGCAGGTACAGGGCGTTGTTGCCGGTGTTGAGGGCTGCCACGGCCAGCAGGGGAACGGCAACGCCCAACCCGGTGACCAGCGGGGTCCTGCCGCGCCGCACCGCGGTCCTCCGGCGGCCCTTCACAGCGGGACCGGAGTGGTGCGCAGGATCTCCTCCACGATGGCGCGCTCGGTCTCGCTGCGGCTCCACCCCTCGCCCCCCTCGGCGCCGGCCACCACGATGCGGTGGGCCATGGCGGCCACTGCCACCCGAACCACGTCGTCAGGGATCACGTAGTCCCGTTCCTCCACCAGGGCCATGGCCTGAGCGGCGCGGTGCAGCGAGAGCGCCCCCCGCGTGGAGACACCCAGCGTCACGCCGGGGTGGGCGCGGCTACGCTGTACCAGCTCCAGCATGTAGTCCAGGATCACCGGCGCCACCTTGACCCGCCGCACCGCTCGCTGGAGGTGGAGCACCTCGGCCGCCTGCAGCACCGGCACCAGGCGCTCCAGTTCATCCTCCACGCCGCCGCGCCGCAACAACTCCCGCTCGTCCTCCCGGCCGGGGTAGCCCAGGGAAATGCGGAACAGGAAGCGATCGAGCTGCGACTCGGGGAGAGGGTAGGTCCCCAGGTACTCCACCGGGTTCTGGGTGGCGAGGACGAGAAACGGCTCCTGGAGCACATGGCGCGTCTTCTCCACCGTGACGGTGCGTTCGTTCATGGCCTCCAGCAGCGCCGCCTGGGTCTTCGGCGTCGCCCGGTTGATCTCGTCGGCCAGCAGCACGTTGGTGAACAGCGGGCCGGGGAGGAACTCGAACTCGCCGCGCTCGGGCCGCCACAGCGAGATGCCGATCACGTCCGAGGGGAGCGTGTCGGCGGTGAACTGGATGCGGGCGAAGCTCAGGTCCAACGAGCGCGCCAGGGCCTGGGCGAGGGTGGTCTTGCCGACCCCCGGGATGTCTTCGATCAACACGTGGCCACGGGCGAGCAGCGCCGCAACGATGAGCTCGATGGCCTCCGCCTTGCCGTGGATCACCCGCGCCACCGAGCGCTTCAACTCACCGAGCTTTGCCCTGGCCTCGCGTCCCTCCTCGGCGCTCATCTCCCCCCCTTTCATCAGGCGCACGCCAGCACGAACGCCCCCTTGAGCCTCCGCACCAGCTCGAAACCGGCCGGGACGGTGGTGCGGGGGGTGGGCACCTCCAGCACCACCGTGGCGTCCGCCTTCAGCACCCCTCGCTCCCGGGCCAGGAGCAGTGCGGCGACCCCGTCCTGCCAGTGCGAAAACGGCGGATCGCACCACGCCAGCGGGCACCGCACCCCCGCCGCCGCCAGCGCCTCCACCGCTGCCAGGGCCGGGCGGACGATCACCTGGCATCGCTCCGGCGCGCCCTCCAACAGGGCGAGGTTGCTGCGCAGGAGTGCCGCCACCCGCTGGGACGCCTCCACGGCAATACTCCGGCTGGCGCCGCGGGACAGCGCCTCCAGCGTGACGATGCCGGTGCCGGCAAAGAGATCGAGGAAGGTCGCCCCGGCGAGCCGCGGCACGAGGATGGCAAAGGCCTGCTCCCGCAGGGCGTCCGGCGTCGGCCTCACCGCGTTGCCGCGCCCCGGCCCCCGGACCCGGCGGGAGGCCCACTCCCCCCCGGTGATCCTCATGGCCCCACGCGCCGCGCCACTCTCGGCCGCAGCTCGGCAAGGAAAACATACTCGGCAGCGGGGCCGCTGCCGATCCGCAGGTAGACGACCAGGTCCCCCTCGCCGGGCAGGACCTCCTCCACCGTCACGGTGCGGCCGTCCACCAGCTCGAGGCGCTCCCCCACCACCGGGGTCCAGGCGGTGAAGTCCTCCCTCTGCGGCGCACCCTCCTGCAGCGTGAGCTCCAACTCGTCCAGCGCCTGCTCCACCCGCCCCACGCCCATGGGGCGCATCGCCGTCAGCGAGAAGACCATCCGCAGCGCTGGCCGGCCCGGCGGTGCGAGGCGGATCTCCACGGTGTCGCCTGAAGCCTCGTCGAACCGGTAGCGGCCGTCGAGGAGCGCCTCGTAGGACTCCTCCACCACGTTCTGGACCACGTGCCGCTCCACTTCTGCAAGCGCGCGCCGCCGCACCGCCGGGGGCTTTCCGCGCTCGCCGCTGGCCACAACCAAGACTCCATCGCGAAACACCGAGACCCGCCGCACCGCGCTGCCGCAGGTCACCAGCCGCTCCACCAGGTAACTGGGCTCGGAACCCGCAGCCAGCGCCGCTGCCAACACCAGCGCGGCAACGGTCATTCCCCCTCCCCCCGGGCGAACGCGAGCGCCCGGGCCAGGGCGTCCTCCCGAGCCAGCCTCCCGTCCAGGAGGGCATCGCGGGCCCACCGCACCGCCTCCCCCACCCGCGGCCCGGGGGGCACCCCAGCAGCAATGAGCTGCGCGCCCGTCACCGGCGGTGGGGTGCGCAGCCAGCGGGTAAGCGCGTCCCGCAACCGCCCCCGCTGCGAGGCACTGGCGGCCGCCATGCTCACCACCCACAGCGCCGGGTCCGACCCCTCGAGGACCGCCACTGTCTCACTGGGTCTGGTGGTGGGTCGTGAAACAGCGGCCAGAATGCGCTCCACGGCAGCCCGGGCCCCCGCCACCGCCCGGTGCCGTCGCCCCGACAGGGCAAGGCGGGTCGCCATCCGCTCCCCCCCGGTCTCGCCCGCCCGCACCGCCAGCGCCGCCAGCAGCACCAGCCAGCGGGGGCCGTCGAACACCCCCTCCAACTCCGACCACGTCAACATCGCCTCCACTTCAGCCAGGAAGCGCCGGGTCGCGGCATTGAACGTCACGGTGGGGGCAAACTCCCGGAGGATGCCAAGGCGGTCCAGCTCCGCCAGCGACTCGGCCGCCCGCGGCTCCAGCAGCAGGTCGGCCAGCTCGTCGCGCAACCGTTCCCCGCTCAGGTTGGTGAACACCCCTTCCTGCACCGCCACCCGGATGAGCTGCTGGGTTTCCGCGGCGATCTCGAACCCTAGCCTGGTGGCGAAGCGCACGGCACGGATCGCCCGCGTGGGGTCGTCCAGGAACGACAGCGAGTGCAGCACTCGCACGAGCTTGCGCTCCAGGTCCCGCCGGCCGCCGAAGTAGTCGAGCAGTTCGCCGAAACGGACGGGGCCGAGCTCGATGGCCATGGCGTTGATGGTGAAGTCGCGCCGGTACAGATCCTGCCGCACCGCCGAGCGCTCCACCTCGGGGAGGGAGGCTGGCGACCGGTAGAACTCGGTGCGGGCGGTGGCCACGTCCAGGCGCACCCCGCCGTCCAGACGAACCACGGCGGTGAGGAACGGCGCGTGGGGGTGCATCCGCCCGCCCCGGCGCCGCACCAGTTCCTCCGCCAGCTGGATGCCGTTCCCCTCCACCACCACATCCACGTCCTCCACGCTGCGGTGCAACAACACGTCTCGCACCGCCCCGCCGACGAGGAACGCGGCCATGCCCAGCTCTTCCGCGATCCGCCCCACCTCGACGAGCACCTCGTGCAACCTCTCCGGCAGCACCACCCGCAGCTTCTGGGCCACGTTGTGCACCACCGGCCGGGCCCCTCCCACCCGACGATCCACCACCCCCCCCGCCTCCAGCTGGCGCTCGTACATGCGCCGGAACAGGTCCATACGGGTGACTACCCCGAATCCCCCATTTTTGGCCACCACCACAAAACGGGACTGTCCCTCCATGAAGAGCCGCTGCAACTCCTCCACAGGCGTGTCACCGGCCACCACCGGCACCCCTGGCCGCATCACCGTCGTCACCGACCGCCTGCCCATCCCCTGCGCCAGGGCACTGTCCAGGACCTGCCGGGTCACCATGCCCAGGAACTCCCCCCCCTCTGTCACCGGCATGGCGTTGATGCGCAGCCGCACCAGCCGGTCCTTGGCCTCCCGCACGGTGAGGCTGCTGGGGCAGGCGTGCAACGTGGAGGTGGCCAGGGAGGCAGCGGTCCAGGCACTGCCCACCATCCCCCCCAACCGCGCCAGCAGCTCCTGCGAGACCTCCACCGCGCTGCGGCCACGCAGGCGCGCTGCCGCCGCGGTGGCGTGGCCACCGCCGCCCAGCGGGAGCAGCAGCCGGCCGGCGTCCACCCGCGGGTGGGCCGAGCGAGCAATGACGATGAGCTGCGGCGGCACTTCCAGCAACGCCAGCACGACCGGCAGATCGAAGATCTCGGCGTACCGGTGGATGACGTAGGCCGCCTCCTCCACGTGTTCGCTGGGCCGCGCCACCGTCACCACCACGCGAATCCCACCGACGCGGTGTTCCACGCCCCCTTCCACGAGCTGGTTGAGGAGCTGGAGCTGCTCGGGTTCCAGAGGGCGGAGCACGTGGCGCCGCACCCAATCCAGTCGCCCACCCTGAACCAGGAGCTCCGCCGCGGCCGAGAGGTCCGCTGGCGTGGTGTCGACGTAGGTGAGGCCGCCGGTGTCCTCGTAGATCCCCAGGAGCAGCAGCGCGGCGGTCATGGCGTCGGGGGTGATCCCCGCCGCCTTGAGTTGCTGCGTCACGACGGTGCAGGTGGCGGCCACCGGGGCGCTCACCACCTCCGCCCCGGGGATGGGATCGGCGGACTCTGGGTGGTGATCGAAGACCCGCACCGGGCAGCCGGCTCGCACCAGCAGTTCCCCCACCTCCCCCAGGCGCCGCAGACTCGAGCAGTCCACCACCACCGCTTCCTCGATGCGCGCTCGTCGCAGCTCCCGCAGGCGCACCTCGGGCAGCTCCACCCGCTCCTGCTCCAGGAAGCGCCGCACCGCCACCTCCTGCGAACCGGGGAAGACGATCCGACTGCCCGGGAACAGCAGGGTCGCCCCCACCGCCGCTCCCAGCGCGTCGAAGTCCGCACCCAGGTGAGTCGTGACCAGCCGCACGGGGCTAGTGTAGTGCCTCGTCCCGGCTCACCGACCGAGGAGCAGACGCGCCAGGCCCAGGGGCGAGAGCACCCGCTCCACCGGCACCGTCCCGGCAAGCACGCCGGCGAGGCGGCCGCGGACGACGGGGCTGGCCATGGCCCGGGCCACCAGGGGCTCGAGAAGCACCGGCATGGCCAGCAGGGCCTCGCCAAAGCGCCACGCCCGGAAGGCCGAGCCCAAACGGCGGCGCAACGCCTGCCGGTACGCCGCCGCCCCGCTGCGGCCAGGCTCCCGCAGCAGGCACGTGGCGGCCAGCATGCCGCTCTCCAGGGCCGGGCCGATTCCCTCGCCGGACATGGGGCGGGCGAGTCCCGCCGCGTCCCCCACTGCCAGCACGTTGCCGCGACTCACCACACAACGGGGGAAGGACGTGGCCAGGGGCGCCCCCCGCACTGCCCCCTCCCAGCCGTCGCCGCCGCAGGTCGCCAGGAACGCCGCGGCGGCAGCCCGCAGCGAGACGGCCTTGCCGCGGAAGACGCCGCACCCCACGTTCCACACGCCGCCCCCCACCGGGAAGGCCCAGGCGTAGCCACCAGACGGCGCGCCGACCAACGAGATCAACAGTGCCCTGTCGTTCCCCCCGGCAAGCCTCGCGTACCCCCGCACGGCGGCAGCGGGTGGCGGCAGCGGCGGCAGGCCCAGGATCCGTCGCGGCCCGGAGTGGGCTCCCGTGGCCACGACGAAGGCGCCGGCGGCAACGGTTACCTCACCGCTCGCGGTGGCCAGGGTGACTGCCTCCACCTCGCCGTCGCGGCCGCAGGCCCGCGCCACGGTTGCGCCCTCGATCACCTCCGCGCCCGCCGCCATCGCCGCCTCCAGCAGCGCGGCGTCCAGGGCCCGCCGCCGCACGACGCGCCCTGCCACGGGGAGCTCCAGCTCCCGGCCAGCAGCGGTGCGAAAGTGCAGCGCCTCCACCGCAACCCCGGCCCCTGCCGCCGCCGGGGCCAGCGCTGCCAGGGCCGCGAGAGCGTCGGGCAGCAACCCGTCGCCGCACACCTTCTCCCGCGGGAAGGTGGCCCGGTCCGCCAGCAATACCCGTGCGCCGGCCCGGGCCAGGCTCACCGCCGCCGCGCAACCCGCCGGCCCCGCCCCCACCACCGCCACGTCCACCCGCCGCGTCATGCCGGAACGTACGGCCGGCCCAGCAGCCCGGCGAGCACGGCCGCCCAGCGCTGCCAGCGGGGGAGGACGACGCGCCGGCGGTAGGCAGCGACAGGGTCTGCCGCCACTCGGTCGAGGACCCGCCGGTACACGCACCCCATGACGCGCACGGCCGGTCGGGCGTCCGGCCTCACGCAGCCGGGCAGCGGGTTGGCGGCGAGAAAGAACCGCCGTGCCCTCGTACACTGGGCCGCCATCAGCCGCCGGTAGGCCTCGCTGGCCACCTGCCCGCGCAGCACCGCCTCCTCCGCCACGCCGTGGGCAGCCAGCTCGTCCAGGGGCAGGTAGATGCGGTCCCGGGCCGCGTCCTCGCCCACGTCCCGGCAGATGTTGGTGAGTTGCAGGGCCAAGGCCAGCTGCCGCCCGTACCGGGCCGCTTCTGGAGCGACGACACCGAAGATGGCCAGCGAGATCTCGCTGATGGTCACCGCCACCAGCTCGCAGTAACGCTCCAGCTCGCCAAAGGTCCGGTAGCGGCGCTGCGTGAGGTCCATGCGACACCCCTCGATGAGACCAAGAATGGCCTCACGGGGGACCGGGAAGGACTCCAGCGCCTCGGCCAGCGCCACGGTGGCGGGGTGGGACGGTCGCCCCGCGTAAGCGGCCTCCACCTCCCGCGCCCAAGCGTCCAGCCGCCCGGCGGTGACGGCCGCGGCCGCGTCCCCCGCCTCGTCCACGATGTCATCCGCCACCCGGCACACCGCGTAGGCGGCGTAGACGGCTCGCCGCTTGACTGGTGGCAGGAGCCGAAACCCCAACGAGAAATTGGCGCCTCGCTGGTGGGTGAGGCGGCGGGCAAAGCGGCGGTCCTCGCTCACCGTTCCCTCCGCCGACACCACCGGCAGAGGGACCCGTGCCGGCAGCCGCGTCGCTCCTGCCACGCCCACCGCACCACGGCAGCCATCCCCAGGACCGCCCGGCGGGGTCGCTGGAGGCGCACCAGGAGCTCCCGGAAATCCCTCCCCGCGGCATACCGGCAAAGCGCCGAGAACGCCCGCTGGCCCTGCCGCTCGTAGAGGAAACGCAGGCCCACCGATGCGGCCATGGGGGCCAGGATGCGCCGCCGAAAACGCCGCTCGTCGAAGTGGCCGGCCACCCCTCCTGCCACCAGGGCGGCCGAGCGCATGGCCAGGCGGTTCCCCAGCCCGAAGAGGAAGTCCTGCACCCCGGCGGCCTCGCCTACGTGCCACTGCCCAGCCGCATCACGCAGGTGAGCGGGGATGGAGAAGTTCATGTACTGCCCGCCCACGTGCACCACCTCGAACGGAAATGCGCCGAAGACCTTTCTGAACCGCTCCCAGGCCACCTCCGCCGCCTCGCGCAGGGTCGCCGTTCGCCGCACCTGGGCTACGCCGAAGGTGCCCCAGCCGCCCAGGCAGAACAGGTACGCGTAACCGGTGGGGGTGACCGCTGGATCGAACAGCACGGCCACCGTGTCCGGCAAGCTGGACGTGAAGACCACCTCCCGCGCCACCCCGTCGGCCTGGCGGGGGCCGGTGGCCACCACCTGGACTGAGGCTGGCGCCGGTCGGTGGCGCAGCAGTCGCCCACCCGTCTCCTCCAGCCGCTCGGCCAACCAGCCGTCCAGGGTTCCTGCGCCGGCGCCGCGGCGCACAAAGTAGGCAAAGGGGGCAGCGCTCGTCACCTCGAAGACGCCGCCCCGCCCGTCCAGGAACGTGGCTCGATGCGCCGGGTGCGCGGGGATGCCCGCAGGAAACCCGGCCGCCACCAGCTCCGCGAGGGCATCCTCCGGTGAGGACCCGTTCTCCAGCACCTGCCAGCCTCCGGCAAACCGCCCACCCACCGCCCCCTGTCGCTCGTACACCTCCACGGGTCGGCCGCCCCGCGCCAGCAGAAGGGCGCACGAGAGCCCGGCCACGCCCCCACCGGCAATCTGCACCGCAGCCGTCACGAGCGGATTGTAGTGCAGCCGCCCTCTCGCCTTGCACGCACGGCCATTCATCCCCCGCCATGTACTTTCGTCCAGGAGCCTGCCGAAAACGGTGCGCCGCCCCTCGAAGCGCTGACCCGTCGCGGCACGGGACCAACCAAAGGCTGCGAACGTGAGGGCCCCGTGGACTGGAGGCGTGCCGTGACGATCCCCGAGCAGCGGCTCGCCCAGCTCGGCGTTCGCTTTTCCTTCTGATCCGCTGGTCGTTGCTGCTCGGCGCGGGGCCTCGACTGGGCCCCGCGCCGATTCCTTTTCGGCCACTGGCGCCAAGCGTCTACAATCCGCCGGGGGGGTGCGGTGCAACCTGGCGAGATTCGCGCGGCTCTGGACCGCCTGCTTGTAGGGGTGGAACGCCCGGCCCGCTACCTGGGGCTCGAGGCGAACGTGGTGCGAAAGACCTGGGAGGACGTGGAGGTGCGCCTGCTCCTCGCCTTCCCGGACGAGTACGGCATCGGCATGTCGCACCTGGGCACCAGGATCCTCTACCACATCGCCAATCGCCGGCCCGACACCCTCTGCGAGCGGGCCTTCGCCCCCTGGCCGGACATGGCCCGGGCCATGCGCGAGGCCGGGATCCCTCTCTACTCCCTGGAGTCGTTCCACCCCGCTGCCGATTTCGACTTGATCGGCATCACGCTCCAGAGCGAACTCACCTACGTGAACGTGCCGTACCTCCTGGACCTGGCCGGCCTCCCGCTCTGGGCCAGCCAACGCGACGAGTCGCACCCGCTGGTGGTTGGCGGGGGCCCTTGCATGGCTAACCCGGAGCCGGTGGCCGACTTCTTCGATGTGCTGGCCATCGGCGACGGCGAGGTGCTGCTCCCCCGCCTGCTGGACGCCCAGCGCCGGGCCAGGCGCGAGGGGTGGTCGCGTCTCGCCTTACTCCGCCACCTGGCGGCGGCAGAGGGGTTCTACGTGCCGGCCTTCTACCGCTACCACCCGGGGCCGGGGCCCGGTCGCGGCGGGCGCCACGAGCGGCTCGACCCTGCCGCGCCCGAGCGGGTGCGGCGGGTGTTCGCGCCGCGTCTCGACCCCGCCGACCTGCCGGAAGTGCCCCTCCTGCCCGCCATCGACGTGGTCCAGGACCGCCTGGCCCTGGAGGTGGCCCGGGGCTGCACCCAGGGGTGTCGCTTCTGCCAGGCGGGCTACTGGTACCGGCCGGTGCGGGAACGGAGCCCAGAGGACGTGCAGCGGCTCCTGGAGAAGTACGTGGCGGCCTCGGGTCACGAAGAAGTGGGGCTACTGTCACTCTCCTCAGCGGACTACTCCCAGATCGGGCCGCTGGTTCGCTCCCTCGCCGAGCGCCTGGCAACGCAGCGGGTCAGCGTTTCGCTCCCGTCCCTGCGGGCGGATTCTTTCTCCGTGTCCCTCGCCGACGCCGTGTCGATGGTGCGCAAATCGGGCTTCACGTTCGCCCCGGAGACGGGTTCCGACCGCCTCCGCCGGGTGATCAACAAGCCGTTCGCCAACCGAGACGTGGTGGAGGCCGCCCGCGCCGCCTTCGCGCGGGGGTGGCGGCTGGTGAAGCTGTACGCCATGGTGGGGTTGCCCTCGGAGACCGACGAGGACGTGCTGGCACTCGGTGACCTGGCCGAGGAGGTGCTTGCCGCCGGCGGCCGCGGCGTTCAGGTGAAGGTGTCGGTGGGCCCCTTCGTCCCCAAAGCCTGGACAGCGTTCCAGTGGGAACCCTTCGGCCCGGTGGCCGAGTTGGAACGGCGCCTGGCCCTGCTGCGGCAGCGCTTCCGCGAGCGCCGCACCCTCCGCGCCCAGGCCCGCCTCTTGTGGGGGGAGCCGCGGGAGGCGGCGCTGGAGGCGCTGCTGGCTCGCGGCGATCGCCGGCTGGCCCGGGTGATCGCCCGAGCCTACGAACTGGGGGCGGTGTTCGACGGCTGGCGGGAGTGGGCGAACCCGGCCGCCTGGGAACGTGCCTTTGCCGAGGCGGGGGTGGACGTGAGCGCCGAGCTCGGCCCCCGCGACCTCGACGCCACCTTGCCCTGGGAAATCCTCGACACCGGTGTGCGCCGGGCCTACCTGCGAGCGGAGCGGCGACGCGGGCTCGCCGGCCACGCCACCCCGGACTGCCGCTGGGGTCGCTGCACCCACTGCGGCATGCCCGGCGACGGCCGCGACATCGTCCTCGCCGGGGCACGCACCGATGGCGCCCTCGAACCGGAACTGCCGCGGCGGCGGCGGCTGCCGGCGCAGCCGCCGCTTGAGGCCCGCTACCGCTTCCGCTTCGCCAAGACCGGCGACGCCCGTTTCCTCTCGCACCGCAACGTGATGACGCTCCTGGAACGGGCCCTGCGGGCGGCAGGGGCGCCGGTGCGCTACACGGAGGGGTTCAACCCCCACATCCGTCTGTCCATGGGGCCCGCCCTCCCCCTCGGGCACGAGAGCGTGGCGGAGTTCTTCGACGTGGAGTGCCACGCTCCCCTCCCCCCCGCCGCTGTGGAGCGGGCCAACCGCACCCTGCCCGCCGGCCTGCGGATCCTCGCTGCCGAGGCGCTCGCGCCCAACGCGCCGGGCATCGGCCGGGCGATGGCCGCCTGCCGATACAGCGTCCGCTGGCCGGGTGCGCCGACGCCCTGGCCGACGGCCCCGCCCCCCGGCGTGGCCGGGGTCCTTGCCTGGGAGGTGGACGGCGAGGTCCTCGCCGTCACGCTGGACGCCCGCCCGCAGGCCGGCACCGCCCCGTCGGTGCGCCAGTTGCTGGCTGCTTGCGGCGTCGCTCCCGAGCGACTCCCCGAGGTGCGGGTACGCCGCGAGGCGACGATCCTCGCCGCCAGCTGACGCCCCCCGGACCACACGCCTCTAGGGCGCGATCCGGCCTGCCAGGCTGCGGCAGGCGTTGTCCTCGTCGGCGCTCCCCTTCTCCCGCGCGAGGGCCAGCGCCCGTTCGCCGCCGATGTAGTCGAACGCCTTCAGAGTGGCAAAGCGGCAGTCCTCGTCTTCTTTGTCGTAGCGGGCGGCGAGGGGCTCGACGGCGGCCGGCAAGCCCAGGTTGGCGAGGGCCACGATGATCTCCACCCGGTCCAGCACCGACTTGCGGGCCGGGAGCGCTGCCAGCAGCACGGGGACCGCCTCCTGGTCGCCGGAGAGCCCCACCAGGCGCACGACCTCCCGCGGCAGCTCGGCGGCGCCGGCGATGGTCTGCCGCTTGGCGACGAGGGCCGGCGTTGGCGGGGCGTGGAAGACCTCCCGGTTGAGGCGGGCCACGATTTCCTGGGCAGACTCCACAAGGAAGCGCATCAGCGCGTCGGCCGCCTCGTCCTTGCGGGAAAAGCCAAGGTTCCAGCCGGCAAAGTTGTTGTGCAACCGGAAACGAAGCTCGCGGCTCGCCCCACCCCGACGCTCCACCCGCAACGTGACGTCCATGAACCCGTAGAACAGCGTGGCCCCGTACGGGATCTGCTTGCTCTCCAGGAACACGTCGTGGAGTTGCCCCCCAAGCCGGAACGTCGCGCCGTCGTCCCCCGCCGGCAACCCCATGGTCGCCGCCTCGGCCCGGATCGCCTGCGCCAGGAGGGCCGCCAGGTCGATGGAGGGATCCACGTCCGCCTTCACGCCCCGGGTGAACATGCCCTTGGAGAGCCGCCGGAGGATCTCCCCGTTCCGGTCATACGCCGCCTCGAGGCTGCCCACGGCCAGGGAAAAGCCCGCTGGCGGGGCGTACACCGCCTCGCTGATGGTGTTGTAGCTGCTGTAGCCCTTGGCCAGGTCCAGCTCCTTGACGGTTCCCCCCAGGGCGGTCGCGGCGAGGAGGGCCGCGAAAACCGACGACAGCGCACCTTTCATGGTCGCCTCCTGCCCCGCATCATACCGCCCCTCGGCGGGTGACGCGGCAGGCGATGGTTTGCCTTACCATGGGTTCATGGGTGGCCTGCGAGGGTTGCGGACCGTGGCGTACGTCTCGGCCGCCTACGATCTGCTCCTGGCCGTGCCGCTGCTGCTGGCCCCCGCGGCCACCGCCCGGCTCTTCGGCCTCGGGCCGCCGGCACCCCTCGTCAACGCCCAGCTCAACGGCCTGTTCACCCTCGCCCTGGCGGCGGGTTACCTCTGGGCGGCCCGGGACCTCGAGCACCGCCGGGGCTTCCTCTGGATTGCCGGGGTCCTCGTGAAGGGGGCCGGCGCTGGCCTGTTCCTCGCCGACCACCTGCTCCGCCAATCCCCTCCCTTGCTGCTGGCGTTTGCCGCCAGCGACGGCACGCTCGCGCTCCTCACCCTCGCCGTCCTCCTCGCCACACGGCGCCCGGCAACGCCGGCCTGAGTCCTCGCCGGTGGCGCGACGTTCCGCCACCCCGTCCGCCAGAGCCGCCGCATCGTTGGCTGCTGCACCACGCTGGTTGCGGCTGACGGTTTCTCGCAATCTACGCCAAGCAATGGAGGAATGACTCTCTCACGCCCAGCTACTTCATGGCGTTCTTGCGCGCACGCTCCTTTACCGAGCCAATAATCCAGAGCACTATGCCCAGGAACACGACAACCAAAACCAAGCCAACACCCAGGTGATAGACTGCCATTATCATGAGGGGAAAGATCGCCTGAACCACTATCGACAACACCAGAAGAACGAGAATCGACCAGGTGGTAGCCACCCAACGAATCCACTTCCTGTCGCGAAACTTCCACAACCCAACAGCAAGGAGGAGAGAGACAAGCGGCAAAACAACCAGTGCGACGAGAACCAGAGGCCGCTGTCCTTCTCCGTATCCAATCGACAGATACGCGATCAGGAACGCGACACCTGACTCCAGTACCAGGAGCCTCGCAATATTTCGAACCGACTCGATCGCCGCGCCGTTCCTCCTCCCCACTTCTCCTGGGTACCTCTCTTTCCCCCCACGACAAGGAGCAACCATGCTGCTCGCCGAGGATCCTCAGGCCAATTTTGGACAAGCGTAGCAGCGCCATTGCTCCACGGCAAGATGTGCGTCGTTTCCTTGGGCAGACCTTCTCTGTGAGGGGTCCCTGGCCGTGCCGCCGCTGCTGGCCCCGCGGCCACCGCCCGCCTCTTTGGCCTCGGGCCGCTGGCGCCCCTCGTGAACGCCCAGCTCAACGGCCTTTTCACCCTCGCCATGACGGCGGACAACCTCTTGGCGGCCCGGGACCTCGAGAAGTGACCGGGCTACCTCTGGATTGCCGGGGTCTTCGTGAAGGGGGCCGGCGCTGGCCTGTTCCTGGCCGACCACCTGCTCCGCCAAGCCCCGCCGTCGTTGCTCGCTTTCGCCGCCAGCGACGGCACGCTCGCGCTCCTCACCCTCGCCGTCCTCCTCGCCGCACGGCGCCCGGCAACGCTGGCCTGAGTTCTACTCGAAGACGCTCTCCGCCGCCTGGTACGCCGCGTGTACCTTCTCGACGGCGCTCCCCACGACGCCCACATCATCCCCAGCAGCCGCCGTCCGCAGCTCCTCGGTGGCAGCGCAGAGCTTGGCGAAGGCTGCCCGCAGCTCCGCCTCGCGGTGCGCAAACCGCTTCGGCACCGCCGCCGCCGAGAGCGCCTGGCAGGCATTCGCCAGCGCCGCCGCGTCCTCGCGTACCGCGTCGAGGCGCGTCCCCGGCCAGTCGTGGTGGTACAGGCGGTAGAGCACCTGGTGGAAGGCGTCCAGCTCCTTCATGACCGGCCGGATCAGGCGCACCAGACCCTCGTAGGCCGCATGGAGTTCCTCCACGGCGTCCGCCAGAGCCGCTGCGTCGTTGCCTGCCGCAGCACGCTCGTAGCGGCCGACGATCTCCCGCAGACGACGCAGACCGCTGTCCCACTTTTCCCGTTTGTCGCGCAGGATGCCGGGCAACTCCGCCTTCTCCAGCGCCTCCACGTGGCGCTGCACCTGGGGCAGGAGCTGCCGCATCATGGCCACGTCCCTGGCGGGCCAGGCCTCGTGCCAGAGCGGGTAGATGACCTCGTGGAAGGCGGTAAGCGCAGGCACCTCGGTCCGGGTCTCCGCCGCGGGCTGCGGCTCGCCGGCGAGGGCCGCGTGGGCGGCAGTCACGAGCGTGACGGAGAGCAACCAAAAAAAGACTCGACGCATGGCCAATCCTCCGCACCAGCGCCGCCTCTCGGGCGGCGCCGCGACACGCTACCACGTGAGCAGAGACGCCACAAGGGCGTGGCACAATGCGCCGGCCGGCCCCCAGGGCCGCGGGGAGGCGCTCCGTGAAGACCCGCATCACCGAACTGTTCGGCGTCGAGTTTCCCATCTGTCTGTCCGGCATGAGCTGGGTGAGCGTGCCTCGCCTGGTGGCCGCCGTCTCCAACGCTGGCGGCCTCGGCATTCTCGCCACCGGTTCTCTGAGCCCGCGCCAGACGCGCGAGGCCATCGCCGAGGTGCGCGCATTGACCGACAAGCCGTTCGGCGCCAACGCCACCCTCTTCTTCCCCGGCGGTCACGACAACGCCCGGGTCCTCCTCGAGGAGCGGGTGCCGGTGATCAACTTTTCCATGGGGAAGGGCGACTGGATCGTCGAGGGCGCCCATGCCTACGGCGGCAAGGTGATCGCCACCGTGACCACCGTCAAGCACGCCAAGGCTGCCGAGTCCTACGGCACCGACGCTCTCCTCGTCACCGGCCACGAGGCGGCAGGGCACGGCGGCGACGTGACGTCCCTCGTCCTCGTTCCCACCATGGCCGAAGCGGTGAGGATCCCGGTCATTGCCGCCGGGGGCTTTGCCGATGGGCGCGGCCTTGCCGCCGCCCTCGCCCTGGGCGCGGAGGGCATCGCCATGGGGACGCGCTTCGCCGCCACGCAGGAGAGCCCCCTCCACCAGACCTTCAAGGAGCTCTGCCGGGAAAAGGACAGCCACGACACCATCTACTCGCCCCGATTCGACGGCGTCCCCTGCCGCATCATGCGGACCCCGGCAGCGGTGCGGGCGGTGCGCCGCGGCCTCGACCTCAAGCGCGCCGCCCTGGACGGGCGCGAGGTGGCGCGTCTCCTGGAGGTCCCCTACGGGCGGCTGGTGCTGGGCGCCCTGGCCTCGGGCTGGAAGAAGACCCGCCAGCTGGCGCACATGGCCATCGCTTTCAAGGCGTTCCGCTTGGCCACCGTGGAGGGGGACGTGACCCGCGGCGTGCTTCCCGTGGGGCAGGTGACCGGCCTCGTCAACGACCTGCCAACAGTGGCCGAGGTGATCCAGCGCACCGTTGCCCAGGCGCGGGAGAGCGCCGAGCGGCTCGCCCGCCTGGCCGGCTGACCTCCCCCTCAGCGGCGGAGCAGAAAGGCGTAGCCGAGCAGCTTGTAGACCAGCTTGGCGGCCAGGAAGTCCGGCGCCACCAGTCCGGGGATGGGGGAAAGCTCCACCACGTCGAAGCCCACGATGCGCTTGGCCGTCGCCACTACCCGCAGCACCTCCAGGGCCCGGTACCAGTCGAGACCGCCGGGCTCGGGGGTGCCGGTGGCGGGCATCACGGAAGGGTCCAGGGCGTCGAGATCCACGGTCACGTAGACGTCCTCGGGGAGGGCCTCCAGCACCCGCCCCACCCAGCTCGCCACCGGTCGGCCCACCGCCTCCGCCGCAAACACGGTGCAGATCCCCCGCTGACCGATGAGGTCCATCTCCTCCCGGGTGAGGGAACGGATCCCCACCTGCGCGAAAGGGACGCCGTCGTCGAGGAGCCGGTGCATGACGCAGGCGTGGTTGTCGGGGGAGCCTTCGAAGGTGTCGCGGAGATCGGCGTGGGCGTCGAGCTGCAGGACCCCGACCTTGGGGAAGCGCGAACGCACGGCGCGCACCAGCGGCGCCGTCACGGAGTGCTCACCACCCAACCCCACCAGGAAACGACCCTGCGCCACCACCTCCAGGGCCGCCTCGTGCACCGCGGCCAGGGCGGCGGCCGGGCCGCGGGTATCGGGGGTGACCGGCGGGAGGGTCGCAATCCCCACGGCCTCCCACGGCTCCACCCCCAGCTCCTCGTCGAACAGTTCCAGATGCGTGGACGCCTCGAGGATCGCCAGGGGGCCGCGCCGTGCGCCCGGCTGGTACGAGGTGGTGAGGTCGTAGGGTACGGGGAGTATGGCCGCCCGAGCCTGCTCGGGGGGGTTGAGATCGGCGGGCAACCCCAGGAAGGCCAGGTACGGGGCCGCCGGTGGGTCCCCGTCGTGGCGTCGGCGCACCTCGCCGCTCACGGGGTCGCCTCCCCGTCCTTCCGCCCCTCCAGGTAGTCGCGCCGCAGACGTTCCACCAGCTCCCCCCGGCGCTCGTACAGGCGCTTCGGCGGCCGCGGCTCCCGCGCCGCCAGCGCGTACGCGACCAGCAACGGCATCGCGATGGTGGAGTCGGCGTACACCACGACGGTGTCCGGGAGCTGGTCGGGATCGATCTTGCCCCACGAGACCGCCTCCGACGGCGTGGCGCCGGAGAGCCCGCCGGTGTCCGGCCGGGCGTCCGTCACCTGGATGAAATAGTCGTGGCCCTTCTCGTCGAGGCCCAGCACCTCCTGGATCTGAGGCTCCGTCTGCAGCACGAAGTTCTTGGGCGAACCGCCGCCAAAGATGAGCACGCCGCTACGACCGCCCCCCCGTTTGGCGCCGTAGACGATGGCCGCCGTCTCGTTCACGTCCAGGTTCGGGTCGATGGTGAGCCGGCTGCCCCCCAAGGCCATGGCCGCCACGTTCATGCCGATGGAGGAGTCGCCGGGGGACGAGGTGTAGACGGGCACACCGCAGCGGGCGCAGGCGGCGAGGAGCGACCGCCCCTCGGTGCCCAGGAGCCGCTCCCGCTCCGCCACGTACCGCCCCAGGAGGTGATGGAACTCCGCCGACGACATGGGCCGGTCGAACTCCGGCGCAGCGATGACCTCCCGCACGAACGCATCGGTGTCCAGCAACACCTGGTACGAGAAGAAGATGTCGTAGATCCGGATGACCCCCGCCCGGCGCAGCTCCACGTCGGCCACGTGAGGGGAACCGTGGTGGAGCTCCATGCCAAGACCGAAATGCAGGTCGTGGTAGAGGTTGGCCCCGGTGGACACGATCCAGTCGACAAACCCCGCCTCCACCAGGGGGATGAGGCAGGAGACCCCGTACCCCGCGGGGGTCAGGGCGCCGGTGAGCGACATGGCCACCGTCACGTCGTCGGCCAGCATCTTGCGGGTGAAGAGACGCGCCGCCTCCCGCAGTCGGGCCGCGTTGTAGGCGGTGAACGCGTGTTCCACCAGTTCCGCGGCGGTCATGCCGCCGTGCACGGGCGGGGGCAGGATGCGGGCGCCCTTGAGGTACCGGCTCCCCTTGGCCATGGCCACCTCAGTCGAAGAGCAGCACGGCGGCGGCCACCACCGTGGTCCAGCGGCCGTCGGGCCGCACCACCGCCGACTGGGTGATGTTGCGGGTGACGACGATCTTGTTGGAGATCTTCCAGAGCTGGCGCTTCTCGTCCCAGGACTGGTTCTCGTCGAACTCCACGCCCAGGGTGGTGGCCAGCATCGAGGCGGCCAGATCCTCCGCGTAGTCGCCAGCTTGTTTCTCGGTCTGCCCGAAGGCGTGGTGCTCGGAGAGGTACCCGTAGAGCCGCTTGTCGGACGGCACCGCCACCCCCACCGAGGCCGCGATCATGCGGTGCGGCTCGTTGGACTCGCAGCGGCTCATGACCACGAAGGTGATCTGCCCGGGCTCCAGCTCGTCCTCTCCCTTCTTGCGGGAGATGATCTTGCAACCGGGCGGGTAAATGGACGACACCGAGACCAGGTTCAACGTGGCGATCCCGGCGTCGCGCAGGGCAAGCTCGAAGGACTGGAGCTTCTCCTTGTGAAAGCCCACCCCCTTGGTGAGGTAGAGCCGCTTCGGCACAAGGTTGCGTATCACCTTCCCCTCCTCGCATGGCACCGCGGAAGCGGAGCGCGGGGAGGGTAAACGGAAAGTGTCGCAACATCAAGGGGCCGCCCGGGGGCGGCCTACGGCGCCAGTGCGAGCCGCATGCTGGGGCGAGTGGACGAGCGGCGGGCCACCTCGGAAAACCCCGCCGCCAGGAACAGCCCCGGCAAACCCGTGCCGGCGAAGGCATCGGCAGTCTGGCCGGCCCGCGGCGCCACCGGATACGCCTCCACGACGCAAGCCCCCCCGTCCTGGTAAAGGCAAGCGCCCCGGCGAGCAGCGCTCCCGTGAGGCCCCGCCGGCAAGCTGCCCGCGCGCCCTCACTTCCTTCGCCCCACCGCCACCACGTAGAGGGGGGTGACGCCTTCCTCGCCCCCGACCACCCGCCGCAACCCCTCGTCGGTAAAGGATCCCGCCACCCCCGAGGCGAGGCCCAGGGCCAGCGCCTGGAGCGCCACATTCTCGGCCGCGTGCCCCACCTCCATGTGCACGTAGCGCACCCCCCGCTCGCCGTACTTGGCGGTGGTCCGCGGGACCCGGGCGGCGATGACCAGGACCACCGGCGCTCGCCCCAGCCAGGGCTGGCATCCGGCCCCCGTCGCCAGTTCCGGCCGCACGTCCCCGCTGCGGACCAGGCTCAGCCGGTGCCCCGCCGGCTGGTACCGGTAGACCCCCGGTGCGAGACCCGCCACGGCCCCGCTCAGCACGAACAGCTCCAGAGGGTAGAGGGCGCCGGCGGAAGGCGCCGCCCGGCGACCCCTGGCCGGGTCGGTGATCCCCTGGGCTGCCCACAGGAGCTGACTCACCGCCTCGATGGGCACCGGCGCGTCGGCGAACTCTCGCACCGTGCGGCGCGCGGCGATGGCTGCCTCCACGGACACGCTCCCGTCCAACCGCGGCGCGGGCAACGACACGTGGCTTTCGGGCGACGGGGACGTCTCCGACTGCGCCGTCGCCCACGCCCCGGCGGCGGTCACCAGCACGGCCATCACGGCAACATGGACTGGTCTCACGGGACCCTCCCTGCGGCCTGGCAGGCCGTTGCCGGCGGCGGAAAGACCGCCGCCCCGGCCATGACGCCCACCACGGCACCGCTTTCCTCCTCCCGCCAGCGGTCGAACACCTCCTCCACGTCCGCCACCACCGTCATCCCGAGTCGTCGCACCAGCGCCTCCGCCAGCTCGGAACGGACCAATACCCGGAAGCGGGAGGTCTTCTCGACGAGCCGCAAGGTGGTATGGCCGTACTGCACGTACCGCTCCGCCAGGCGGGTAACGATGGCCTCGGGCCGCGGGTCGGCGAGGAACGGTTCCATCTCCGCCGATCCGAGCCCCCCGGCACAGGCCGCCACGAACAGCACCTCCGCTCCGGGCTCGGCGAAGCGGCAGGCGGCGTCCAGCGCCTTGTGGGCCTGGATGAGCGTGTGATCGGCCGGGAAGCCCCCCGCCGCCACCACCAGGCGTCGGAATGGTCCTGCCTCCACCTCGTTCCACTGCCGGGCCACCCGGCAGGCAGCGGGGAAGACCTCTCCCAGCTGCCCCGCCGCGGCCCACCCCGGGCGCCCCTCACCGCCCGCCACCAGCACCAGGGCGAGGTCCACCGGCCGCAGCGCCGCAGCGGCGGCAATCTCCTCCGCCACCGGGTTGCCTGCGAGCACCCCCGGCTCACAAGCCGGGTGGCGGCGCGGCGGGACCTGACCGAGATCGATGACCCGGGCGTGGTTCGCCTGGATCTCCTCGTACCCCGCCACACCCGGGAACACCATTTTGGGACCGCCGCCAAAGCCGGCGATGTAGTGGTGCTGCACGGTGGACACGGAGAGGAGCAGGTCGCACGCCACCGCGAGGCGGTTGAGCCGGACCGCGAGCCCGCCGGGGAGCGTCCCCACCCCCACCAGCGAGGCCGCGTCCCGGCAGTCGTGCTGCACCGCCCGCACGCCCGGGGGCAACGTCCCCAGGAGAGCCGCGAGCTCCCCGGGGGGAACCGGCGGGTGGGTGCCGCAGGCCACCAGGACCGTGATGCCCTCCTCCGGAACCCCGGCCCGCAAAACCCTGCCCAGGAGTTCGGGCAACACCTCGGGGAGAAAGGCACGGCGGGTTGCGTCCGGCACCAGAACGGTGGCGGTCCGGCAGCCGCGGGCTAGCTGTTCCAGCGACTCCCCCTGCGGGGCGTCCAGGGCCCGGCGTACCAGGTGCGAGAGAGGCGGAACGTGGCGCGGCGCCGACGGCGCCAACGGGTGGCAGCGCAGGCCGCGGAGATCGCCCACGAGCGACGAGGTTCCGTAGGGGAGGCGAACAATCACGACGAGCCGCCCCGGCGCGGCGTCACTTGATGGGGGTGCCCGGCGGTACCTCCCCGTCCACGCCGAGGAGGAACGGGTCGCCGTCCACCGACGCGGCCAGCACCATACCCTGCGACTCGACCCCCATGAGCACCGCCGGCTTGAGGTTCGCGACGAAGACGGCGCGCCGCCCCACCAGCGCCTCGGGCTCGTAGCGGGTGCCGATGCCGGCGACGATCTGGCGCGGCTTCCCCTCCCCCAGGTCCACCTCCATACGGACGAGTTTTTTTGATTTGGGCACCCGCTCCGCAGCGGCAATCACCCCCACCACCAGCCGCACCCGGGCGAACTCGTCGATGGAGATCCGTTCGTCCCCGGCGCTTTCCCCTGTCGCCACGGTCACGGCCGGAGCCGGCCCGGATGGCTCGTTCATGGCAACCTCCCCAAAGAACTCCTTGGCATCGACTCGCGGAAACAGCGCCCCCGCCTCCCCCAGCGGCGCCCCCGTGGGCAGTTCCCCCCACGCCAGCGCCGTGGCCGCTCGCGCGTCCTCGGCGACCCCCAGTTGCCGCAGCAACCTGGCCGAGGTGGCGGGCATGACGGGAGCGATCATCACGGCGGCGAGGCGGATCGCCTCCATGGCGTTGAACAGCACGCGGGCAAGCCGCGGCGAGGCCGCCCCCTCCACCTTGAAGATGGCCCAGGGCTGCTTCTCGTTGACGTACCCGTCCACCGCCGCCAGGAGCTCCCAGACGGCGTCCAGGGCCCGGTGGAACTCGAGGCCGTCCATGCAGTCCAGGTAGCGGACCAGCACCTCCTCCGCCCGGTCCCGGAGCACGTTGGTGTCGCACGCGGCCTGCGGGGTGCGGCCGTCGAAGTACCGGCGCGCCATGGCCAGGACGCGGGAGGCGGCGTTGCCCAGCCCGTTGGCCAAATCGGCGTTGTAGCGCTGCAGGAAACCCTCGTCGGAGAACGAGGCGTCCTGGCCAAAGGTCATCTCCCGCAGCATGAAGTACCGCAACGGATCGGCGCCGAACCGAGCCAGCAGCTCGTCCGGGCGGACCACGTTGCCCAGCGACTTGGACATCTTCTTCTCGTCCCGCAGCCACCAGCCGTGGCCGAAGACCTGCCGCGGCAACGGCAGACCCGCCGACATCAGGAAGGCCGGCCAGTACACGCAGTGGAACCGCAGGATGTCCTTCCCCACGAGGTGCAGGTCCGCGGGCCAGTAGCGCTGGAGGAGGGCCTGGTCGGACTGGCCGAACCCCAGCGCCGAGACGTAGTTGGTGAGGGCGTCCAGCCACACGTACACCACGTGGCGCGGGTCGCCTGGCCACGGGATTCCCCAGGAGAGGGAGACGCGGGAGACGGAGAGGTCCTTGAGCCCCATCTCCACGAAGCGGACCACCTCGTTGTACCGGCTCTCCGGCCTCACGAAGTGAGGGTTGTCCGCCAGGAAGGCGAGGAGCGGCTGCTGATACGCCGAGAGGCGGAAAAAGTACGACGCCTCCTCCACCCACTCCACGGGGTGCCCCTGGTCGGGGCAGGTGCCGCCCACCAGTTGGGTCTCCGGGAAGAACGCCTCGCACCCGGCGCAGTACCACCCCCCGTAGTTTCCCTTGTAGATGTCCCCCCGCGCCTCCATCCGGCGGATCATCTCGTGGACGCCCTCGCGGTGCCTCGCCTCGGTGGTGCGGATGAAGTCGTCGTTGGTGATGCCTAAGAGCTGCCAGAGGGGCGGGTAACGCCCCACCACCCGGTCGGCCAGCTCCCGAGCGGTGATGCCCTGGGCCTGCGCCGCCTTGACGATCTTCTGCCCGTGCTCGTCGGTCCCGGTGAGAAAGCGCACGTCGTACCCGCGCATGCGCTTGTAGCGCGCCACCACGTCGGCCACCACGGTGGTGTAGATGTGGCCGATGTGGGGCAGGTCGTTGACGTAGTAGATCGGCGTGGTGACGTAAAAGGTTCTGTGCAAAGGCCCCTCCCCAGCCTCTCGAGACGGTTAGGATAGCACCCCCGCCGTTGACCCGCCGTTTCCTGCGATGCTAGATTCTCGCCATGGAGGCATCCCCCGGGCTCGACGATCTCCTCAAGTTCATGACCAAGAAGGGTGCGTCCGACCTGCACCTCAAACCCACCCGCCCACCGCTCTTGCGGATCGGCGGCAAGCTCATGCCCATCAAGTCCATCCCTCTCAAGCCCAAGGAGATCGAAGAGATGGTGCTGCCGCTCCTCACCGAAACGCAGCGCCGCAAGTTCGAGGACTTTCAGTCGGTGGACCTGGGCTATGGCGTGCCGGGCGTCGCCCGTTTCCGGTGCAACATCTACCAGCAGCGCGGCTCGGTGGCCGCGGTGTTTCGTCGCGTCCCCTTCGAGATCAAGAACTACGACGAACTCAACCTCCCCGAGGTGGTGTCCACCTTTGCCGATTACCCTGCCGGCCTGGTGCTGGTCACCGGCCCCACGGGGTCGGGCAAGTCCACCACCCTCGCCGCCATCATCCAAGACATCATCCGCACCCGACCCTGTCACGTGGTCACCATCGAGGACCCCATCGAGTTCCTCTTCACCGACCACATGGCCACGGTCTCGCAACGCGAGGTGGGTACGGACACCCCCTCCTTCAAGGAAGCGCTCCGCAACACCATGCGTCAAGACCCCGACGTGATCATGGTGGGCGAGATGCGGGATCTCGAGACCATCTCCACGGTGGTCACTGCGGCGGAGACGGGGCACCTCGTCTTCTCCACGCTCCACACCAACAGCGCCAGCCAAACCATCGACCGGATCATCGACTCGTTCCCCCCGGACCAGCAGGACCAGATCCGCGCCCAGCTCGCCCAGGTGCTGCGGGCGGTGTTCTCCATGGAGCTGCTCCCCCGGCAGGACGGCCAGGGCCTGGTGCCCGCCGTGGAGGTCCTCATCAACTCGCCCAAGATCGCCCGCCACATCGAGCTGGGCGAGATCAAGGAGATCCACGACGAGATCGAGGACTCCGTCGCCTACTTCCGCATGCAGAGCATGAACCAGAGCCTCGTGGCCCTCCTCGCCAACGGCGCCATCTCCTACGAGGTGGCCATGGAGCGCTCGCGCGACCCCGCGGATCTCTCGCTGAAGCTGCGCAAGCTGTTCCCCGGCATCGAGGAGGCGCAGCGGGAGGGTAAGATGGCACCGTCGCCCGGTGATTTCGCTCACATCATGGAGCTGATGGAGATCAAGAAGCTCTACGACGAGCAGGAGGAGCGCTGGCGTCAGCGCATGCTGGAAAAGGACGAGGTCATCGCCCAGCTGGAACGCGACCTGGCGATGCTCCGGCAGGAAATGTCGAGCTACGACACCACCGCCGCCGAGCTCCGCAACCAGCTCGAGGCACTGCGCGCCGAGAAGGAACGCATGGTGCAGGAGAATGCCGCCCGGATGGAAAAGCTCAACGAACGCATTCGGGAACTGAACCAGCAGCTCATGGCGGCTGGCAAGGGCACCCCGGAGAAACCCACCACGGGCTTCTTCAAGCGCTGAGAGAGGACCCCCGCCACTCCACGCGGGCGCGCCGCCCGTCCCCGGCCCAGCCCAGCACGATCCGCACCACGGGCGCTGGCCCTTCCCCCAGCCACGGCCAGGCCTCCGGCCACTCCACCGCCGTCACCGCCTCGGGGTCGGCGAGGGCGTCACTGAGACCGATCTCATCCCAGGGCGCCTGGGGCAGCCCGCGCAGCCGGTACAGGTCCGCGTGGTGGAGCCGGGAGATGCCAGGCGCCGCCACCTCGTAGCTGGCCAGGAGCGTGAACGAGGGCGAGGAGACCTGGGCCCCGTCGCCGCCGAGCCCCGTCACGATCCCCCGCACCAGGGTCGTCTTGCCGGCGCCCAGCGGCCCCTCCAGCAGGACCAGCGAGCCCGGGGTCAGCCGGTGGGCGAGGCTCGCACCCAGCGCCTCGGTGGCCTCGCTGTCGGTCAGATCGAGCCACTCCACCGACACCCTCACGCCCCCTCGCGGAGTTCGCGTTCGGCAAGCCCCACGTGTTCGGCCACCACCGACGCCGGCACCGCCCCGCCAAAACGCCCGGCCGCCAGCTCCGCCGCCCGCCCGTGCAGCCAGGCCCCAGCCGCTGCCGCCTCTCGCGCCCCGACCCCCTGCGCCAGGAGCGCGCCGACGACGCCGGTGAGGACATCGCCCGCTCCCCCTGAAGCCAGACCTGGTGTGCCGGTGGGGTTCACGAGGGTGGGGCCGTCCGGCCCGGCCACCACGGTGGCCGCCCCCTTGGCCAGCACCACGGCTCGCCCCCGCCGCGCCGCCTCCTCCGCCGCCCCCAGCCGGTCCGCCGCCACCGCCGCCGTCTCCCTCCCCAGCAGGCGCGCCAGCTCCCCCGGGTGGGGGGTGAGGACGGTGGGACCTTCCCGCCCGGCCAGCACCTCCACCCGGCCGGCCAGCAGGGTCACGGCGTCGGCGTCCAGGAGCAGGGGACCAGACCACGCGGCCAGGATGGTCTCCAGCGCGCGGCGCGGGCCGTCCCCCGTGCCGAGACCAGGCCCCACCGCGACGGCGGTGGCCTTGGCCAGGAGCGGTTCGATCCCCTCGCCGGTGACCGCGCCGTCCGCGCCGGCCGGGAGCGGGTCCACCATGGCTTCCGGGACCGCCGCCTGGATGGGGGTCACTGCCCCGCTCGCCGTCGCTACGGTGACGAGCCCGGCCCCGCCCACCACCCCTGCCCGGGCCGCCAGCGCCGCCGCACCGGCACGCCCGTGGCGGCCGGCCACCAGGAGGAGGTGGCCGAAGTGTCCCTTGTGGGCGTCGCGGCTCCGGGGCGCCAGCCACCCCGCCACCTCCGCGGTCTCCAGGAGTCGGCACCGGGCCAGGGAATCCAACACCCACGGGGGGATGCCAATGTCCCCCACCGCCACCTCGCCGCACCGCAGCGCCGCGGGTGGCAGGACGTGGCACACCTTGAGGGCACCGAAGGTGACCGTGACCGCCGCCTCCACCGTCTCCCCGGGCACGCTGGCCAGCGAGCCCGAGAGCCCTGACGGGACGTCCACCGCCACCACCGGCACCCCGGAGGCGTTGATGGCGCGCACCACCTCCGCCCACCTCCCCGAGAGCGGCCGGGTCAGCCCCGTGCCGAACAACGCATCCACCACCAGCGACGCCCCGGCCAGTGACGCGCTGAAACCCGCCAAATCGGCGCTGGCATCCCGCACGTCCACGCCAAAGCGACGAGCCAGCTCGAGCTGTCGTGCCGCGTCCCCCTCGAGTCTCGCCTCCTCCACCAGGAGCACCGCCACCACCTCGAAGCCCCGGCAGTGGAGCTGGCGAGCCGCCGCCAGCCCGTCCCCGCCGTTGTTGCCGGGCCCCACCGCGACGACGATGCGCTTGCTGTCGCCGAACCGCTCCGCCACCACCGTGGTCACCGCGTCCGCCGCCGCCTCCATCAGCACCAGACTCGGCAGGCCCAGCTCCTGGATGGTGAGGCGGTCGGCCTCCCGCATGCCAGCCACGTCGAGAACGGGAATCATCGGACCTCCCCCACCATCCTGCCCCCTTCGAGCGGCCTCACGCAAGGGGTCGGCCCGTGGCCGTTGACAGCCAGCCCGCGACCGTCTACCCTCCCGCGGCTGTTGGCACCGGCCGGTTCCGCGACCGGTGAGTTTCTCGAGGTGAGTGAGTGCGCACGTCGAGGAGGGTTGTGCGTCGTGACGGCACCCGGCGGGAACCCCAGCGAGCCAGCGCGGCGCGCGGCCCGGCGGTTGCTGCCGGGGTTGGGCCGTTCCTGCCCGCGCCTCCCCATCGGAAAGGACTGACCTCATGGCACTGAACTCCCCGTTGCGAAGGCTCGTGGCCTTTCTGGCGAGTGCTGCCCTGGCAACTGCGGCCGGCGCCTCACAGGCCGCTCCCGAGGGGCCGGCGGACGTCTTGGTGGTGGCCGGCACCATCACCAACGCCCAGGGCAAGCCCATCAAGGACGTCACCATCGAGTTTTACGTCAATGGCGAGAGGCTGGAGCTCGAGGAGGAGGTCGTCACCTCGAAGGCCGGCCGCTACGAAGCGGAGCTCCTCCTGCCCCCCGCCTCCCTCCCCGCCGCCCGGGTGGAGATGGAGGCCACTCGCTCCTCCTTTGCGCCCTCGGGCCGTCTGCCCCTCTCCAGCGTCGTCAGGGAGCGCACCGACGAGCACGGTCGCAGCGTCTACCTGGCGCACAACAGCTTCATCCTCAAGCGCGAGATCACCCCGGCGTTCTGGATCGCCACACTCGTCCTGGTGGCGGTGTACGCCCTCATCGCCGCCGAGGTGATGCACCGGACGTTGGCCGCGCTGCTGGGCGCTGCCATCCTGCTCTTCGTGTCGTACACCGCCGGGACGTTCGACGCCGCCTACCGGGTGCTCTCTTTCGAGGACGCCATTGCCGCCATCGACATGAACGTCATCTTCCTGCTCATGGCCATGATGATCATCGTCGGCGTGCTCAAGAAAACCGGCGTCTTCCAGTGGATGGCCTACAAGTCCTACGAGCTGGCCCGGGGCAACGTCTACGCCCTCGCTGCCATTCTCATGGTGGTGACGGCGGTGACCTCCGCCTTCCTGGACAACGTCACCACCATGCTCCTCATCATCCCCGTCACCATCGAGATCGCCACCACCCTGAAGATCAACCCGGTGGCGCTCCTCATGCCCGAGGTGTTCGCCTCCAACGTGGGCGGCACCGCCACCTTGATCGGCGACCCCCCGAACATCATGATCGGCTCCTACGCCAAGCTCTCCTTCATGGACTTCGTCTCCCACCTCACCGTCATCTGCCTCATCTGCCTCGGAATTTCCGTCCTGTACTTCATCTTCTGGTACAAGAAGGAGTACCGCAGCGCGCAGGTGGGCGACGTGCAGGCCCTCATCGCCCGCCTCCGCGACGAGTACCGCATCACCAACACGCCGCTCTTGGTGAAGAGCGGCGTCGTCCTCGGCATCACCATCTTCCTGTTCATCGTTCACGGCGCCCTGCACATGGAGCCGTCCATCGCCGCTCTGGTGGGGGCGGCGGTGCTCCTGGTCATCAGCAAGGTGGACATCGTCGAGATGCTGGAGCACGAGATCGAGTGGCCCACCCTCATCTTCTTCATGACGCTGTTCATCGTCGTGGCAGGTGCCGAGGACACGGGTCTCATCCAGATCATTGCCGACTGGGTCCACGACCTGTCGAAAGGGTCGCTGGTGGCGGCCATCCTCATGATCCTCTGGGTCTCGGCGCTGGCCTCCGCCATCATCGACAACATCCCCTTCACCGCCACGATGCTGCCCATCGTGGCGTACCTGACGGCCACCATCCCTGGCGCCCAGGGGGGCGTCCTGTGGTGGGCCCTCGCCCTCGGCGCGTGTCTCGGCGGGAACGGCACGATGGTGGGGGCCTCGGCCAACGTGGTGACCGTCGGCATGGCGGAGAAGGCCGGGCACCCCATCTCGTTCATGTACTACCTCAAGGTGGCGTTCCTGCCCATGCTCGTCACCGTTGCCCTCTGTTCCCTCTGGCTGCTCCTCGTGATGGCCTGAGGTCACGGGTGGTGCATCGGCGTCCGCCCCGAGGCCGCGCCGCCCCGCCGGCCCGGTGTGCCCTGTCTTGACTGGCTGACCCGGCCACGCTAGGGTGACCGTCTCGACGCGTCTCGCCGCAGCGAGACGACAGAAGGGTGCGACGGCAACAGGGTGCCGCCGCAGGTTTCAGGATGGTCGGGCCGCCATCCGGTGTGGCGGGTAGTGCACCCGCAGCGATCCCGGCAGGGGCTCTGCCGGCGATCGTCGAAGAACCGGAAAGGCGGCGCGCAGGGTGACCACCTCCCCTCCACCGACGGTTTGGCGACCCCGGGCAGCCCGGAGGCTGGCACCTCGCGTGCCCCCCTCTGCTCTGCCGTCGCCTCGCCCCTCCTCCCGCGCCGCACAGCAGCACCGCCGCCACACCCGCCCAAGGAGCGGATCATGACGTTGACCCACCGCCTCGTCCCACTGGTTCTCCTCGTCATGGCCGGGATCGCGCACGCTGCGCCGGCCCCTACCCCCTCGCCCCACCAGGGGGACCTGCTCATCGTTTCGGGTCTCGCCCGCAACGCCCATGGCAAGCCGGTGCACCACGCGGAAATCTCCGTGTACCTCGACGGCCAGCCATTGTCGGCGCAGACCCCCACGCTCACCGCGGAGAACGGCGCCTTCGAGGTCGAGTTCCGCCTCCCCGCCGGAGCTCTGGCATCGGCCACCGTGGAGGTGGAGGCCAGCCGCCCCTCCTACAAGGGGAGCGGCCGGGTCCCGGTGGACCAGCTCGCCGAGGAGCCCGGCCACCCTGCCGGCGAGGCCGTGGTCATGGGCCATCACGTGTTCGTCCTGGAGCGTGCCGTGACACCGGCGTTCTGGATCGCGGCGGCGGTGCTGCTGCTGGTGTACGGTCTCATCGCCCTGGAACTCATGCATCGCACCCTGGCAGCGTTGCTGGGGGCGGCGGTCCTGCTCACCGTCTCCTACACGCTCGGCACCTTCTTCCCCGAGTACCACGTGTTTTCCTTCGAGGACGCCATGGCGGCCATCGACATGAACGTCATCTTCCTCCTCATGGCCATGATGATCATCGTCGGCGTGCTGAAGAAGACCGGTGTCTTCCAGTGGATGGCTTACAAATCGTTCCAGCTCGCCCGCGGCAACGTCTTCGCCCTGTCCGCCATCCTCATGGTGGTGACGGCGGTGACCTCCGCGTTCCTGGACAACGTCACCACCATGCTCCTCATCATCCCCGTCACCATCGAGATCGCCCTCACCCTCAAGATCGACCCCATCACCCTGCTGATGCCCGAGGTGTTCGCCTCCAACGTGGGCGGCACCGCCACGCTGATCGGCGACCCCCCCAACATCATGATCGGCTCCTACGCGGGCCTGAGCTTCCTCGACTTCGTCCAGCACCTCACCGTGGTGTGCCTGATCTGCCTGGCGGTGACGGTGATCTACTTCCTCTACTGGTACCGGAAGGGTTACGCCACAGCGCAGGTGGGGGACGTGCCGGCCATGATCGACCGGCTGCGCGAGGAGTACCGCATCACCGACAAGACCCTCCTGGTCACGGGCGGGGTGATCCTGGCAATCACCGTCTTCCTGTTCATCATTCACGGCAGCTTGCACATGGAACCCTCCATCGCCGCCCTGCTCGGCGCCACCGTCCTGCTCGTCCTGTCCCGCATCGACATCGTCGAGATGTTGGAGCACGAGATCGAGTGGCCCACCCTCATCTTCTTCATGGCGCTCTTCATCGTCGTGGCTGGCGCGGAAGAGACCGGACTCATCCAGACCATTGCCGACTGGGTCTACACCGTCTCCCAGGGCTCCTTGGTGGCGGCCATCCTACTGATTCTCTGGGTGTCCGCCGTGGCCTCCGCCATCGTGGACAACATCCCCTTCACCGCCACCATGCTGCCCATCGTCGCCTTTCTCACCACCTCCATCCCCGGTGCCGATGGGGGCGTCCTCTGGTGGGCGTTGGCCCTCGGCGCGTGTCTCGGCGGCAACGCCACCATGGTGGGGGCCTCCGCTAACGTGGTGACCGTCGGCATGGCGGAGAAGGCCGGGCATCGCATCTCGTTCATGCACTATATGAAGGTGGCGACGGTCCCCACCGTGCTCACCATCGTGGTGGCATCGTTCTGGCTCATCTTCGTGATGCGGTAGCCAGCCGGTGGCTGCTCCGCGCCCCCGTTGCTGGGTCGACGGGGGCGCGGGATTCCCGGTTGACGAGCTAGCGGTTGGGACCTGGCCGGCGCAGGCGTGGGTCCTTGCGCTCCAGCTCCCGCACCAGCTTGGTGGTTTCCCGCAGCTTGCGGAGCCGCTCCCGTTGCTCCAGTTCCTGTTTCTTGCGCTGCACGGTCAGCACGAACGCCGCCAGCGCCATGACAAGCTTCCAGTGGAGCGCACTGGCGGGAAGCTTGGCCTTGGCGAGCCGCGCCCCCCAAAAGTGCGCACCACCCAGCGTGGCCCTGGTGAAATCGGCGTTCCGCACGTCGGCAAAGCGGAACGACGCGCCGCGGCAATCGGCCCCCACCAGGTGGGCAAACCGCAGGTCGGCGCCGGCCAGCTCGGCCCTGGACAGGTTGGCCAGCATCAGGTCGCAGCCGGAGAGATCGGCGTCGGTGAGGGTCGCCCCGGAGAGGTTTGCCTCCCGCAGCCGTGCCCCGCGGAGTTGGGCGCCGGCGAGCCATGCGCCCTCCAGGCCAGCCCCTTCCAGGTTCGCCTGCTTGAGGTCCGCCCCCTCCAGCCGAGCCTGGTCGAAGCGGGTCCCGCGCAGGTTCATGCCGGCGAGGGTGGCGCCCTTGAGGCTGGCCCGCACCAGCGAGACCTTCCCCACCTTGGGGATGCGCAGGTCGTGCCCGTCCAGCTGCGCCGCGGCAAGTTGCGTGTTGTCGATGATTGCTCCGGTGAGGATGGCCTCGCGGAGATCCGCCGCCTGGGCGTCGCAGCCCACGATGCGGGCGTTTTCCAACTTGGCGCCGGACAGGTTCGCGTGGTTGAGGGAGGCGCCCTGCAGGTCCGCCCCCTCCAGGTTCACGCCGGCCAGGACCGCCTCGCGGAAGTTGGCGCCCCGAGCGGAGACCCTGGCGAGGTTGGCGCGGGAAGCGCGCAGCCGGATCCCGTACGCGCCGTCCAGCCGCGCCCCCTCGAGTTGCACCCCCACCAGGTCCACCCCTTCCAGGAAGGCGCCGGAGAGGTTGGCCCCGGCGAGGGCGATGCCCGCCACCCGGGCACCGCGAAACGATGCCCCGGACAGATCGGCGCCGCTGAGGTTGGCCCGTTCCAGCACCGCACCCTCCAGGTTCACCTGGGGCATCCTCGCCCCGGAGAGGTCGCACTCGGACAGATCGGTGCCGCGCAGACTGGCGCCTGTGAAGGTGGCCCCTTTGAGGGAGCAACCCTTGAGGTCCAGGAGGTCGAGGCGCGTGCCGGTGAAGTCCGCCGCGTCCAGCTTGGCGCCATCCAAGCGAGCCAGGTCCAGTTGCGCACCAGCGAGGCTCGCCTCCCGCAGGTCGGCGCCGTCGAGGCGGGCGCGGGTGAGGGCGGCCTTCGAGAGGTCCACACCGCGCAGATCGGCGTCGCGCAGGTCGGCGTCCACGAAATCGGGGACGATGCGGGGGTTCTCCTGGCGAAAGCGCGCCCAGCCACCCCCCAGGAGCAGCCGAAGGTGTTCCACGTTGGCCATGACGGAGATTGTAGCGAAGCCCCCTCAGGCGATGGCAACGGTGGCCCCGAGCCGCCGGGGCGGCCCGAGGCGCTCCTCCAAGGCGTCGAGCCCCCCCGTCGCCGCGGCGGCCGCGGCCACCGCCCGGGCCGCCTCCAGCTCAGCCCGGTGGAGGAGCAGGTTGGCGACACGGAACTCCGGGCGCCCCCACTGCCGCAAGCCGGTGAACTCCCCCGGTCCGCGCAGGCGAAAGTCCTCTTCGGCGATGCGGAAGCCGTCGGCGGTGGACGCAATGACGTCCAGGCGCTGGCGAGCGAGTTCCGAGCAGTCGGGACCCACCAGCAGCACGCAGTACGAGCGCCGTTCCCCCCGCCCCACCCGGCCCCGCAACTGGTGCAACTGGGCCAGGCCAAAGCGATCGGCGTGCTCGATCACCATCACCGAGGCCCGCGGCACGTCCACGCCCACCTCGATGACGGTGGTGGCGCACAACACCCGGATCTCGCCCTGGGCAAACGCATCCATGATGCGCTGTCGCTCGGCGGCGGGGAGCCGCCCGTGCACCACCCCCGTGGGCACCCCCGGCAACCCGGCCCGCACCGCCCGGGCGTGGCTCGCCACGGCGCGCAACGACAGCTTTGCCGACTCCTCCACCAGGGGGAAGACCCAGTACACCTGTCCCCCCTCCGCCACCTCGCGGCGCAGGAACTCGAACAATCGTGGGCGGGACGCGTCGTCGCGCACCACCGTCCGCACCGGGCGGCGCCCCGGCGGCAACTCGTCCAGCACCGACACCTCCAGGTCGCCGTAGAGCGAGAGGGCAAGGGAGCGAGGAATGGGGGTCGCCGTCATCACCAGCACGTGAGGGCAGGCGCCCTTCTCCACCAGCGCCTGCCGCTGGGCCGCGCCGAAACGGTGCTGCTCGTCCACGATCACGAGGCCCAGCCGGGGGAAGGCGACGTCGTCCTCCAGCAGGGCGTGGGTCCCCACCACGAGTTGGGCGCGGCCAGCGGCGAGCTCCCCCCGTAGCTGCTGTTTCTCCCGCGCCGGCAGCGAACCCACCAGCAGCCGAGGCTGGTACGGCGTCGCTCGGAGCAGGCGCTCCAACGTCTCGGCGTGCTGCTGGGCGAGGATCTCCGTGGGGGCCAGCAGCGCCACCTGCGCGCCGGCCTCCAACGCCACCAGGGCGGCCAGGGTGGCCACGATGGTCTTGCCGGAACCCACGTCCCCCTGCAGCAAGCGCGCCATCGGGTAAGACTTCTGAAGGTCGGCCACGATCTCCCCCAACACCCGCCGCTGCGCGTGGGTGAGGGGGAACGGCAGCACCGCCCGGGCCCGGCGGCGGACCGCGTCGTCGATCACACACCGAACCGCCGGCATGACCCGTCGCCGTTCCCGCTGCCGCTCGATCACCACGGCGAGGGCCAGCAACTCCTCGAAGGCCAACCTGCGGTGCGCCGGCGAGCGGCGTGCGTGGTACTCGGCAAGGGCGCCATCGCCCCCGGCCGCCACGGCAGCGGCGGGAAAGTGAACGTCGCGCAGTGCCTCCGGCAGCGGGGGCAGCCCCAGGGACGGTGGCAGGAAGGCTGCCAGGGGATCCTCCGTCAGGTCCACCGCCTGCAGGGCCCGAAAGACGAGGGAGCGGAGCTGGCGCCCGCCCAGGCGACCAATCCGCCGGTACACCGGGACGATGCGGCCGTGGTGCACGGGATCGCGGTCGTCGTCCTCGATCTCCCACTCCGGGGCGACGAGCTGCACCGCGTACCCCCCGCGCTGGGCCCGCAACACGCCGTGCAACCAGACGCGGCCGGCCCGCCGCAGGTGCGAGGCCACGTAGGGCTGGTTGAACCACACCACCGGTAGGCAGCCCGTCCCGTCCTCGAACAAAGCCTCGGTGATGCGCATCCGGCGGCCCCGGGCGAAGCGCTCCGCAAGGTGGGTGAAGCGCCCCACCAGGGTCACCGCTACGTCGGCGGTGGTCAACCCGGCGACGGTTTGCGGCGCTGAGCGGTCCTCGTACCGGTACGGGAGCCGCCAGAGGAGGTCCCCCACCGTCTCGACCCCGGCGCGCGCCAGCTCCCGGGCCACCCCCGCCGTGACACCCTTGACCTCCTGAACGGGGCGCTCCAGGCGCATCACCGCCGCAACACGGCAAGCCGCATGGGGACGATGGCGAACTGCAGGACATCGTCGTGGCGCAGCGTGTAGTGGCGCAAGGGCTCGAGCCGGGAACCGTTGAGGAAGGTCCCGTTGGAGTTGGGGTTGATCTCGCTCACCGTGAGGACGTCCCCCGCCGCACGAACGATGGCGTGCTGTCGTGACACCGTCCGATCCACGTCGATGCTGGAGAGATCCACGTCCGGCGTCACCCCGGTCGTCGCATCGTGCCGGCCCACGGTGGTGTCCCCCACCGGCCGCAAGGGGAAGAGCCGGCCGGTGGGCTCGTGCACGAGCACTGCCCACGCCTCGATGCCCTGGCTTGCGGGCAACGGGGCGAGACCCACCCCCCCCGAGCGGGCGGCCAGCACCTCCAGCCGCCGGTTGGTCTCGCGCAGGCGTTCCGAGAGCTTGGCCATCATCCGCAAGGCAACGGTGGGGCTACGTTCCAAGAGCGTCTGCAGGTCTGAGCGGCGCAGTCGCAACACCACCACGTCGTTCACGGCGCGGGCCGTCGCCGAGCGCTGGGGGTACTCCTCGAGCAGCGCCATCTCACCGAAAAAGTCCCCCTTCTCGAGGATGGCCAGCTGTTCCTTGCCCCTCGTGCCCTGGCGGGAGATGGCCACCTGCCCCTCCTGGATGACGAACATCTCGCAGCCGGTATCGCCCTCCTTGAAGATGAAATCACCCGCCTGGTAGCGCTCCGTGCACTTGGCCAGACCGGCACTCCCACCCACCTTCACTTTGCCCACGGGTTACCCCCCCACGCGGACCACGCCGCGGTCCGTGTCAACCTCTACCTCCACGCCCAGCGGGAACGGGACGTTGACGGTGCCGTGCCCGAAGGGCAGCCCCTCCAGCACCACCGCCGGCGGCGGCACCGCCGCCGCCACCAGCTCCCGCCACCGCTGCCGCCAACGCACCTCGCCGCGGCCGCAGCCCCGACAGCGCCCCACCACCACCGCTGCGACGCGCTGGAGTCTAGAAGCGAGCCGCAGGTGGGTCAACATGCGATCGAGGCGGTACAGGGGCTCCCCCACGTCCTCGAGGAACACCACCGCCCCCTCCCAATCCGGCTCCCATGGCGTCCCCACCAGGGCGCACAGTACGGAGAGATTGCCCCCCACCGCCACGCCCCGAGCCCGCCCGCCCCGCACCACCTGGCCCCCGGTGAGCCGAAACAGGGTGGGGGTGGCAGCGCCCCGCAGCCAGAGCAGGAGGCGGCGGGCGGACGGCCCGTGGCGGGCGAGGCTTGCCACCATGGGGCCGTGGAGCGTGGCCAGGGAGGTGCGGGCCGCCATCCCCGCGTGCAGCGCCGTGACATCGGAAAACCCCACCACCCACCCCCCCCACGCCTCCAGTCGCGCCCATGGCAGGTCCGGCAGCAACCGCGTCGTTCCGAACCCGCCGCGGCTGGCGATGAGCGCCTCCACGCCCCGGTCGAGCAATTCCTCCACGCCCCGCAACCGGGCCTCGTCATCCCCTGCCAGGTAACCCTTCCGGCAGCGAACGTTGGTCGCCTCCACCACCTCGAACCCGGCGGCCTCGAGACACCGCTTACCCGCCTGCAACGCCCCGGGCGTGACGGGCCCCGCCGGCGCCATCACCCCCACCCGCGAGCCCGTGGTGAGGGGTCGCGGTAGCCGTCGAGGCGCGTGCATGGCCGCATTCTAGACCGCTGGCGGGCCGCCCACGAGGGCGTGAAAGGTCGCGAGGGTGGCAAGGTCCCGCTCCAGAAAGGCCCGTCGCAGCTGTTCCACCCACTGGCGGGCGTCGGCGGGCGCCGCCTCGGCAATGCGCTCGGGCGGGCTAGTCAGAACGGCCTGCAACCAGCGACGCGACCTGGGCGACACGTGCAGCCGCCCCCCTCCGCCGTGGCCGGCGCACACCAGCCCCTGGGCCTGCTCGTCGTAGCGCACCGGGGTCTCGGGCAGCAACGCCCCGCAGACGCCGCAGCGCTCCACATCGGGAAGGACACCAGCCAGGCGCACCGTCCACACCGACGCGTAGTCCACCACGGCGAGCGGGTCGTGGCCGCCGAGAAGCGCCAGCAGGCATCGGTCCACGAGTCGGAACATGGCCTCCAGCCGCTGCCCGGGCGGGGAGAAGAGGAGTGCCAGCTCAGCCAGGACCTGCCCCGCTGCCCATGCCGCAGGCCGTGCCGACAACGGAAACGCCGAGCGCAGGAGCGCCACCTCGTCGAGGCTCGCGAGTTCCGATTGCCGCCGCTCGAAGAAGGTCAGGCGCACCAGCGACAGCACTTCCAGCCGGCCCGCCGCGGCCCCCCGAGCGCCCCGGGCCCGCCTGGCCAGGAGGCGCACCAGGCCGCTGTCGCGTCCAAGCGCCACCACGATGAGATCGCGCTCCCGGAAGGGGTAACGGGTGAGAACGAAGGCCTCGTCAGACCGCCGGGGCATGCTCGCCGCTTACGGTTTGGTGCAGGTGCGCCAGGAGCGGCAGCAGGCGCGGGCCCAGGACCGCCGTCCGCCACTCCCGGCCCAGACAGCGCCGCACCCCTGCAAGGTCCACCACTGCCCCGTCCACCAGGGCCTCGAGGGCGGCCCGCGGCGCGAGCAGCCCTGCGCCGATGCCCAGTTCGGCGGCCACGGCGTCGCGTACCGCGCGCAGCGCAGCCACCCGCCGCTCCCGCTCCCGGTCCACCTGCCGTCGCGCCGATGGGACGCGCTCCGAGGCCGGCGGGGGGCTCGTCAGCACGGCGAGAATCTCCGCCCCGAACCGCCGCGCCACCCCTCGCCCCACCCCTGCCCGTGCAGCCAGTGCGGAGCGATCCGCCGGCGGGTCGAGCGCGAGCTGGAGCAGGGTCTCGTTGCGGAGGATGCGAAACGGCGCCACGTCCGCCTCCGCCGCCTTGCCCTCCCGCCAGGCGGCCAGGGCCGCCAGGCGGTCCCGCGCCTCGCCGCGCAGCTTCCCGGCCCCGGCGATCCGTTCGAACGGCGCCTCCGTCGGCGGCTCGCTGCGCCACTGGACCCCCTCGAGAAGCTGGCACTCCTCCTGCCACCACGCCAGCCTCCCTGCCTCCACCAGCCGCCCCCGCAACGCCGCCGCCAGGGGTGCCAGGTACGCGGTGTCGGCAGCGGCGTAGCGGCGCAGTTCCACCGGCAGCGGTCGGCGCCCGAAGTCCGCCCGCTGGTGTTCCTTGACAAGCTCCACCCCCAGCACCTTCCGGACCATGGCGGCAAGCCCCGTCTGCGGTTCGCCCAGCAGTTGGGCCGCGACCTGCGTGTCCTCAAGGTTGCGCACCCGCACCCCCAGGTCACGGTGCAGGATCCTGAGGTCGTAGTCGGCCCCGTGGAACACCTTGACGACGCCAGGGTCGGCGCACAGAGCAGCAACAGGCGCCATCCCCTCCCGGCCGATGGCCAGGGGGTCCACGAGGACGTGGTGTTGGCCGAAGGTGAGCTGCACGAGACACAGCTTGTGGAAGTACGAGTGGAACGAGTCGGCTTCCGTGTCCACCGCCACCCGCCCGAACCCGGACGCCTGCCGGCACACCTCGGCCAGAGCGACCCCGTCAGCCACCCAGCGGGGCTCTGGGAGCGACTGGGGCGATCGGGCACCGGTCGTGTTGCCGGCGCGAGTGTCGGAGGCGGAATCCTCCAATGCCCGTGCCACTAGAAGGCGTCCGCTGGGGGCGACGCCTGGGCCCGCACGATCTTCACCAGGATTGTCTCGCCAGTCTCGCGGATCGCCCGCTTTTGCGCAAAGTACACGCCGCCGTGCTGCTGCCAGTCCCACCAGTCCACCGTCAGCGTCCCCGCTCCCTTGCGCTCAAGGACGGTGCGCACGATGCGGCCGGTCTCAGCATCCAGGGTGACCACCCAGCGCCCCACAGCCGACCGCACCTCGGTAGCCCGGAGGACCACGCCGTCTTCCCCCACCGCATCCGGCAAAGGCGTGACGGTGACACCGGCGGCGCCCCACTCCAAAGGGAACGTCACCCACATCACGTCTTCCTTGAAACGCCGCTGACTCCACTTGACCGCCTTCTCCAGCGGGGGTCCCGTGAGCTGCGTGCCGCTGCTCCACCCGCCGCCGGTACCGGAACCGATGTCCACGGCAACGTCCAGCGGCTGCCCGTCGGGGCCCGGTCCCGAGAGGCGGAAGAACCCGTAGCCGCGGTCCCACCGGTAGTGCCACGGCCCCTCGGTACGCGTCGGCCCCTGGACGGACACCTCGAACTCGAGAAAGCCGACGCGCTGCCAGGCCGACCCGCCGCAGACCGCCAGCTGGCCGCTGGCCGTTCGCGGATCGAGCGTCTGGGCACTGGTTGCCACCGCGGCGAGAACCGCCACACCCGCCCCTCGCAGCACCCGAGATGGCGTCATGTGCGCACCCTCCACTCTGCTGTTCGCTCCCAACCCCGTCCCCCGGGGTAGGCTGCCGGTAGTGTACACAACTGCCGCTCGCTACGCCTCCTCACAACCGCGACACTTGGCGGCGGCCAAGATACCGCTGAGCAGATGCTCCACCAACCGCGCGGCTGGCGTCTCGGCGTAGCGCGGCAGACCGATCACCGCGTCCGGCGGGTCCACCCACGGCCCCGTCCCGGCGCCCAGATCCACCCCCAGGACCACGGGGCGCCAGTGCCGCGCCGCCGCCAACACCCGCTCCCGCAAACGCGACAACCCCAGCCCCTCCTCCTCGCTCCCCACCTCGCGCACCAGCGCCACGGCGTCGCAGCGTCCAAGGAGCCCTTCCAGCGCTCCGCGTGATAGGGCGTCGGGCCGCGCGGCCACCAGAACGAGCCGCTCCCTCTCCCCCACGATCACCACACCCCGCGCCACCGGGCAGCTCTGCTCGTCGCCCAGACAACCTGAATGGTGGTTTCCCCCCAGCGCCGCCACCAGCCGCGGCGCCGTGTCGAGGCGGGCAGAGAGAACCAGCACCCAGAGGTCGGTGGCCGGCGCCCCCCGGCGCTGCCGGACGGCGGCGGCCACGTCCTGGAACAGCACCCTGGTCTCGTAGCTCACCGCTGCTTCACCGCCACCCACCGCAGCAGCCACCGCTTCCAGCGCCAGTTGGCGCCGCTCGGCCAGGCGCAGAACGGCGCCCAGCACCAGATCGTCGTCCACCAGGAGGCGCGCCACGAGCTGCGGCAGGAGCATGGGCCGCTCGACGGCTTCGAACACCTCGCGTTCCCAGGAGTCCAGCGGCCGCAGCGCCCCGCGCCGCCGCCGCACCAACGTGCGCCCCGGCGCAGCCGGGAGCGCCGCCAGAAGGGCCGGCAACGCCTCCTGCCGCGCCGCCGCCCGCACGGCGAGGGACTCGAACGAGGGGAGGGCGAGACAGTACCCGGTCTCCTCCCCGCCGCTGTACTCCTCCAGCTGGAAGAAGCCGTCCTCCCACGCCAACGCGTCCAGGAGCCGCTGCCGGCCCTGAAAGTCGAAAAACTGCTGCACGTCCACGTAGCTGAGGTTCGTTCGCTCCAGCAGGAGGCGCTGCAGGGAGAGGTTGGCGCCCACCCTAGCTTGCAGGAGCCCGTCCACCGCCTGGCGATCCAACAGGCCCGCCGTGACGAGCAGTTCGGCCAACGAACGGCCATCGCCGGGGGAAAAGACCATGGTGGGCTCGCCGGCGCGGAACACCACCACCACCACGGCGCCGCTTCGCGCGTGGCGCAATACCAAGCGCAGATCCCGCCGGGAGGCGCGGGCTCCCTGCAGGAGGGCGAGGGGGGAGAGCACCGACAACGACCCCGACGCGCGCCCCAACGCCACACCTGGCTCGAGCCGCTGCGCCGCGTCGTGCATGACAGCCTAGTTTCCCACATCGCCCACCGGAAGACAACGACCCGCCCCGCAGCCGCGGCACCCGCCACACCGCCCGGCCCACAGGACACCCGTCGAGGCCCCCGGTCGCCCCACCGGTGCGCCCTCTACCTCCCGGGAACCCCGGCTCTTACGCCGCCATCGCGCTTCCCATTCCCCGGACCACCCTGCCCCCTCATCCGCCCGACGAGCCTGGCAGGTGGCGGCCGGACGTGCTCCCATCGCCAGGGTCCGCTTCGCCTTCGCTCCAGCGGCAAGCTGCAAGTCCCGCGTCGCGACGCCGCACCGGTCGGCGCTGCGGCCCCGACCTTTGGCGAGGCGCCGAGTGTCGGTACACTGCCAGCGTGGAGAGCGGCTCAGCGGTCGTCACTCCCGTGGGTCGCCACAGTCGCCAGGTGGCGGTGTTGCGCCGCATCGTCCGCGGTGCCGACCCCGCTCGCACGGTGGTGGATGGCGCAAGGCTGGTGGGCGATCTGCTGCGCGCCGGCCTGCCAGTGGAGGCCGTGTTCACCACGGAGGTCCACCTGGGGGCGGTGACGGCGGCGTTGCCGCCAACCGTCGCTGCGCGTGTGCCCATCTATCTGCTGGACCCAGGCACGGCTTCCCGGTTGGCCCCCAGCCAACACGGGCAAGGGGTGCTCGCCGTGGTCCCCCGACCCGCCAGGGCCCTCACCGCCACCGGGGCGGTCCTGTACCTGGACCACATCCAGGACCCCGGCAACGTGGGGGGGGCGATCCGCTCCGCCGCTGGACTCGGGGCGGCCGGGGTGGCCTGTTCCCCCGGCTGCGCCGACCCCTTCTCCCCTCGGGCGCTGCGCGCCTCTGCTGGGCAGGCGCTCGTTCTGCCGGTGCAGTACCCCGCCGACTTTGCCGAACTCGCCGCCGCCTTCGAGAGGGCGGGGGGAGAGGTGCTGGGAACTGCGGCACAGGGCGGAACCCCACTTGCCGAGTGGCGCCCCCGGCTCCCCGCGCTGCTTGTCTTCGGCAATGAGGGGCGAGGCCTGTCGCCGGAGGTGGCGGCCCGCTGCTCGCAGCGGCTCACCATTCCCCTGGAGCGCGGAGTCGAGTCCCTCAACGTGGCCGTCTCGGCCGCCCTGGTGCTGGCTCGCCTGAGGTGGCTTGTGCCCTCCCCTATACTGGATTGACGAGGAGGTGCGGATGATTCGACATCGTGACATCGAGCAGCTTCAGCAACTCTCCCAGGCCCCTGGGAAGACGCTCACCGTCTATCTCGACGTCGATCAGACCAACGCCGCCAACCGGAAGCGCGGGTTCGAGACGCACCTCAAGGACCTCCTCCGGCAGCTCCGGGCGGCCCACCCCGGCGACGAGGAGCTCGACAGGGTGATCCCGGAGGTGGAGGAGATCGTCAAGCGGGTGGAGCCTTCCGGGCGGACCCTGGTGCTGGCCCGTCACCGCGGGCTTGGCGTGACGTTCCGTCAGGTTCTCCGCATCCCTCTCCCGTCGGGGGCCTATTGGAGCGTCGGCGCGTTCCTCCGACCCCTCCTGGAGGCGTTGGACGAGCACGAGCGCTTTGGCATCGTCATCGTCGACCAGAAGCGGGCTCGCCTGCTGACCGTGTTTCTGGGGGAGATCGAGGAGCACGGCGACCTCATCTCCGCCGTGCCGCCGCGCCCGGACGCCCCGACCTCCGACAAGCTCCGCTCCCAGCCGCGGATGGAGCGCCACCACGACGAGAGCGTGTCCACCCACGTGCGGATGGTGGTCTCGGAGATGGCCCGTCTCCTCGATCAGCTGGAGGTGGACCGGCTGATCGTCGGCGGGGCCGTGGAGGTGGCCTCCGAGCTGGCCCGCCAGCTGCCCAAGCGGCTGCGCGGCAAGCTCGTGGAGGTGCTGCCAATCCCCATTACCGCCAGCTCGGAGGAGATCCTCGCCCGCACCAGCGAAGTCCAGACGCGCCTGGAGCGGGCCGAGGAGCTGCAGGTGGTGCGTGACCTCCTCAAGGAGGTCCACAAAGGGGGACGGGCGGTGGCGGGGCTGTCGCCGACCCTGGACGCCATCAACCAGGGCCGGGTGTGGAAGCTCGTCTACCTGCAGGGGCTCCGCCTGGAGGGGGGCAGCTGCAGCCACTGCCAGGTGCTGGTCCCGCCGGCAGATGCCCACTGCCCCATGTGCGGCAAGGCGGTGGACCGCGAAAAGCACATGGTGGACCGCATGTCCCGGGCGGTGCTGGAACGTGGCGGCCACGTGGAGATGGTGGACGGCCCCGCCGCTGAGGCCCTCCGCCAGGTGGCGGAGGTGGCCGCCATCCTCCGGGCGTAGGCTTCGCTTCTCCGCGGCCCTCTCCAAGGCCACAGGGGTTATGCTGTGCCGGCGCCGGAGTGGCGGAACGGTAGACGCCCCGGACTTAAAATCCGGCGGGCTTGCCCGTGCGGGTTCGACTCCCGCCTCCGGCACCACCCACTGAGCGGCTTCCTATCACCCTTCCTCCTCCTCCAGGGACGGCAACGCGTAGAGGAGGTACTCCCCGCCGAAGGGCACGACCACCAGTCGACCGTGGCGCTCCACCGTCTCCTGAGTGGGCCACGCCGCCCCCGAGTTGTCCACCGCCCGGAACCCCCACGGCAGCTCCGCCCCCTCGGGGGCCAGCCACTCCGGGACCACCACCTGCGGCCGCTCCTCCTCCTCGGGTATGGCGGCAAAGGCAATGTCGCCCGCCGCCCGGCGCTCGAGAAGGGTGGCCGCCTGGGCGTCGGCAACGCCCGCCTCGATCTGATCCTCCACGATCTCCGACAAGGCATCCGCCGCCGCTTCCAGGTACTCCTTGGCGCCGGACAGTTCGGCGTAGACGCCCAGGTGGTAAACGGTGCCGTCGAGGGCATCGCTGGTGCCGAACCACACCTCCACGCTCTTGGTGGGCTCCTCTTCCGGTTCCATGGTGATGGTCTGGCCGAACAGCCGGTCCCGCGCCGCAAGCGCCGCGAGGAGCTCTTCCGGCTTGCCCGCCGGCAGCTCGAACTCCCACTCCCGTTCCAGAGTCTTGGGCACTGTACGTCCTCCTCCGTCGCAACCCGCCGCGACGCCGGCAGACTACAGGAAACTGGAGGCCACCGAAAGGGCGAGCGCTACGGCGCCGTGGCCCAGGCCTGGAGCGAGCGCGGGGCAAGGCCCCCCGCCCGCAGCGCGGCAATGGCCTCGGCAGCGGCAAAGGCGCCGGCCACCGTGGCCACGTAGGGGATGGCGTGTTCCACGGCGCCGCGACGGATCGTCGCCCCATCGCGGCGGGCGCGCGATCCACTGGCGGTGTTGACGACCAGTTGGATGCCGCCGTTCACCATCACGTCCACCGCGTGGGGGCGCCCCTCGGAAACCTTGGCCACCGTGGCCGCCTCGATGCCTTCCCGGGCCAGGGCCGCCGCCGTGCCGCGAGTGGCCAGGAGCGCAAAGCCCAGCTCCTGGAAACGGGCAGCCACCGCCGGTGCCCGCGGCTTGTCGGTGTCGGCCAGGGAGAGGAAGACGGTCCCACCAGCGGGCAGGCGCAGGCCTGCGCCCAACGCTGCCTTTGCGTAGGCTGCACCGAAGCTGTCGGCGATCCCCATGACCTCGCCGGTGGAGCGCATCTCCGGCCCAAGGCGGGGGTCCACCCCCGGGAGACGGTCGAAGGGGAACACCGGCATCTTCACCGCCACGCCGAGGGGCTGGCCGTCGCTGACGCCGAGATCGGCAAGACGGGCGCCGCAACACAGCCGCGCCGCCACCGTCGCCCATGGCACGCCGGTTGCCTTGGAGAGGAACGGCACGGTGCGCGAGGCGCGGGGGTTGGCCTCGAGGACGTAGACGAGCCCGTCCTTGACGGCCAACTGCACGTTGAGCAGCCCTTTGACACCCAGATCCCGCGCCAGCAGGCGGGTGATTCGACGGATCTCCGCCAGCACCTCGAAGGAGAGCGACACGGGGGGGAACACGCAGGAGGAGTCCCCCGAGTGTATCCCTGCCTCCTCGATGTGCTCCAGGATGCCGCAAATGACGACGTCGTCACCGTCCGCCAGTGCGTCCACGTCCACCTCGATGGCCCGCTCGAGAAAACGGTCCAGCAGGACGGGGTGTTCGGCGGCGGCTCCCACCTCCCTGGCCCAGTACCCGGCCAGTTCCTCCCACCGGTACACCACCTCCATGCCTCGACCGCCGAGGACGTACGACGGGCGCACCAGCACCGGATATCCGAGCCGCTCCGCGGCCTCGCGGGCGCCGGCAAGGGTGGTGGCGGTGGCGCCCGGCGGCTGGCGTAGGCCGAGTCGGCCCACCACCTCGGCAAACCGCTCGCGGTCCTCGGCACGGTGGATGGCCGCCGGCGCGGTCCCCAGGATGCGCACGCCGGCAGCCTCGAGCCCCCTGGCCAGTTTCAGCGGAGTCTGGCCGCCGAACTGCACCAACACTCCGGCTGCCCGCTCCCGCTCCACGATGTCCAGCACCTCTTCCTCGCTGAGGGGCTCGAAGTACAGGCGGTCGGCGGTGTCCCAGTCGGTGGACACCGTCTCCGGGTTGCAGTTCACCATCACCGCCTCGAACCCTTCCTGTCGCACCCCCGCCACAGCATGGACGCAGCAGGTGTCGAACTCGATCCCCTGACCGATACGCACCGGTCCCGAGCCGAGGATCACTACGGCGGGTTGGCGCCCTGCGGTGGCCTCGTCCCCCTCGCCGAAACTACCGTAGTAGTACGGCGTGGCCGCGGCGAACTCGCCGGCGCAGGTGTCGACTCGCCGGTAGTGCCGTACCACCCCGGCCGCCTGCCGCGCCGCCCGCACCTGGATGGTCTCTCGGCCCCACAGCGACGCCAGTGTCTCGTCGGCGAAGCCCAGCCGCTTCGCCGCTGCCAGCACCCACTCGTCCGGGCTCCGCTGCAACTTTAGGAACGACTCGGCCTCCACCAGCGAGGCGATGCGCCCCACGAACCACGGGTCCCAGCCCGCCAGCGCCGCCACCCGGCTCACGCCGAAGCCGCGGCGCAGCGCCTCGGCCACCGCCCACAACCGCTGCGAACTGGGCGTCCGCAGCGCCGCCTGGAGCGCCTCCTCGTCCGCCGCCGCCAGCGCCCTCGGCACCGCAAGGCAACGCGAGCCAGTCTCCAGGGAACGCACCGCCTTGAGCAGCGCCTCCTCGAAGGTGACGCCGATGGCCATGACCTCCCCCACCGATTTCATGGAGGTACCGAGCTGATCGATGGCGCCGGGGAACTTCTCGAAGGCAAAGCGGGGCATCTTCACCACCACGTAGTCAAGGGCCGGCTCGAAGGAGCACGGGGTGGTGCGCGTGATGGCGTTGGTGAGCTCGTCGAGGCGGTACCCCAGGGCCAGCTTGGCGGCAATCCGCGCAATGGGGAAGCCGGTGGCCTTCGAGGCGAGGGCCGAGGAGCGCGACACCCGCGGGTTCATCTCGATGAGCGCCCACTCGCCGGTGGTGGGGTTCACGGCAAACTGCACGTTCGCCCCCCCAGTCTCCACCCCCACGGTGCGCAGGCACCTCACCGCCGCGTCGCGCAGGACCTGAAACTCCTTGTCGGTGAGGGTCATGGCCGGGGCAACGGTGATGGAGTCTCCAGTGTGAACCCCCATGGCGTCCAGGTTCTCGATGGAGCACACCACCACCACCGTGTCCGCCGCGTCCCGCATCACCTCCAGCTCGAACTCCTTCCAGCCCTCCACCGACCGCTCCACCAACACCTCGCCCACGGGGCTCGCCGCCAGGGCCGTGCGAATTGCGACCTCGTACTCCTCCCGGTTGTAGACCATGGCCGCCCCGGCGCCGCCCAGGGTGAAGGAAGGGCGCAGAATGGCCGGGAACCCCACGAGCTCCGCGGCCCGCGGCGCGTCGGCCAGGGACGTCACGGTGACCGAGGGGAGCACGGGCAAGCCGGCGCGCCGCATCGCCTCGCGGAACCGTTCCCGGTCCTCGGCGGTGCGGATGGTTTCCAAACTGGCCCCGAGGAGTCTCACCCCCAACCGGTCGAGGGTGCCGCTTGCGGCCAGCTCCACCGCCAGATTGAGAGCGGTCTGCCCACCCAGGGTGGGGAGGACGGCGTCGCACCGCTCCCGGGCCAGGATGGCGGCCACGGCTTCGGCGGTGAGGGGCTCCACGTAGGTGGCCTCCGCCCGCTCGGGATCGGTCATGATGGTGGCGGGGTTCGAGTTCACCAACACCACCCGCACCCCCTCCTCCCGCAGCGCCTGTACCCCCTGCACGCCGGCGTAGTCGAACTCGCAGGCCTGGCCGATCCGGATGGGACCCGCCCCCAGCACGCACACGGATCGCACGTCGGTGCGCCGTCCCACTAGCCGTTCCCTCCTGCCACGTGGTGCCGGCAGCGATCCACGAATCGCTGGAACACCCCCAGTGCGTCGTGGGGCCCGGGCCCGGCCTCGGGGTGGAACTGGATCCCCTCGGCGGCAAGCGTATCCACGGCAATCCCCTCCACCGAGGCGTCGGTCAGGTTGACGAGGGTCACCCGGCACAACGCCGGGAGTGAGTCGGCGTCCACCGCGTAGTTGTGGTTCTGCGAGGTGATCCACACCGACCCGCTCGCCGCTTCGCGCACCGGGTGGTTTCCCCCGTGGTGACCGAACCGAAGCTTGTAGGTGCGCCCGCCCAGGGCCAGGGCGAGGAGCTGGTGCCCCAGGCAGATGCCGAGCAGCGGTACGCGCCCGAGAAGTTGGCGAACGGTGGCGGGCACGGCGGCGACGGCGGCAGGGTCGCCGGGACCGTTGGAGATCACCACGCCGGCCGGTTTCAGGGCGAGGAGATCGGCGGCGGGAGTGTCGGCGGGCACCACCACGACGGTAGCGCCAGCACCGACGAGCTGCCGCAGGATGGCGCGCTTCGCGCCGCAGTCCACCACCACCACCGGCACCCCGGGCGGCGTCTCCCGCCGCTCCGCCCCCGGCGGCACCCATGGGCCCGCCGTCCACGCCTCCGCCTGCCGCCGGCCCACCTCGCGCACCAGATTGCGGCCATCGGTGCCGCGCGCACGCTGCGCCCGCGCCCGCAGCTCCTCCACGGCAAGGTCCGTGCCGCAGGCAAGGACGCCCGGCAAGGCCCCGTGATCCCGCACGTGGAGCACCAGCGCGCGGGTGTCGAACCCCCACGCCACCGGCACCCCCTCGGCGTCCAGCCACTCCAGCAAACCGCCCTCGGCCCTCCAGTTGGAGGGGACGAGGGTGAGGTCGGGGACAATGAGTCCCCGTACCCAGGGACGGGCCGATTCCGCGTCCTCCGCATTGACCCCCACGTTGCCCACGTGCGGCGTCGTCAAGACCAGGATCTGGCCGTGGTATGAGGGGTCGGTGAGCATCTCCTGGTAGCCGAACATGGAGGTGTTGAACACCACCTCCCCCTCGGTCACGCCGCCGGCCCCGGCCGAGAACCCGCGAAAGACGCGGCCGTCCTGCAGGACCAGCGTTGCGGGCCGGGGGGCCGCGAACCACGAAGGGAGGCGCGCCCTGTCCATTGGGGCGTCAGCATAGCTGAAGGGGGCGACGCCCACAACGCCTCGCCGTGCCCGGTTGTCCCTCGCCGCCCGCCGCAGTACCCTTGGCACGCAGCGAGGTGCCCCATGCTCACCGAACGCACCCTCGACCCCGGGACCATCGTCGTTCGCGACCAGGTCCGCGACCTCGTCGCGGCGGTGCCGCGGCAACTGCTCCTCGACATGGACGCGGACCGCGCCCGCTTTCCCAAAGAGTTCCTCCAGGAGGCCGGGCGGCGCAACCTCCTCGGCCTGCGCTTTGCGCCTCGCTACGGCGGGCGTGGCCTGCCGTGGACCACCGAGATGGTTGCGCTGGAGGAGCTGGGGGTTCTCGGCACCTCCCTCCCCTGCCTGTGGTCGCTCGTTTCCATCGTCGGCGAGGCTATCCACGAGTTTGGCACCGAGGAGCAAAAACAGCGTTTCCTCGTGCCCATGCTGCGCGGCGAGCTCACCGTGGCCGAGGCCCTCACCGAACCCCGGGGCGGCTCCGACTTCTTTGCCGCCACCACGGTGGCGCGCCGGGACGGTGACGACTTCCTGCTCACCGGGCAGAAGCGCTTCGTCGTCGGCGCCGAGGGGGCGGACGTGCTACTCGTCTACGGGCGGGTGGAGGGGCTCGGCGACCCCAAGCGGGCCATGACCGCCTTTCTGGTGGAGCGCGGGGAGGGGGTGGAGGTCCACCACGTCTACGGCCTCATGGGGACCCGGGGCGGCGGCACCGGCCGGCTGGTTTTCAAGAACGCCCGCGTGCCCCGGGCCAACGTCCTGGGCGGCGAGGCGGGTCTTGGGCGCGGCACCGAGGTCTTTCACCGCATGATGGTGCCCGAGCGGCTCACATCCGCCGGCGGCGCCGTGGGGATGGGGCGGGCGGCCATCGAGATTGCCGCCAGGTACGCCGATCGCCGGCACGCCTTCGGCGAGAAGATCCGCCGGTTCGAGGGCGTCAGCTTCAAGATCGCCGACAGCATCACCCTCCTGGACGCCGCCCGGGCTCTCAACCACGGCGCCGCCAGGGCTGCCGACCTGGGCGACGACCCCGGTACGGTGCGCCGACTGGTCTCCGAGGCCAAGAAGTTCGCCACCGACGCCGCTTGGACTGTGGTCAACCACGCCATGCAGATCCTCGGCGGCATCGGCTATACCAACATCTACCCCGTGGAGCGCCTGCTCCGGGACACGCGGCTCATCACCATCTGGACCGGCACCAACGAGATCATGAGCCTGGTCATCCAGCACGAGTACTTCCGCGAGCTCCTGGGCGCCACAGCGGCCGGTCGCAACGTGGAGGCCGATGCGGCGGGGGCCGAACTCGTCGAGGAGAAGGTCTTTGCCGATGATTGAGCGCCGCCGGGGCTAGGTGCGCCAGCGGTAATCGAAGAGCCAGATCCGTTCGTCGTGGCGGGTGCGAACCTCGACGCGGTCGGAGGTCGCCACGAACCCCCAGCGCACCGTGAGGGGCAACACCGGCAGACTCTGCAGCGTCCGCCGCTGAGCCTCCTGGAGGAGCTGGAGCCGCCGCTCCGGGACCAGCTCCCGGTCCGCCTCCTCCAGGAGACGATCCGTGACGGGATCGGCGAAGCCGCCGTAGTTCTCGAGCCCCAGACCGCGGGCGATGTCCCGGGAGTGGATGGAGGAGTTGAGGAAGTCCGAGGCGTCGCCGGTGCTGCAGATCCAGCCGTAGAGGAAGAGGTCCGCTTGGCCAGTGCGGACCCGCGCCAGAGCCTCGGCGTAACTGCCACCTTCTGCCAACACGCGAATCTTGACCTTGGCGAGATCCTCCTCCACGGCATCCACCAGGCTCGTACGCCCCGCCACGTGGACCAGCTTCACGGCGAAACCCTCGGCATAGCCTGCCTCGGCGAGCAATCGCCTCGCCTGGTCCGGGTCGAAGGGGGCCGGTTGGATCGCCGGGTCATAGCCGAACACCACGGGGTGGACGTACTGGGACGCCACCGTGCCGTTGCCGCGGAAGACCCGACTGACCCACCCCTCCCGGTCGAGGGCCAAGATGAGCGCCCGCCGCACGCGAGGGTCGGCGAGGGCCCCCCCGGCCGCCCCGGCCGGCGCGTTGGGGATCACGGCCAGGAGCTGCACCCCCAGCCGCGGCTGGGGCACGAGGCGCAGGTGGCGGTGCCGCTCGATCTCCCGCAACATGTCGTCGGGGGGGCGACGCACCACGTCCGCGGCGCCGTTGATCAGACGCCGCACCGCCTCACCGGCGTCGGCAAGAAAGCAGAGCCTCACCTCACGGATCGCCGGCCTTCCCCGCCAGCTCGCCCAGCCGGCCAGGAGGATATCGCCGTTCGCCAGGCGCTTCTCGAACCGGTACGGGCCGGTGCCCACCGGTTCCGTGATCTCCGCCCGGCTTGCCGCCTCGCTGGGGACGATGGCGAGGAACGCCAACCGGTTGAGGAGGTCGGGCAAAGGGTCGGCAGTCTCCATCACTACGGCGTCGGCCCCTTCCTCCCGCACCCCGCGAACGCCGACGATGAGGTGGCGCACCTCGGACCGCGGGTGGGTGCGCGCCCGCTCGAGGCTGGCCACCACGTCCGCAGCGTCGAAGGTACTGCCGTCGGAGAACCGCACCCCTCGACGCAGGCGCAACCGCCAGCGGGTCGCGTCCAGCTTCTCCCAGGAGGTGGCAAGGGACGGCTCTAGCCGCATCTCCGGCGAAAAGCGCACGAGACCGTCGTACACGTTGATGAGCACCGACCAGGTGGCCGCGTGGTTCTGGAGGTGCGGGTCGAGGGTCATGATGCTCTCGTCGAACGCCACCACCAGCGGGCGATGATTGCGCCCGCCGCAGCCGGGAGCCAGGAGCAGCGCTACCGCGGCAGAACCCGCCAGGATCCTCCCCCACTGTGCGCCAACGCCTCGTGCCATGACCGCTCCGGTACGTCAACTACAGCACAGTATACCCGCAAGTGACCCCGACGCAGGCCCCATCACCGCGCCGCCCCGGCGAGGAGGGCTGCCACCACGCCTTCGGCAGCCTGCCGGAACGCCCGGCTCACCCCACCCACCCCCAGTTTCACCCCGCCGAACACCCGCGACACCACCAGGGCCCCCTCCAGGTCGTACTTGCGCAGCACCTCCAGCAGCACCCGGCCGGGGTGTCCCACCTCGCCGTCGTCGCGGCTCGACTCGCGCACCGTGCCGCTGGCGTCGCGCACCCGGTACGCCCAGCAGTGGTGGTTGGCCTTGCGCACCTCGCGCCGTCGAGCCTTCACCACCTCCTCGATGGCTTCCGGCGAGGCCAGAGGCACGAGAACGGCAACGAAGCGCGAGCGCTCCACGGTCAGTTTCTGCTCGACGGGTCGATGGACACGCATGGTGGCACCGGGAGGATGGTAGCGCGCACGGTGGCACGGCCGTGGGGTAGCATGCCGTCGCCATGGAGGACGCGTCGCTCCACGTGGTCCTGGTCCACCCGGAGATCCCCTGGAACACCGGCAACGTGGGCCGTACCTGCCTGGCGGCCGGGGCCGCCCTCCACCTCGTGCGACCCATCGGTTTTTCCCTGGCCAGCAAGGAGGTGCGGCGGGCGGGGCTGGACTACTGGGAGGCGGTGGCCCCGACGGTGTGGCAGGACTGGCCCGCCTTTGCCACGGCGGCGCCCGCCCTCGGCGAGCTGTTCCTGTTCTCGGCGGAGGGCCGGCGCAGCCTCTGGGAAGTGGCGTTCCCGCCTCGCACGGTCCTGGTGTTCGGGCGGGAAAGCCGGGGACTGCCGGAGGAGCTCCGCCGCCGCCACGCCTCTAGCCTGGTCCGTATCCCCATCGTGGGCGGGGGCGTGCGCTCCCTCAACCTCTCCACCGCCGTTGCGGTGGCGGTTTACGAGGTGTTGCGTCAGCGCCAGTCGGAGGCGACGGCGCTGCGGCCAAACCGGCTCACCTGCTGAGGCGAAACGCTGCCGCCCACAGCCAACCGTCGTTTCGCGGCACTACTTCGAGCCCCGCACGGCACGCCAGGTGCTCCCACTGCACCACCAGCGGCAGCACCGGCAGATCGTCGAGCACCAGGCGCTGCGCCTCCTGGAGGAGGGACCGGCGCCGCTCCCGATCGGTCGCTGTGGCCGCCTCCTCCAGCAGGGCATCCACCCGCGGATTGGCGTAGCCGTGGTAGTTCTCGGTGCCGAGGCCCCGGCCGGCGTCCACCGAATGCACGCTGGTGTCGAGAAACTCCGAGGCATCGCCGGACATGCAGCTGCGCGCGTAGAGCACCAGGGGCAGCTGCGCCTCCCGCGCGCGGCGCAGTAGTTCCGGAAAAGGCAGCGCCACCGGATGCAGACGCACGCCGATCCGCCCGAGGTCCTCCACCAGGGACGCCACGATCTCCTGGGGGATGAGGCCGTGGCCGAGCTCGGCCTCGAAACCTGCAGCGAAACCGGCGCTGGCCATGAGCCGGCGCGCCTCCCCGGGGTCGTACGGTGCCGGCACAAGCGCCGGATCGTAGCCGAAGATCACTGGGTGAACGTACTGCGAGGCCACCGTGGCGTTGCCCCGCAGCACCACCTCCACCAGGTGCCGTCGGTCGGTGGCCAGCAGCAGCGCCCGGCGCACCCGGGGGTCGGCGAGGGCCTGGCGCACGGGCGGGGGGGCCGCAGCGGGGATCACCGCCAAGAGCCTCACGGAAAGCCCCGGCTGGACCACGACCTGGAAGCCGGGGCGGCGGCGCACCTCGACCAGTTGCTCGTCGGGGATGGCCATCGCCACATCCAGCTCGCCGGCCAGGAACCGGCGCAGCCGCTCGCCCTCGTCGTCGATGCCCACGAAACGCACCAGCCCGACGGCGGGCCGGGGGCGCCATCCCCCCACGGCCCGGGCCAGCACGCTGCCGTCCGCCCGGCGCTCCACGAAACGGTAGGGCCCGGTTCCCACCGGGACGCGGATCTCCCTGGCGTGTTCCTGGGTGCGGGGGACGATAAAGAGGTACGCGAGCCGGTTCGCCAGGGTGGGGGCGGGGCCGTCGGTCTCCACCAGCACGGCCCCCTCGCCGTCCGCGCGGATGTCCCGGATGCCTGCCAGATAGCCGCGCAACCCGCTCCTCGGGTGCCGGGACGCCCGCCGGAAGCTGGCCGCCACGTCCTCGGCCCCGAACGGGCTGCCGTCGTGAAAGCGAACGCCGGCACGCAGGTAGAAGCGGGTTGTCTGCTGGTCCACCCGTTCCCAGGAGGTCGCCAGGCACGGTTCCACCTCGGTGAGCGGCGAGAACCGCACCAGGCCGTCGTAGAAGTTGCTGAGCAGCGACCACGCCTGGAGTTCACCGTGGGTGTGCGGGTCGAGCGTGCCGGGCTCGCTGCGCAACGCCACCACGATGGGCCGCTCGCCCCGGCTGCAGCTCACGCTGAGAAGCACCGTGGCAAGCGCCAGTAGCTTGGGCCGGGCCCGCGTCCGCCCGGGTTCCCCTCGGAGCATTGTCACCATGGTAGCGCGGCCAGGCGCCCCGCGCCCCGACTCACTCACCGATGACCTTGATCAGGACCCGCTTCGGGCGGCGGCCATCGAACTCCCCATAGAAAATCTGCTCCCAGGGGCCGAAGTCCAACTTCCCCCCGGTCACGGCCACCACCACCTCGCGACCCATGATCTGGCGCTTGTGATGGGCGTCGCCGTTGTCCTCGCCGGTCCGGTTGTGGCGGTAGCGAGACGGCGACGGGTCGTAGGGGGCGAGCCCCTCCAGCCAGCGCTTGTAGTCGTCGTGGAGGCCGGGCTCGTCGTCGTTGATGAAGACGCTGGCCGTGATGTGCATGGCGTTGACGAGGCACAGCCCCTCGCGCACGCCAGACTCCCGGACCGCCTCCGCCACCTCCCGGGTGATGTTGACGAACTCCATCCGGGCCGGCACGTTCATGGTCAGGTAGCGGGTGTACGCCTTCACCGGCACCTCCCGGGGGGAGGATACACTGACCGTGGCGGCCCTGCCGCCAGGAGCCAACGATGGAGATCGTCGTCCAGCATGCCCCGTCCCAAGAGACCCTCGACCGGCTCGGCGTCCGGGAGTGGCCGATCTGGACCAAGGAGGTGTCCACCTTCCCGTGGCACTACGACGAGCCGGAAACCTGCTATTTCCTGGCCGGGGAGGTGATCGTCACGAGCGACCGCGGCGAGACGGTGCGCCTCGGTGCCGGCGACCTCGTCACCTTCCCCGCCGGCCTCTCCTGCACCTGGGAGGTCCGCTCCCCGGTCCGCAAGCACTACCGCTTTGGCTGACCCGCCGCGGGCCCGCGAAGGTAGGGGGCACCGGTCCCAGAGCCTGCCACCGCCCGGTGCCCCGGGCGTTTGCTCGGGGTGGAAAAGGGCGCTACCCTGGGCCACCATCGGCTGGTTCCGGCGGGAGGGGGGTGTTTGTGGGCACGATGAAGCCTCTGGGTCAGGGAGTGGTGGTTGTCGTTCTGCTCGTAGCGCCGTTGACGGCAGCGGCGCAGCAGCACATTACCGGTTCCCTCGCGGTGCGCGTCACCGACGAGGGCGGCGCGCCTCTGGCCGGGGCCCGGGTGACGCTCCAGTCCGACCGCGGCGCTCTGGCAGGCACCACCAACTCGAACGGTCGCCTCCTCGCCAACTTGGCAGCATCGGGTGGTGCTGCACGCCAGGTCTGGCAGAGCTCTCGGTGACCTTCCAGGTGGCCAACCCCGACTACGGCCGCGTCACCGCGTACCAGGAGCCCAGGCAGGTGCGACTGGGAATCCGGCTCGAACTGTAGCGCTCGGGCTCGCCGAGCTTGTGGCCGCCAGGGCACGCCGCCGTCAGGCGAGGCGCGCCGCGGCAGCTTTCAGATCGTCCACGTGATGGAGGCTCTCCCAGGTGAAGTCGGGCTCGCTGCGACCGAAGTGGCCGTAGCTCGCGGTGGCGCGGAAGATGGGCCGGAGCAGCTTGAGTTCATCAATGATGCCGGCCGGGGTCAGCGGGAAGATTTCCCGCACCAGCCCCGTGAGCCGTTCGTCGGGGAGTACGCCGCTCCCGAACGTGTCCACCATCACCGAGACCGGGTCGGCCACGCCAATGGCGTAGGCAAGCTGTACCAGCGCCTCGCTGGCGAGCCCTGCCGCGACGATGTTCTTGGCAATGTGGCGGGCCATGTAGGTGGCGGAGCGGTCCACCTTGGTGGGGTCCTTGCCGGAGAAAGCCCCGCCGCCGTGGGGCGCCCAGCCGCCGTAAGTATCCACGATGATCTTGCGGCCGGTCATCCCGGTGTCCGACTGCGGTCCGCCGATGACGAACTTGCCCGTGGGGTTGACGTGGAAAACGGTGGGCCGCTCCACATCCAGCAACTCGCGAGGCAACACCGCGCGCCCCACCTCATCGATGATCTCCTGCCGGGCGGCCTCGGTGATGCGCTTGCCCGTGTCGTCCAGGATCTCCTCCGTGTGCTGTGACGAGATCACCACCGTGTCGATGCGGTAGGGGCGACCATCCCGGTACTCCACGGTCACCTGCGACTTGCCGTCCGGCCCCAGGTAAGGGAGGCGGCCGGAGCGGCGCACGAGCGCCAGCTGGCGCGTCAGCGCATGGGCGAGAACGATGGGCATGGGCATCAGTTCCGGCGTCTGGTCGCAGGCGTACCCCACCATCAACCCCTGGTCGCCGGCGCCGCCGCCCTCGACCCCCTGAGCGATGTCCGTCGACTGCCGGCCGATGGCGTTCAGGATCCCGCAGGTGGCGTAGTTGAAGCCGTACTTGGCGTCCGTGTAGCCGATCTCCCGCACCACCTGGCGCACGAGGTCCTGCACGTCCACCCACGCATCGGTGGTGATCTCGCCGCCGACGATCACGAGCCCCACCGTGATGAAGCTCTCGCACGCCACGCGCCCCTTGCCGGCCTGCTCGTGTTCTAAATCGAACCGCATCACCTCGTCGAGGACCGCGTCGGAGATCTGATCGCACACCTTGTCGGGGTGGCCTTCGGTGACCGACTCCGACGTGAAAACATGCATCCCCTTGGCGTTCATTGGCTACCTCCCACCCCCCGATACGCCGCGGCGCCGGGTAAGGGGGGGTTATCGCACATTCGCCCGCACTGGACAAGGGGCACCGGGCTACCACTCCTCAGGCCGCTCGGCAGCCCCGTTGCGAAGGCGCAGCAGCTCGCGGGCTCGTTGCCGCAGGCGTCCCACCTCCAACCCACGGAGCCGGCCAGCCTCCCCGGCCACCCCCAGGCACGCCCAAGCGCGGAACGCCAGCCTGACGAGGACCAGAGCCACCACCCGGCGCTCCCGCCGCGGCATCCACCATGCCCCAAAGGCCCGTTGCCGGAGGGACGCGACGACCGGTACCACCCACTCGGGCAGTACCCCCAGAGCCACCTCGCGAGCCAGGGCAGAGCGGATCACCCGCCGTTCCGCCGCCACCGCCGCCAGCACCGTCAAGCCCAACAAGGCCAGCGCAACTCCCACCATCGCCGCCGACAACTCACCCTCGCCGTGGGCCGACGCCCACCAGCCGGCCATGGCCGCCCCCGCGCCCACCACCGGCGCCGCGAGTGCCGCTGCCACCCGGGAGGCGCGTCCCCCCCCTCCCCGCGCCCAGCCCACCAGCACCCCGCACCCCGCCCCCGCCAGCGCCAGCCACAGCACGCGGGAGACAGCCGCCACGGGGCGCTGGACAGCCTCCCCGAGGGCCGTCGCCAGCCCGTTGCCGAGACCTGCGGCGGCCCCCATGACCAGCGGCTCGATAAGCCCCGGGAAGCGCGTGGGCGGGCACAGCGCCAGCACGGCAAGGACCGCCGACAGCACCACCGCCGCACTCCCGGCACCGGCGTGCAGGGCGTCTGCCGTCGCCCCTCCCGGCGCCTCCCCGGGGTTCGGGTTCAGTTGCGCCAGCAACAGCCCCACGGCCATCGTCACGCCCGCGGCGCCTGCCACCGCCCCCACAAACGGCGGGAGCGTCTCCGCCCCGTAACGATCGAGCCAGAGCAGCGAGAGGAGCGCCGCGGCAGTGGCGGCGGCAGCCATCGTCACGGCAACAGCCGCACCCATCACCGTCGCACCAGCCGCGGGTCGGCCACGTCGTGGGTCAGGAAAAACGCCCGCGCTCGCTCCACGTCCCGCCGAATCTGCGCCACCAGCTCCATGCTTGAGGCAAACACCCGCTCGTCGCGGAGGCGGGCGAAGAAGAAGAGGCGCACCGGCTCGCTGTAGAGGTCGGCGGTGAAGTCGAGGAGGTGGCTCTCCACCGTCACGGCGTAGTTTTCGTACACCGTCGGGCGCACCCCAATATTGGTCACCGACTGAAAGATCCGGCCGAACGAGGGGATGTGCACGGCGGTGATGTACACCCCGTGCGCCGGGAGGAGTTCGTTCTCCACCCGCACGTTGATGGTGGGGAACCCCAGCTTTCGCCCCATCCGTTCGCCCCGGTACACAGTGCCGTCCACGAAGAAGGGGCGGCCCAGCATGAGCGCCGCCCCCTCCACGTCGCCGTGGGCCAACGCCTGGCGGATCCGCGTGGAGGACACGACTTCGCCGCCTTCCAGCACCGGCTCCACGCCCACCACTGCAAACCCAGCCTCCCGCCCCACCGCCTCGAGCAGCGCCACGTCCCCGCTCCGCTCGCTGCCGAACCGGAAATTCGTGCCCAGATGGACCTCCACCGGCGCCAGGCGGCGAAGCAGGAAGTCCCGGGCAAAGGCCTCGGCGGAAGTGGCGGCGAACTTGCGGTCGAAACCCACCTCTACCAGTGCGTCGATCCCGCACAGGGCCAAGAGCTGCGCCCGCTGGGCGGGGGTGGTGAGCAGCCGCAACCCCCGCTCAGGTCGCAGGACCGTCTCGGGGTGGGGCGTGAAGGTGAGCGCCACCGCCTCCCGTCCCAGCTCCCGGGCCCGCGCCACGGCGCCGCTCACCAGCCGCTGGTGGCCGATGTGCACCCCGTCGAAGTTGCCAATGGTGACCACCCCGCCCCGGGGAAGGTCGGCCACCGGCGAAGGGTTCCGGAGGATCTCCACCCCTCACCCCCTTGCCGCGGCGGCGCCGGCCCCCGCCGGCGACGCGGGGAGAGCCGGACGAACGACGCGAAGGATGTCGCCCACCGCGTCGAAGGCGTACGTCCGGCGGATGCGCACCTCCACCAGGTCCCCCGGTGACGCCGTCCCCGCGGAAAACAGGAGCCGTCCGTCCACCTCCGGCGCCTGACGCGCCAGACGACCCCCCAGCAGCAGCTCGGACTCCTCGCTTGGCCCCTCCACCAGGGCCACCTGCCTCGTGCCGCGCAGCTCGCGCAGGTGCTCTCGGGCGATGCGCTCCTGCTGGCGCATCAGCACCCGCCGGCGCCGCTGCTTGGTGCGCTCCGGCACCGGGTCGCCGAGGGGAGCGGCGGGGCTCTCGCTCTGGAACGAGTAAGCGAACACCCCCACGTGATCGAATCGCACCTCGGCGAGGAACTCCTGCAACTCCTCGAACTCCGCCTCCCCCTCGCCGGGGAAGCCGACGATGAACGTGGAACGGACCGCGATCCCCGGCACCTCCAGCCGCGCCGTTGCAATCAATTCGCGGTAGCTGCGGGCGTCCCCCCCGCGCCGCATGGCCTTGAGGACCGACCGAGCCACGTGTTGGAGCGGGATGTCCAGGTAAGGCACCAGGCGCGACTCCCGCCGCATGAGGGGGAAGATGGCGGGGTCGAGGGTCGCCGGGTAGGCGTAGAGGAACCGGATCCACGGCAGCGACGTCCCGGCGAGGAGCGCCTCCAGCAGCCGCCGCAGCCCGTCCCGGCCAAGGCCCAGGTCCTCCCCGTAGCGGGTGGTGTCCTGCGCCACCAGCACCAGCTCGGATATTCCGCGCTCCTCCAGGAGCTGTGCCTCGGCCACCAGCGAGGCCACGGTACGCGACCGGAACGCCCCCCGCAGCCGCGGGATCTGGCAAAAACTGCAGGGGTTGTCGCACCCTTCCGCCACCTTCAGGTAGGCGTAGGGCCTGCCGGTGGCGAGGAGGCGAGGGGCAGTGTGATCGTAGAGCCGGCTGGCGGGGTGGGGCTCCAGCGCCGGGTGGTCCCGCTCCCCGAGCACTGCCGCCACCACGTCGTCGAGCTGGTCCAGGCCGATGAAGGCGTCGATCTCGGGGATCTCCGCCGCCAGCTCACGGCCGTACCCCTGGCTCATGCACCCGGCCACCACCAACCGGCGGACCCGCCCCTCCTGCTTGCTGGCGGCCACCTCGAGGATGGCCTCGATGGACTCCCGCTTGGCGTCGTCGATGAAGCCGCAGGTGTTCACCACCACCACGTCGGCCTCGGCGACGCTGGAGACGATGGCGATGCCGCGCCGGGCTAAGTGCCCGAGCATGATCTCCGCATCCACCAGGTTCTTTGCGCAGCCGAGACCGATCAGGCCGACGCGAACGGGCCGTTCGACCACTCCCCCACTCCCATGGCGGCGGATTCTAGCACCGCGCTCCTCCCGGCCGCCCGTCAGCCTCCCGGCGTCTGCTCCCACCCCGCTCCCACGGGGCTATCTGCATCGTCGGCGGCGCGGCGGGATTCCCGGGGTTGACCCATTGTCGCTTGCCACCCGGCCCTTCCGGGCCCGGCGTGCCCTCCGGCCGGCGCCGCTCTGTGCAGGCTCCTCGGTGGCGCCAACGGCCGCGCCGTCGCCGCTTGCGAGTGGCGGAGCGGCAGGACCCACCGAGGGCGGCGCAGGCACAGTGCCGCGGCGATGGCGACCCCTCGCCGGGCGTCTTGACCTCCCCGCCGGGGCTTGCCATGCTTACGCGTCCGTTGGCGGCCCGCGCGGCCGTCGGGAGGGGGGCATGCGACGTGGGGTCACTGCCGCGGTGGCTCTTGTTGGGTTCTGCAGCGGGTTGATGGCGGCAGTGCCGCCCCATCTCCGGCGCGAGGCGGCCCTCGAGCATCTTCGCGCCACCTCCCTGCGGCCCCCCAGAGTTTCCCTCGACCCCGACCCGGGCGCCGCCTACGTGATGGCGGCGTTGCCGGCCCCTGCCGGGGATGCCGAGGCAGCGGCCCGGCAGGTGGTGGGGCCCGTGGCCGGCCTGTGGGGGCTTGCCGACCCTGCCCGCCAACTGGCAGTCCGGGAAATCGTCCACGACGCTCTCGGCTTCGATCACGTGGTGTTCCAGCAGCAGGTGGACAACGTCCCGGTGCGCAACGCCTGGCTGGTGGCCCACCGTGACGCCAGCGGCACCTTCGTGGCCGTCCACGGCCGCCTGGTGCCCGGTGCGCCCACCCACGCCCAGCCCCCGCGCCTCACCGCCCAGGAGGCAACGCGGCGTGCCCTGGCCGCCCTCCCCTGGAAACCGGAAGTGGACGGGGAGATCCGGCCGCAACTGGTCTACGTGCCCTTCGACGGTACCGCCGTACTGGCGTGGTTCTTCGACCTGCCGAGCCTGGCGCCGCGCCCCTCGCGCTTTCAGGTGGCGGTGGACGCTGTCACCGGCGACGTCCTGCGGGTGCTGGACGCCTTTGCCACGGTGACCGGCACGGGGCCCGGCTCGCGGGGCGTGATCCGCCAGTTCGAGGTGAGCCAATCCGCCTCCGGCTACAACATGGAGGACACCACGCGGGGCCAGGGGGTGCTCACCTACGACGCGGCCAACTCCCAGTCCCGGGGCAACCTCGTGCGCTCCGCCTCCACCACCTTCGACCAGCCCTCCCACGCCGCCGCCGTGGATGCCCATTACTTCGCCGAAATGGTTTACGACGGCTACCGGGCGCTCGGGCGCGACTCCCTCGACGGCAGGGGCATGAAGATCATCTCCACCGTCCACTACGGGCAGAACTACGCCAACGCCGGCTGGACCGGCAGCCAGATGATCTACGGGGACGGGGACCCGGCCGACCACTACCCCTTCTCGGTTGCGCCGGACGTGGTGGCCCACGAGCTGCAGCACGCCGTCACCGACTTCACCGTGCCGCTTGAGTACTGGGGCCAGTCCGGCGCCCTGAACGAGGCGTGGTCCGACATCTTCGGGTTCTTCGCCGACCCCGAGGACTGGCTGATGGGGGAGGACATCTTCAAGAGCGGCGGCGCGTTCCGATCCTTTGAAAACCCCAACCTGTACGGCGACCCCGCCACCATGGACGAGTTCTTCTTCACCCGCTCGGACAACCTGGGGGTGCACTACAACTCGGGCATCATCAACCACGCCTTCTACCACCAGGTCCTCCAGCTCGGCATCGGGCGTCTGGCGGACCTGCGCCGCGTCTACACCCGCGTCCTGGAGGGGCGTTACATGACGCCCACGGCCACGTTCTGGGATGCCCGCAACGCCGTCGAGCAGGCCGCCCGCGACCTCTTCGGCGAGGGCTCCGACGTCCTGGCCGCCCTGGCCGCGGGCTTCGACGCAGTGGGGATTTCCGGCGAGCCCCGGGCCCTGGGCGCCACCTTCGTGCCTGCCGCCGCCTCCACGCCAGGTCTGGCCGGCTCCCAGTGGGTGACCGACGTGCGGATCCTCAACGCCGGCAGCGCATCGGCCAACCTCACCATGTGGTACTCGGTGAGCGGCGACGACTGGTACCCCGCCAACACGCCGCCAAAGAAGCAGTTCACCGTGGCCCCAGGCGCCACCCTGGCCCTCGACGACGTGGTGAACACCCAGTTCGGCAAGAGCGGCACCAAAGGGGCACTGGAGATCCGCGCCACCCAGAACTCCCTGCTCGTCGCCGCCCGCACCTACAACCGAACCACCAGCGGCACCTACGGCCAGTACACGGCAGCGGTGAACGCCGCCAGCGGTCCCACCCCCACCGAACCGCAGCACGTGCTCATGCTGTCCGGCGGCGGCCGCTACCGCTCCAACGTGGGCTTCGTCGAGACCACGGGCTCCAACTGTTTCGTGGACCTCGTCCTCCGCGACGCCACTGGGGCCTCCCTCGCCAGCAAGACGCTCTATCTCGGCCCCTGGCAACACCGGCAGGAGGAGGTCTTCGCCTTTTTTGGCGTCACCCCCGCGGCCAGCGCTCGTCTCGAGGTGAAGCCCCGCGCCGGGTCCAACCTGCTGGCCTACGGCTCGGTCATCGACAACGTCTCCAACGACGCCGTGTATGTCCCGGCCCAGCCCGCCGCGGCGGCCGCCGGGACGCTCATCGTGCCGGCTGCCATCCGCAAGGGAGGGCTGGCCGGTTCGCTGTGGCGCACCGACCTGTCCGTGGCCAACCTCCGGACCGAGGCTGCTGTGGACGTGACGCTCACCTTCTACCCTCACGACGGTTCCGCGCCCACCACCCGCAGCGTTGCCCTGGCCCCCGGCGAGACCCGCGACACCGCCGACGTCATGGCCACGCTCTTCGGGCTCGACGGTGTGCAGGGGCAGATCGAGGTGGCGACCGGCGACGGTTCGGCCGCGGGCCTACTGGTGGCCTCCCGCACCTACACCGTGGCCTCGACCCCCAGCGGCGAGGCCTCGTACGGTCAGTTCGTGCCGGCCGTCCCACGGTCCTCCGCTCTCCGCGCCGGGCAGGTCGCCTACCTCCCGTATCTCGCCGGCGGCGCCTCGTTCCGCACCAACCTTGGCGTGATGGAGACCGCCGGCGAGCCCGCCTCGGTGGAGCTGGACATCCTCCGAGCGGATGGCTCGCTGGCCGCCACCCTGACGAGGAATCTCAAGCCGCGCGAGTGGTTCCAGTTCCTGCGGGTGCTGGACGGCGTGGACCTCCGGGGCGGCGCGGTGGCCAGCGCCCGGGTGCGCGTCACCTCGGGGGCGGGCCGGGTCGTGGCGTACGCCTCGGTGATCGACAACCTCACCAACGACCCCATCAACGTGCCGATGGCCGTGCCGAGCGCCAACTGATCGGGGACGACGACGCTGCCCGGGGCGGCGCTGGGGGGTAACCCGAGCGCCGTCTCCCGCCCTGCTCCCGCCATGCGTCAATAGGGCGGACCTGCCCCGGCGCCCGCGGCCCAGCTCGGCGGCGGGGGCACGGGGCAATCGTCCGCGGGGCGGAAATACCGGACGGTACGTGCGTCCTCTCGGTGCGCCGCCGACTGACAGCGGCGACTCGAGAGCTTGACACGGGGCGGCGGGTCGGGAATCCTCGCCCCGATGCCGCAGATGCCGCCGCTCCCTCCGTCCCTTTCCGAGGTGCACGGCTCCGTTCAGGTGCCCCGTCAACTCTCATTCTGGCGGCGGCTCTTCGCCTTTGCGGGGCCGGCGTACCTGGTCAGCGTCGGCTACATGGACCCGGGGAACTGGGCCACCGACATTGCCGCCGGCTCGGCGTTCGGGTACGCCCTCGTCTGGGTCCTGCTCATGTCCAACGTGATGGCGATCCTGCTCCAGAGCCTCTCCGCCCGGCTCGGCATCGTCACCGGCATGGATCTCGCCCAGGCCTGCCGGGCCATGTTCGGTGGGCGGGTGTCCGGCGTCCTGTGGATCCTGGCGGAACTCGCCATCGTCGCCACCGACCTCGCGGAGGTCCTGGGCTCGGCCATCGGTCTCCACCTCCTCTTCGGCATCCCCATCTGGCTTGGTGTCCTCCTCACCGCCCTCGATACGTTTCTGCTCCTGCTGCTCCACAGCCTCGGGATCCGCATGATGGAGGCGTTCATCGTCGCCCTGGTGACGACCATCGGCGTCTGCCTGGGGATCGAGGTGCTCCTGGCCCGCCCGGACTGGGGGAGTATCGTCGCCGGATTCGTCCCCTCCCTCCCCGGGCCGGGCGCTCTCTACCTCGCCGCCGGCATCCTCGGCGCCACGGTGATGCCGCACAACCTCTACCTGCACTCCGCGCTGGTCCAGTCTCGGCGCATCGTCCGCACCCCGGCGGGGATTCGTGCCAGCGTCCGCTTCAACATCATCGACTCGGTGGTGGCCCTCAACGGTGCGTTCTTCGTCAACGCGGCGCTCCTCGTCATGGCGGCCGCCACCTTTCACCGTGCCGGGCTCACCGACGTGGCCGATATCATCGATGCCCACCGGTTGCTCGAGCCTATCCTCGGCGCCAAGATTGCCCCCATCGTCTTTGCCGTGGCGCTCATTGCGTCCGGTCAGTCCTCCACCATCACCGGTACTCTCTCCGGCCAGATCGTCATGGAGGGGTTCGTGCGCCTGCGCCTGCGGCCGCTGGTGCGACGCCTGCTCACCCGGGCCCTGGCCCTCACCCCTGCGCTCGCCGCCATTCTCGTCCTGGGCGATGCCGCGTCGGGGAGGCTCCTGGTACTCTCCCAGGTCGTGCTTTCCCTTCAGCTCTCCTTTGCCGTCATTCCCCTCATCCACCTCGTCTCCGACCGGCGTTGGATGGGGCAGTACGCCATCAGGCCCGTGCTGCGCGTCGCCGCCTGGGTCGCGGCCCTGGTGATTGCCGGTCTCAACCTGGCCCTAGCCCGCGAGACCATCGCCGAGTGGCTGGCCACTGCGGGCGACGCGGCGTGGATCCTGTGGTTCACCGCGGTGCCCGTGGCCGCAGGCCTGGGTCTGCTTCTCCTCTACGTTACCGTGGTCCCGGCGTGGCAGCGGCGGCGCGGCGCCCCCACACCGGCCATTGCCAGCGTGCACGGGCCCGCGGCCATGCCGGCGGTGGCCGCCGTCAAGGCCCCGCACCGGATCGCCGCGGCGGTGGATTTCTCCAGTGCCGACACCGCCGTGCTGTCCCACGCGGTGGGGCTGGCGCGCGCCGCCGGGCGGGGAGCCAGAGTGATCCTCCTGCACGTGGTGGAGTCGGGAGGCGCGCGGCTCCTGGGCGACGACATGAGCGACAACGAGGCCCGGGCCGACCAGCAGCGCCTGGAACTCTACCGGGACGAGCTGGCCGAACTCGGGGTGGAAGCCGAGTACGACCTGGGTTTCGGCTCGCCGGTGGACGAACTGGCCGCCCTCGTGGCCCGGCACCGCCCGGACCTGTTGGTCCTCGGCTCCCACGGCCACCGTGGTGTCGCCGACCTGTTCCACGGCACCACCGTGGAGAGCCTGCGGCATCGGGTGGCCGTCCCAGTCCTCGTGGTACCCGCCCCGGCCTGACGGAACGCGGCCGGGGCGCGGACGGCGGCAAGCGGTCCGCTCCCGGTGCTCAGCGGTCCGCAGCCGAGCCCGCCGGCGCTGCCGAGTCGGCGGCCCGCCAGTCGATCTGCGAGCCCCACACACTGTGGGGGATCGAGAAGACGACCAGCATCACCGCGGCCGCCACCAGCACGCTGCCGCGGGCCGCGCGGCCCCCCCGCAGGCGCCACAGTGCCCACGCCCAGGCCACCCCGGCCAGCAGCGTCTTGTTGTCGGTGAGGTCCCACCCGAACGGCACGCCGGTCCACCACGCGCCGAAGGCATACTTCTGCACCGCCGGGCCGAGGAGGAACCCGCCCACCACCGTGAGGGCGAAGGCGAGCCAGGCGAGGCGGGCAAGGCCGGGTTCGTCGGCGAGGGCTGCAAACCCCGCTCGGGCCGCCACCGCCATCGCGAGGAACATGGCCAGGATGTGGGGGACGAGGATGGCGGCAGGCACCGCGCCCTTGAAGCGGGCCACCGCGGGTCTCTCGGGGAAGACCACTGTGCCCCGGTCGGGGTCGGTCAGACGCACTTGATACTCAACTTTGCCGGCCGGCGGCTGAGGGGGGATGGCACTGCGCAGCACGCCGTCGTGCCACTCCAGCGGCTGGATGTGCCAGGGGTCATCGGTGGGGAACCGCCGCCACGCCACCTCCCCCGCCACCCCGGTCGGAACCGTCACGGCCACCGGCAGCTCTCGCCCCGTCTCCCCGGAGCGGATCAGCTTCACCTTCACCTCGGCTCCCCCCACCCACACCGCCCCGCGCACCGGGTAGGTCGGCCCGGTCATTCGCTGCCACACCGCCAGGCCCACCGTCACGATCACCGCCGCCAGCCACAGCAAGCCACTGCGCATCGCTACGCCTCCTCCCCCCGGTGGGGGGCGAACCCCTCGCCCAGCACCTCCTGAGCCGGGGTGATGGCCACGAAGGCCTGGGGGTCCACCTCCGCCACCAGCCGCTTCAAACGACCCACCTCGTGCGCGGCCACCACCACGTAGAGCACCGGTCGCTCCTGCCCGGTGAACCCCCCCTCCCCCCGCAGCACGGTCACCCCACGCCCCAGCCGGCGGAGCACCGCCTCCCGCACCTCGGCGCACCGGCTGCTGATGACGAACGCCGCCCGGGCGGCGGAAAATCCCGCCTGCACCAGGTCGAGCACCCGGGCGGACACGAAGGCGAGGGCCAAGGCCACCATCACCGGCTCGGCGCCGAAGATGAACGCCGCTGCACCGAAGATGGCCACGTTCATGGCCAGGAGCGCCTGGCCGATGCCCACCCCCAGATAGCGGTGAGCGAGTCTGGCGATGACGTCGGTGCCGCCGGTGGTCCCCCGCCCGCGGAAGACCAGTCCCATGCCGAAACCGTCCAGCAGCCCGCCGTAGCAGATCACCAGCAGGCGGTCACTGGTGGGGGGCGTGATGAGCGAGGCGGTGAGGTCGATGGTGACGGCAATGGTCGCCACCGAGACGGCGGTGCGCAGGAAGAAGCGCATGCCCCCCGCGTACCGGAAGCCCAGCCACAACAGCGGCACGTTGAGGGCCAGCGTGACCGCACCCACGGGGGTCCCCAGCAGGAAGTGGGCAATGATGGCGACCCCCGTCACGCCGCCGGAGACCACCTTGTTGGGGACAAAGAACATGTTGGTGCCGAGGCCGACGAGCACCGATCCCGCCACAACGAGGGCGTAGTCGAAGGCGACACCCAGACGACCGGCAGGGGCGTGGAGAGGGCGCATGGCGGCCATCCTGCCACCCCACGGCGCCCTTGCCAATACCCGGCCGCGGGGATAGATTCGTGCCATGTTCATGACGACCGTGGTGCTCGCCGCCCTGGCCGCGGGTCAGCCCGACCCGTGCCGCTCCTGCCACGAGGTTCAGCATCGCGCCTGGCAGACGTCCCGCCACGCTCAGGCCTCCACCGGCGTGCTGGTGCAGCGCATGCGCGAGTGGGCGCTCGCGGACGCGGGCGAGGCCGTCGCCGGCACCTGCGCCAACTGCCACTCGGTGGCGCTGGCGGACGGCAGCGCACGTTCCGCTGCCGTCACCTGCGAGGCGTGTCACCAGAGCCGGGGGGGCGATGCTGCTGGCTTGGTCATCGACCCGGCCCTGCCGGTCCGGGCGCGCCGTGCCGCGACCGACGCGCCTCACCCGGTGGCAGTGGACGAGACGCTGGGCAGCGACGCCCTCTGCCTGATTTGCCACGGCGAGCTGCGCAACCCGGCCGGCGTCCCCCTCTGCACCACTGGCCCCGAACATGCGGCAGCCGCCCAGCGCCAGCCCTGTGGGGCGTGCCACGCCCCTGGCGCCGACCACTCCTTCGCGGGCACGACGGAGGCCATGCTGGCGCGGGCTGCGACCCTGGAGCTGGCGGTGGAGGGGGAGAGGGTGGTCGTGAAGGTGGCCAACCGCGGTACCGGCCATGCCCTCCCCACCGGCTCGGCACTCCGGGAAGTGATGCTGGAGGTCTCCTTCCAGGACGAGGGCGGCCGGCCGCTGTGGAGCAACGCAGCGGACGGCGAGGCGCGGTTTTCCCGCGTGCTTCGGGATGCCGAGGGCAACGCCCCCGTCCCCGCCTGGCGGGCAGCGGCAGTCCACCGCGACACGCGCCTCGCGGCAGGAGCCGAGCGGGTCTTCGCCTACCCGATCCCGTCCGGGGCCAGCAGCGTCGAGGCGCGCCTCGTCTACCGCCGGGCCCCGCCGGGGGTGGCGGCGCGCCTGGGCCTTGCGGCGGAGCCATGTCTCGAGCCCAAGACCATGGCCGTCGCCACCCGCACCCTGAACGCACCGCCAACGCAGGGCGCCGACGGTGGCCTCACGGGGCGGACCGGAAGCTGAACGAGACCGGCGCAGCCAGCTCGTTGCCGCTGCGATCCTCCACCGCGTCGGCAGCCAGGGTCACGTGGAAGGTGTCGCCCGGCGGCAGCTCCCCCCGGGGCTGCCACACCACCCACCAGTGCTCCTCGTCGTAGCTCACCACCCCCGGCACCAGCCCGCTCTCCTCCCCCAGGACGGTGACGCCGGCAGCCTCGAGTTCCGCGGGCGAGAGCGGCTCCGACATGGCGAAGATCACCCGCGGGCGGCGTGCCGCCACCACCGCGCCGGCGGCCGGGAAGTGCGAGGTGACCGCGGGGTTTGCGGTGTCGGCAATCCCAACCCACCCCCACGGCGGCGCCTCCATGGTCAGGTAGAACACGGCCTCCACTAGGTCGGGGGGCGGCGGGGGTGGCAGCGGAAGATCATGATCGTCAAGCCACTTGGCGAGGAACACTGCGGCCACCACTACGGTGACGGCAGCGAGCGCCACCACCGCCCCCGGCACGTGGGAGAGCACCGCCTCCACCTCGGCGACCTTCCCCGCCTGGACGCGCACCGTGGCGGGCCGGCCGGAGAGACGGACCACGTTCCCCGCCTCGTCGAGGCGGGCGGGGAAGGCCAGGCGGTACGTCCCGGGCGTAAGACCCGCCACCGTCCAGCTCGGCGCGAGCGAGCGGAACACTGGCCGCCACGTCCTGCCTTCCCGCCGCTCCAGCTCGCCCAGCACGGCGCCGGCCACAGGCGTCCCGGATCGGCGCGCGGCGTCGTCGGCAAAGACCCGCACTGCCACCCCGCCCCCCGGCGCACTGGTCTCGGCCTGGCGGGTGGTTTGCACCGACACGCAGCTCGAGAGGGACCACCAGCCTTGCGTGAGGACGAGTGCCAGGGCCACGAAGCGGCGCGTCACGCTCACAGTGTGCCACACCCGACGCCCCGCCACCGGCGGCGGACGAGACGCGCCCGCCGCGCGGTTTGACAGCGCGCGCGCCGCGCCGTTAGGATCGAAAGGCAATGAGGAAGCAGATCGTCGGCATGGTGCTGGCCGGTGGGAGGGTGGACGAGCTGTCGGTGCTCACCGCCAAGCGCCCCAAGAGCGCCGTGCCGATCTGGGGGATGTACCGATTCATCGACTTCGTCCTCTCCAACATGATGCACTCGGGCATCGACGTGGTGGGCGTCCTCTCCCAGTACCGCCCGCATTCCCTCAACGACCACCTGGCCGGCGGTGCGCCCTGGGACTACGTGGGGCGTACCCGCGAACTGAAGGTCCTTTCCCCCTACATGGGCGCCCAGGACACCGACTGGTACCGCGGTACCGCCGACGCCATCTACCAGAACCTGCTCTTCGTCCAGCGCTACGCGCCGGATCTGGTGCTCATCGCCTCCGCCGACCACGTCTACGCCATGGACTACCGGCCGATGATCCGCCAGCACCTGGCCACCGGCGCCGAGCTCACCATCGCCCTCAAGAAGGTCCCTGCGCACCAGGCGCCCATGTTCGGCACGGCGGTCCTCGACGACCAGGGGCGGGTGTTGAGTTACGAGGAGAAGGCCAGGAAACCCAAGGGGGACCTGGCGTCCCTGACGGTGTACGTGTTCAACACCGCCACCCTCATGGCGCGACTCGAGGAGAACGCCCGCACCGGCAGCACCTACCAGATCTACTCGGAGGTCATCCCCCGGATGGTGGCGGAGGGGGCGCGAGTGTACGGCTACGTGTTCGACGGCTACTGGCAGTACGCTCGCACTCTGGACGCCTACCACGCCACCAGCATGGACATCCTCGGCCCCAACGCGCCGGACTTGGAGGCATGGCAGGTGCGCACCAACCTCACAGCGGGTTCGCTGGGCGACCCGACCCCGGTGCTGTTCCGTCCCGGGGCGGCGGTGCGGTCGTCGCTGGTCTGTCCGGGGGCGTGGGTGGAGGGGACGGTGGAGTCCAGCATCATCTCCCCGGACGTGGTGATCGAGCGCGGCGCCATGGTGCGCAACTCCATTATCATGCACGGTTGTCGCATCGAGGCCGACGCCTTCCTCGACACCGTCATCCTCGACAAGCTCGTCACGGTGGGGCGTGGCGCCCAGCTCGGCGTGGGCAAGGTCGTCGCCCCCTCCGGTCGCGCCGATCTCCCCTCCTCCGGAGTCACGGTGGTGGGCAAGGGCACCACCGTCCCGCCCCGCATCGCCATCGGTCGCAACTGCGTCATCTACCCGGACCTGTCCGCGGACGTCTTTGCCGGCCGCAACGTACCCTCCGCCAGCGTGGTGCGGCCATGAGATCCGCCCGCGACACCCTCGTGATGCTGCTGGCCGGCGGCTCCGGCACTCGGCTCAACATTCTCTCCTCGCGCCGGGCCAAGCCCGCCGTTCCCTTCGGCGCCAACTACCGGATCATCGACTTCACCCTCTCAAACGTCATGCACTCCGGCCTTTCCCGGGTCGGACTCCTCACCCAGTACAAGCCGTTCTCGCTCATGGACCATGTGCGGAGCGGCGAACCCTGGGACCTCATCGGCCGGGAGCGGGGGATCAAGGTGCTGCCCCCGCACACTGGCGAGAAGGAGTCGGACTGGTACAAGGGGACCGCCGACGCAGTGTGGCAGAACCTCTGGTTCATGGAGGACTACCGGCCCCGCAAGGTGCTCATCCTCTCTGGCGATCACATCTACAAGATGGATTACGAGAGCATGATCGCCACGCACGAGGCGCGGGGGGCCGATCTGACCGTGGCGGCCATGGAGGTGCCCTGGGAGGAGACGAGCCGGTTCGGGGTCATGACCTGCGACGACGAGGGGTGGATCACCGGCTTCGTGGAAAAGCAGCAGAATGCCCCCTCCAACCTCGCCTCCATGGGCATCTACGTCTTCGACTACAAGACCTTGGTGGCCGAGCTGGAGGCCGTGGTGGGCTCGCGCCAGGGGTACGACTTCGGGCACGACGTGATCCCCCACATGCTGGGCCGCCGCAAACTCCTGGCCTACCCCTTCTGCGGCTACTGGCGCGATGTGGGGACCATCAAGTCGTACCTGGACGCCAACATGGACTGCCTCGACCCGGCCAGCGGCCTCGACTTGCGGGCCTGGAACGTCTGCACCAACCCCGACCAGCCGGGGCTCGGCGACCGCCCCCCGGTTCGGCTGGGCGCCCACGGCCGGGTGGAGCACTCGCTGGTGGCGGCCGGGTGCGTCATCGACGGCGAGGTGGATCACAGCGTACTGTTCCCCGGCGTGGTGGTGGCTGCGGGGGCGAGAGTCTCGCACAGTATCGTTCTCAACGACTGCCGTATCGGCCGCCACTGCCTGGTCACCCGCTCGGTCCTGGACAAGGAGGTGCGCCTGGGCGACGGGAGCCGGGTCGGCGAGGGGGACGCCGGGGTGGCCAACCGCCGCTTCCCCACCCACCTGGACTCCGGCATCACCGTCATCGGCAAGCAGGCGGTCATCCCCCAGGGTTGCCGCATCGGCACCAACTGCTTGGTCTTCCCCGCCGCGGACCTCGGCGCCCTGGGACTCGAGCGAGTGGCCGACGGCACCACAGTGGATCCGGCGCAACCGGAGGGCACCGTCCGCTAGCTGCCCCGCCGTCCCTCCCAGCCATCGCCTGGTCGCGACGAGTGCTGCCGCCCAATGCTGCGCTCGCCAAGCTCTACCCGATCCCCGAGGGGAGGGCGCCACAACCGCCACGAGGGGCAACTCGCCGCAACCGCCCTTTGCAGCAGCCACGCAGCGCCGCTGCGGTTTCACTTCGTGGTGATCCGCGGCGGCGCGCCTCGCACCCTCGACAGGCGAGGGCAGCGGTGCGACAATTGGAAGGTCAACACTCGGAGGTTGCCATGAAGCGTCGTCGCCCTTGCCTTGCCGCCCTCCTCACTCTGGCTACCGCGCTGCCCGCCGCTGCTGCTGGCCAGACCGCGGGGAGAGGCCTTTCGGAACGGGTCATGAGCTGGCACCGCCACCGGCCAGCACTTGCCGCCACCGACGCCACCGTGGCCTACCAGGCGGCCACTCTCTACGGGCGCGCGTGGGGAGGCCCCGGAGAGGACGGCGGGTACGTGGTTCGCACCTTCAGCGACGGGGGCTTCGTGGTGGGCGGGCTCACCTCGTCGTTCGGCGCCGGCGGCACCGATCTGTGGCTCGTCCGCTTCAACGAATCGGGCTCCATTGCCTGGCAGAAGACCTACGGCACCAGCAGCGCGGACAGCGGCATGGTGCTGGACACACCGGACGGCGGTTATGCCCTGTTCGGCCTTGGCGAGACGAGCCCAGGCCAGTTCCTGCCCTGGATCGCCAAGCTGGACGCCAACGGCACCATCCAGTGGCAGAAGCAGGTGGGGCCGGGACAGACGGGCTTTGCCTCGGCACTGCTCCTGGCCGACGGCGGCTACCTGCTCTCGGGCACCGCCTTCAACCTGTCCACCTTCACCATGACGTTCCGCCTGATGCGCCTCAACTCCGGCGGCACTGTCGTCTGGCAGAAGGAGTACCCCAGCACCAAGGTCCTGGCGGGCACGCCCCAGCAGCTCGCCGACGGTAGCTTCATCGTCTCCGGCACTGCCGTGGACATGACCAGCGGCTCGGCCGACGTCTGGGTCATGAAGCTGGCCAGCGACGGCACCATCCAGTGGCAGAAGACCTACGGTGGCAGCGACGACGACCTAGCCGGGCTTGTTGCGCCGGTCTCCGGCGGTTACCTCGTGTCGGCCCAGACCCAGTCGTTCGGTCCCGCCGGCGGGGCCGATACGTTCAACCTCTGGCTGCTGAAACTGGACACCAGCGGGAATGTGCTCTGGCAGAGGGTCTACGGGGGCAGTGGCGACGAGTTCGGCTTCCCCGTCTCGGCAGCCGACGGGATTCTCCTCGCCGGGTACACCGACTCCTTCGGCGCCGGCGCCATGGACACCTTCCTCGCCAAGCTGGACAACAACGGCGTCGTGCAGTGGGCCAAGACGTACGGCGGCAGCCAAGACGACATGCTAGTCCCCTGGAGCGATTCCGGCGGCGGCTTCCTCGCCTGGGGCCTCACCCAGTCCTTCGGCGGCGGCGGCGACGACGTGTGGATCGTCAAGTTCGACGCCAACTTCAACATCCTCTGGCAGCGCACCTACGGCGGCAGCGGCGACGACGACGCCGGCGTGCTCCGCAGGAGCGACGGCTCGCTGCTAGCGGTGGGGGACACCGAGTCCTTCGGCGCCGGCCTTAGCGACCTGTGGGTCCTCTCCCTGGACGCCAACGGCCTTGGCCCCGCGGGTTGCCAGGTCGTCCGCACCACCTCGGTGACGGGAGCCCCCTTCACATTCGCCTCCGCCACCACCACCGCCACGGTGGGCGACCCTGCCGCCACCGCGGTGAACACTTCCTTCGTGGTGACCGCGGCCAGTATCACCCAAGGGACCGCCAGCGCCACGTCCAGCGACGTTTGCACGGCCAGCTCCACCCTGCGGGCCACCGCCACCGCGACCCCCACCTCCGGTCCGGCCCCCCTCGCCGTGTCGTTCACCGCCTCGGCGAGTGGCGGACAGCCACCCTACACGTTCGACTGGGATTTCGGCGACGGCAGCGCTCACTCCTCGCAGCAGAACCCAACCCACACGTACACGACCGCCGGCACCTACGCCGTGACCCTGTCGGTCACCGACGCCGCCTCCGCAGTGGCCCGGGACAGTCACCTCAGCATTACGGTCAGCGGCGGCGGGGGGTGCACCGTCACCTGCCAGGCCAACGTCCCGGCCACGGCCACGGTGGGGACCGCGGTGGCGTTCTCCGCCACCGCCACAGCCAGCGGCTGCGCCACGAGTCCCGTCTACGTCTGGACCTTCGGCGACGGGCAAGGGGCCACCGGGCAGAGCGTCAGCCACACCTATGCCGCGCCCGGCAGCTACACCTGGCACCTCTTGGTCCAGGCCGGGACTGGCACCTGTACCGCTTCCGGCACCATCACCGTCTCCACCGCCGGCCAGGGCACCGTGGCCTTCATCCCCTCGGTGGCGCATGCGCCGGGGGCTGCTGGGACCCAGTGGCGCACCGACGTGACTGCCGTCAACCGCTCCGGCGGCTCGGCCTCCCTCACCCTGCTCTTCACCAACTACGACGGCACGCAAACCCTCACCCGCACCGCCACCCTCGCCAACGGTGCCACGGTGGAGTGGCGCGACATCCTCGTTTCCCTCTTTGGCGTCTCCGCCTCCGCCTCCACCAAGGGCACCCTCAAGGTCACCGCCTCCGCCCCCATCACCCTCGCCTCCCGCACCTACAACCAGGCCTCCAGCGGCACCTACGGCCAGTACTACCCTGCCATCACCGACGCTGCGGCCCTCACCACCGGCCAGCTCGGCGTCATCCCCCAGCTCAAGAAGAACGCTGCCTTCCGCACCAACGTTGGCGTCCTCAACCCCGGCGCCGCCACCGTGTCGGTGGCCGTCAAGCTCTTCAACGCGGCAGGTGCCCAGGTGGGCAGCACCAAGACCTTCTCCGTCCCCGCCGGGCGCTGGACGCAACAGGACGACATCTTCGCCAACGCGGGCGCCGGCAACCAGGACATTGCCTACGCCACCGTCGAGGTGCAAACCCCCGGCGCCCGCGCCTGGGCCTACGCCTCCGTGGTGGACGCCAACACCGGCGACCCCACCACCATGCCGGTACAGCCCCCCGCCACTGCCACCACCCACTTCATCCCCTCGGTGGCGCATGCGCCGGGGGCTGCTGGGACCCAGTGGCGCACCGACGTGACCGCCGTCAACCGCTCCGGCGGCTCGGTCTCCCTCACCCTGCTCTTCACCAACTACGACGGCACGCAAACCCTCACCCGCACCGCCACCCTCGCCAACGGTGCCACGGTGGAGTGGCGCGACATCCTCGTTTCCCTCTTTGGCGTCTCCGCCTCCGCCTCCACCAAGGGCACCCTCAAGGTCACCGCCTCCGCCCCCATCACCCTCGCCTCCCGCACCTACAACCAGGCCTCCAGCGGCACCTACGGCCAGTACTACCCTGCCATCACCGACGCTGCGGCCCTCACCACCGGCCAGCTCGGCGTCATCCCCCAGCTCAAGAAGAACGCTGCCTTCCGCACCAACGTTGGCGTCCTCAACCCCGGCGCCGCCACCGTGTCGGTGGCCGTCAAGCTCTTCAACGCGGCAGGTGCCCAGGTGGGCAGCACCAAGACCTTCTCCGTCCCCGCCGGGCGCTGGACGCAACAGGACGACATCTTCGCCAACGCGGGCGCCGGCAACCAGGACATTGCCTACGCCACCGTCGAGGTGCAAACCCCCGGCGCCCGCGCCTGGGCCTACGCCTCCGTGGTGGACGCCAACACCGGCGACCCCACCACCATGCCGGTGCTCGTGCCGTAGGTGGGAAGTTTGGCGGCATCGGGTCGTCGACCCGGTGCCGCCGGGATCACGATCGCACGGTGGCCATGGCAAGCGTGCGCGCGAACCCCTCGATCTCGCGTTCCAGCGTCGCCGCTTCCCCCAGCTCGCCGATGCGCGCCACGATGGCGGACCCCACCACCACACCGTCCGCCACCCGCGCCACCGCGTGCACTTGGTCCGGGGTGGAAATGCCGAACCCCACCGCCACCCTGCTGCCGGTGAGCCGCCGCACCAGCCGTACCTGCTCGGCGAGACCGCCCTCCAGCCGCTCTCGGGGTCCGGTGACGCCGGTGCGCGCCACCAGGTAAACGAACGCCCCGGCAAGCGCTTTGGCAGCCTTGATGCGCTTACGGGTGGATGTGGGGGCCACCAGCGGCACCAGGTCCAGCTCCACACCCCGCAGCGCCTCCCACACCGGCCGGGCCTCCTCCGCCGGTGCGTCGGTGAGGAGCACCGCGTCCACCCCGGCCGAGGCAGCGTCCACCGCGAAGCGGGATATCCCGTAGCGGTGCACCGGGTTGAAGTAGGTGAAGAGGACGATGGGAATCTCGCTGCGGTAGCGGATCTCCCGCACCAGGTGGAGCACGCTGGCGAGCGTCGTGCCGGCGGCCAGCGCCCGCTCGCTGGCCCGCTGGATCACCGGTCCGTCGGCAATGGGGTCGGTGAACGGCACGCCCAGCTCGATGAGATCGGCGCCGGCCCGCTCCAGAGCCGCCACCAGCCCCAGCGTGCGCGGCAGGCTGGGGTCGCCCGCCGTGAGGTAGGGGATGAAGGCGGCACGGCGCCGCTTGGCCGCCCGCGAGAAGGCGTTGTGCAGGCGCCCCTTCATAGCGCCCCCTCCTGCTGCGCCACCTCCGCCACGTCCTTGTCCCCGCGCCCGGACAGACAGACCAGTACCGCCTCGCTCTTGGCCAGCCGCCCGGCCACGCTGCACACGTAAGCGACGGCGTGCGCCGGTTCCAGGGCCGGGACGATCCCCTCCAGTTCCGCCAGCAGATGGAAGGCGGCCAGCGCGTCCCGGTCCGAGACCCGGGCGTAGGAGACCCGGCGGTTGTCGTGCCAAAAGGCGTGCTCGGGGCCCACCGCCGGGTAGTCAAGCCCTGCCGACACCGAGTGGGTGGCGGCGGTGAGGCCGTCCTGGTCCTGGAGGACGTAGGTCCGGGTGCCGTGGAGCACGCCCGGAGCGCCGCCGGAAAAGCGGGCCGCGTGCTGGCCGAGGGCCGTACCGCGACCGCCGGCCTCGACGCCTACTAGCTCCACGGCGCGGTACGGCACGAACGCCGAGAACAGCCCGGCAGCGTTGGATCCTCCGCCCACGCACGCCACCGCGAGCCGCGGCAAGCCGCGGTGTCGCTCGCGGATCTGCAGGAGGGCCTCGGCGCCGATCACCGACTGCAGCGTCCTGACCATCACGGGGTAGGGGTGGGGACCGAGCACCGATCCCAGCACGTAGTGCGTGGTGGTCACGTTGGTCACCCAGTCGCGCAACGCCTCGTTGATGGCGTCCTTCAGGGTGCGACTGCCGGCGTCCACCCCCACCACTTCGGCCCCGAGGAGCTTCATGCGGTACACGTTGAGGGCCTGCCGGCGCTCGTCCTCGGTCCCCATGTAGATGCGGCACTGGAGCCCCAACAGGGCGGCCGCCGTGGCCACCGCGACGCCATGTTGGCCGGCCCCGGTCTCGGCAATGACCCGCGGCTTGCCCATCCGCCGGGCCAGCAGGCACTGGCCGATAGCGTTGTTGATCTTGTGGGCCCCGGTGTGGCAGAGGTCCTCCCGCTTGAGGTAGATCTGGGCTCCCCCAAGGTGGGCGGTGAGCCGGGCGGCAAAGGTGAGCGGGGTGGGGCGGCCACAGTAGCTCGCAAGGAGAGCGTCCAGCTCCCGGCGAAAGGCGCGGTCCCGCCACGCTTCCTCCCACGCCGCTGTCAACTCTTCCAGCGGCGCCATGAGCGTTTCCGGGACGTACCTGCCGCCCCAGGATCCAAAGTACCCCCGTTCGTCGGGCAACGGCCTCACTCGTCCCCCCTCCCCCCATCGGCAGGCGCGTCGGGGCGCCCTGCCGCGGCGCGCACCGCCTGGATGAACGCTCGCATCCTAGCAGCGTCCTTGCGCCCGGTGGCCACCTCCACCCCGCTCGCCACGTCCACCCCTGCCGGTTGCAGGCTCCGGATGGCCTCCCCCACGTTGTCGGCATGCAGACCGCCTGCCAGCCAGAACGCCAGCCCCGGCGGCCGATCCGCCAACAGGCGCCAGTCGAAGCGCCGTCCGCTGCCACCCCCCGTGGGGGTGGCGGTGTCGAAGAGAATCCGGGCCACCTCGGCGTAGCGTGCCACCTCTTCCCAGACTACGGTGTCCGCCACGCTCACCGCCTTGATGACCCGCTCCGGCCCGCCGAGCGCCGCGCACAGCTCCGGCGGCTCGCTGCCGTGCAACTGGACGAGGTCCAGGCCGGCCTCCTCGCGGGCCGCTTCGATGTAACCCCGGTCCTGATCGCGGAACACCCCCACCTTGGGCCGGCCCTCCACGCGCCGCACCCAGGCCCAGTCGGCACGGTGGAGACACCGGCGCGAGGCGGGGAAGAACACGAATCCCAGAAAATCGGCGCCGACCTCCAAAGCGGCCGCCGCGTCCGCCGCCGAGGTGAGACCGCAGATCTTCACCGTCACCGGCATGCCACGAGCCTCGCCACCGCCGCAGCCGGGTCGGCCGCCCGCAGCAGGTGCTCGCCCACTAGAAAGCACCGCAGCCCCCGCTCCAGGAACGGTCGCGCCGCAGCGCAGCCGTCGATGCCGCTCTCGATGACCACCAATGCCCCGTCGGGCACGCGAGCTGAGAGTTCCAGGGCGCGGCCCAGATCGACCCGGAAGGTGGCCAGATCCCGGGCGTTGATGCCCACCAGGCGCGCCCCCACCGTGCCCGCTCGCTCCACATCGGCCTCGTCGTGCACCTCCACCAGCGGCTCCAGCGCCAGCTCCTCGGCCGCCCGCACGACCTCGGCCAGGCGGGCGGCGGGCAAGAGCCGGGCAATGAGCAGCACCGCGTCGGCGCCCGCCAGGATCGCCTCGAAGAGTTGCCGCTCGTCAACGATGAAGTCCTTCTGCAGAACCGGCAGCTCCACCGCCTCCTTGATCGGGGCGATCCAACTCGCCCGGCCGGCGAAGTACTCGGGTTCCGTCACCACCGAGACGGCGGCTGCCCCCCCCTGCCGGTACGCCCGGGCGAGCGACACCGGTTCGAAACCGTCCCGCAACCACCCCGCTGACGGCGACCGGCGCTTGCACTCGGCAATGACCCGCACACCGGGGGCAGCGAGGGTCGCCAGCAGGCTGCGCCCCCCGTGCTCGCGCCGGCGTCGGGCGGCTTCCCTGGCGGCCGCCTCCAGCCCGGGCGGGGGCGCTTCCCGCGCCAGTCGATCCCGCACCGAGGCGGCAATGCGGTCGAGGACGGTGCCGCTCCCCCCGCTCACCGCCCCGCCCCCACGGCCCGTCGCACCTCCTCGAGCTTTGCCCACCCCTTTCCGGAACTCAGTGCCCCTCGCGCCACTGCAAACCCCTCCTCCAGGGTGGGGGCGACGCCACCCACCACCAGGGCGGCCCCGGCGTTGAGCGCTATCGCATCCGCCGCCGCACCCCCCTCCTCCCCACGGAGGATGGCGCCGATGCGGGCGGCGTTGGCCGCCGGATCGCCCCCCGCGAGCTCCTGCCCCTGAGGGGTTGCGGCACCCAGCGCCGCCGGCTCCACCACCCACTCGCCCGCCACCACGCCGTCCCTCACCTCCACCACCCGGGTCGCTGCCCCCACCGAGATTTCGTCCAGCCCGTCCTCGCTGTGCACCACCCAGGCATGCTCGCACCCCAGCTCCGCCAGGGCCGCCGCCACCAGCGGCTGCACCCGGGGGGAGAACACGCCCACCACCTGCCGTCGCACCCCGGCCGGGTTGGCGAGGGGGCCCAGGAGGTTGAAAAGGGTGCGCACCCCCAGCGCCCGCCGCACCGGCATCACCGCCCGCATGGCCGGGTGAAGCCGGGGCGCAAAGAGGAACGCAAAGCCCACCGCGTCGAGGATCGCTCCCAACTCCTCCGCCTCCAGCTCCAGCGGGATGCCCAGCGCCTCCACGACGTCGGCGGAGCCACACCGGGAGGAGATGGAGCGGTTGCCGTGTTTGGCCACCGCCACGCCGCACGCGGCGGCCACCAGCGCTGCGGCGGTGGATATGTTGAGGGAGTGGGAGCCATCCCCGCCGGTGCCGCAGGTGTCCACGAGCGGCTGGCGCGAGGTCGGCACCGGCACCGCCAGCCGGCGCAGCACCCGCGCCGCCGCCGCCAGTTCGGTCGGCGTCTCCCCCTTTGCCCGCAACGCCACCAGGAAAGCGGCCTGCTGCGGCTCGCTCCACTCGCCGGACATGAGGGCGGCGAAGCAGTCCTCCATGGTGTCGGGGGACAGTTCCTCACCGGCCAGCAGGGCGTCGAGGACGCGGCGGATCATGCCTCGCCCCTCCCCGGCGCTGGACCATTTGTACCAGTCCCGGCGTCCGGCGCCGTGCCTGCTGCAGTGAGGAAGTTGGCCAGGAGTCGCTTGCCGGCCCGGGTCAGGTAGGACTCCGGGTGGAACTGAACCCCCACGTGCGGGCGGGCGCGGTGCGCCAGACCCATCACCAACCCGTCCTCCGTCCACGCCGTCACCTCCAGCTCGCCGGGCAGGGAGGCGCGTTCGGCGATCAGGGAGTGGTAGCGGGTCGCCTCGAAGGGGTCCGGCAACCCGGCGAAGAGACCGACACCGCCATGCCGGATTGCCGAAACCTTGCCGTGGCGCGGCTCGGGGGCCCGCACCACGCGACCGCCGTAGGCCACCGCCATGGCCTGGTGGCCGAGGCAGACCCCCAGCATCGGCACCGTGGCCGCGTGCCGGAAGAGGTCGACGCAGATGCCCGCCGCCTCCGGCCCCCCCGGCCCCGGCGACACGACGACGGCTCGGGGCCTCCGAGCCAGCACCTCTCCCACGCTGACGCGGTCGTTGCGTACCACCCAGACCTCCTCATCGCCCACCGCCTCGCGCAAATACTGCACGAGGTTGAAGGTGAACGAGTCGTAGTTGTCGATCATGGCAATCATGCTTGCATCCCCTCGGCCAGCCGCGCCGCCAGGGCGAGGGCTGCTGCCTTGTTCTCGCACTCGGCAAGCTCCCGCTCCGGCTCCGAGTCGAAGACCACCCCCGCGCCAGCCTGCACGTGGACGGCGCCCCGGGCCACCACCGCGGTGCGGATGGCGATGCACACGTCCATGTCGCCCCCACAGTCCACGTACCCCACGGCGCCCCCGTAGACCCCGCGACGCACCGGCTCCAGCTCCTCGATGAGCTCCATGGCCCGGATCTTCGGGGCACCGGTGAGCGTGCCGGCGGGGAAGCAGGAGAGGAGCAGGTCCAGGGCGTCCCGTCCCTCCTCCAGCTCGCCCCGCACCTCGCTCACCAGGTGCATCACGTGGGAGTAGCGCTCCACGTCCATGAACCGCACCACCTCGACGCTGCCGGGGCGCGCCACCCGGCCGATGTCGTTGCGCCCGAGATCCACCAGCATCAGGTGTTCGGCCCGCTCCTTCTCGTCGGCGACCAGTTCCTCCGCCAGGCGGGCGTCATCCCGGGGCGTCGCCCCGCGCCGCCGCGTCCCGGCGATGGGACAGGTCGTGGCGATGCGCCCGCGCAGCCGTGCCAGAGTCTCCGGCGACGACCCCAGGACCTGGGCGTCGCCGGCGTCCACGTAGAACATGTACGGCGAGGGGTTGGTGAGCCGCAGCGCCCGGTAGAGGAGGATGGCCGAGACGGCAAGGGGCCGCGACCACCGGCGCGACAGCACGATCTGAAACGCCTCGCCGGCGCGGATCTCCTCGCGGGCGCGCCGCACCGCGGCCAGGAACTGCCCCTCCTCCGGCGCTACCTGCCAGCCCTCGCCCGGGCCTGGTCCCCCTTCGAGGGCGGGCAGCAAGGCCGGGCGGGCGGCGTCCAGCGGGGCCGCGAGCACCGCCTCGAGAGCGGCCAGGCGCTCCAGCGCCGCCGCGTACCCCGCCTCCCCCTCCCCCCCCTCGCCCATCGCCACCAGCAGGAGCCGCTGGCGCACCCGGTCCAGGGCGGCCACCGCAGGGTAGAGGCCGAACCACGCCTGCGGTAGCCCCAGGGGGTCGGGCAGCCGGTCGGGCAGCCGCTCCACCAACCGCACCGCGTCGTAGCCCAGCCACCCCACCGCCCCCCCCGTCAGCGGCGGCAGGTCCTCCAGGGGGGCCCGCGGACCGCGCAGGAGCTGGCGCCGCAGCACCTCGAGCGCCGGCCCGTCCACCTGCCGCCCCCCCACCGAGGCCACCCCGTCCCTCACCACCACCACCGAGAGCGGGTTGTGGCCCGCCAGCGACCAGCGCCCCACCCGCTCGCCCCCCTCCACGCTTTCCAGCAGGAAGGGGTGGCGGCCGGCACGAGCCAGACGGAGCAGCATGCCGGTGGGGGTCACGGTGTCCGCAGTGAGCTCCTTGACCACCGGCACGGTGGCGTAGCGCCGGGCGAGGGCGAGGAACTCGTCGCGACTGGGCCGGATCATGGCTCCCGCCCGGCGGCCCGACGGGCCAGCTCCCGGCTCACCGCGCCCGGCGACACGCCGTGGGCGGTCATCACCACCGCCAGGTGGTAGAGGAGGTCGGCCGCCTCCCAGACCAGGTTGTCCCCGTCCCTATTCTTGGCGGCCAGCACCACCTCCCCGGCCTCCTCCAGGAGTTTCTTCAACGCTCGGTCGTCGTCGGCGAACAGTGCCGCCGAGTAGGAGCCTGAGGGCCGGTCCCGGAAGCGTTGCTTGAGGGTCGCGAAGAGACGGCCGAGGGCCAGCCCTTCCGCCGGGGCCTCGCCCAGGATGCGTTCGTGAAAGCAGGACGGCTCGCCGGTATGGCAGGTTGGCCCCTGCGGCCGCGCCAGCACCAGCAAGGCGTCGCGGTCGCAGTCGGCCATGATGCCCACCAGTGTCAGGGTGTTGCCGGAGGTCTCACCTTTCCGCCAGAGCACGCCCCGCGAACGGGAGTGGAAGTGGACTTCCCCCTCCCGCACCGTGGCCGCCAGGGCAGTGCGGTCCATCCAGCCCAGCATCAGCACCGCGCCGGAGTCCGCGTCCTGCACCACCGCCGGGACCAGCCCCGCCTCGTCGAAGCGCAGCCCCGCCAATCCCGGCACCGTTCCCGCCGTCCTCTCCTCAGACATCCGCCCCCTCCCGCTGACGCACCGCTACGCCGGCCGCGGCCAGCACCCGCTTGATGTCGTCGATGGCCACTTTGCCGTCGTGAAAGATCGTGGCGGCCAGGCCGGCATCGGCGCCGGCCCGCGCCGCGGCCACGAAATGCTCGGGCCGCTCGCCCCCCCCCGACGCCACGATGGGAACGTCCACCGCCGCACGCACGGCCCGGACCAGCTCCTCGTCGAAGCCCAGCCCGGTGCCGTCCCGGTCGATGGAGGTGAGGAGGATCTCCCCGGCACCCAGCTCGACCCCCCGGGCAGCCCAGGCGGCCGCTTCCAGACCGGTGGGTCGGGTCGCCGCCCGGGTGACCACCTCGAACTTCCCGGCGCGGCGCCTCCCGTCCACCGCCAGCACCACGCACTGGGCCCCGAAACGACGGGCCAGGCGCGCCAGGAGCGGCGGGTCGGCCACGGCCGCCGAGTTCACCGCGACCTTGTCGGCACCGGCGGCCAGCAGCGCCGCCACGTCTTCCTCCCCCCGCACCCCACCACCCACAGTGAAGGGGATATCCAGAGCGGCGGCCACCTGCCGCACCGTTGCCACCATGGCAAGGCGGCCCTCCAGGGTGGCCGAGACGTCCAACAGCACCAGTTCGTCCGCCCCCGCGTCTCGGTAGCGCACGGCCCGCTCCACCGGATCCCCGGCGTCGCGCAGGTTGCGGAAGTTCACCCCCTTCACCACCCGCCCGTTGCGCACGTCCAGGCACGGAATGACGCGGAACGCCGGCATCACCCCTCCGCCGCCGCCACCAGTTCCGCCAGCGTGGCGCCGCCGTCGGCCAGGAGGGTCCCGACGATCACGCCAGCGAGCCCTCGGGCGGCGAGCGGGCGAAGCCGCCGCACGTCCGCCGGGCTGCCGATACCGCCCGAGGCGATGACACCGCCCCCGAAAGCGGCCAATGCCGCTTCAAGCACGGCGAGATCGGGCCCGGCGGCGGTGCCGTCGCGCTCCACCGCCGTGACCAGCAGGTGGCGCACCCCCACCCGCCGCATCCGTGCGGCAAACTCCTGGAGTCCCTCGCCAGAGTCCGCCGTCCAACCAGAGACCACCACCCGTCCCGCCAGGTTGTCTGCCGCCACTGCGATCCCCTCGGCGTCCTCGGCCAGGGCCGCCGCCAGCAGAGCAGGGTCCCGCTGCGCCCCGGTCCCCAGCACCACACGCCGCGCCCCCAGCTCCCGGAGGGCGCGGACGTCCTCGATCCGGCGAACCCCACCCCCCACCTGCACCGGACAAGCGACCCGCCGGATCAACTCCCCCACCACCCGGCGGTTGTCGCCCTCCCCCAGCGCCGCGTCGATGTCCACCACGTGGAGCCAGGGCGCCCCGGCCTCCGCCAGCTCCTCGGCAAAGGCCACGGGGTCCTCCCGCACCACCCGGAGCTGCTCCCGCCGCCCTTGCCGTAGCCGGACCGCCCGCCCGGAGGCAATGTCGATGGCTGGGTAGATCAGCACGGATCGCCCCCCCATCCGGCCACGAAGTTACGGAGCAACCGCGCGCCGTCCGCGCCACTCTTTTCCGGGTGGAACTGCACGCCGCACACCCGGCCCCGGCGCACCGCCGCGCACACCGACTCGCTCCCGAAGGCCACCGTGGCCGCCAGGTCACCTGCTTCCGGGAGGGCCACGAAGGAGTGGACGAAGTACATCCAGCTCCCCTCCTCCAACCCGGCAAAGAGCGGGTCGGGGCGCACGGCGCGCACCCGGCACCACCCCATGTGAGGCACGCGGCCCCCGGCGGGCAGGGGGACCACCCGCCCCGGCAACAGCCCGAGCCCGGCGGTGCGGTCATGCTCCTCCGACTCCTCGAAGAGCAACTGATGCCCGAGGCAGATGCCGAGAATCGCGGCCCCCGCCGTGGCGGCTGCCCGCAGTGCCGCGTCCAGCCCATTCCTTCGCAGTCGTTCCATGGCGGCGGGAAAGGCGCCCACCCCCGGCAGCACGATTCGCTCGGCATCGGCCACCATCTCGGGCCGCTCGGTCACCACCACCCGGGCCCCGGCTCGCTCGAGCCCCCGCACCGCGTTGGGCACGTTGCCGACCCCGGAATCCACCACCACCACCCGAGTCATCTCGCGCAGACCCCAAACCGACGGCTCATGCGGTGAGCGTCCCCTTGGCGGAGGCCACGTCGGCACCGATGAAGGCCAGCGCCTGGCGCAACGCCAGCGCTGCCGCCTTGAACAGGGCCTCCGCCGCGTGATGCGGGTCCACCCCCCGCTCCAGGTCGAGGTGGAGGGTGAGCTTGCCGCGGCTGGCCACCGCCCGCCAGAACTCCCCCACCAGAGTCAGGGGAAACTCCCGAGTCACCCAGGCGGTGATCAAGTGATCGGGGAGCGAGATCCGGCAGAAGGGGCGGCCGGAGAGGTCCACCACCGCCCGCGCCAAGGCCTCGTCCATGGGCGCGTAGGCGTGGCCGAAGCGAGCCAGGCCGCTGCGGTCCCCCAACAGCTGATCCAGAGCCTGGCCGAGGGTGAGGCCCACGTCCTCCACCGTGTGGTGAGCGTCCACGTGAAGGTCGCCCCGCGCCTCCACCTCGAGCCCCAGACCGGCGTGGCGCGCCAGGGTCGCCAGCATGTGGTCCAGGAACCCAACGCCAGTGGCCACGGTGCAGGAGCCAGGCCGCAGCGTCACCGTCACCCCCACCGCCGTCTCCGCCGTGATGCGCTCCACCCACGCCCGCCGCTCAGTCATGAGCCACCTCCGCCGCGACGCGCACGAGGGCGTCGTTCTCCTCCCGGGAGCCCACGGTGATGCGCACGTACCCGTCGCTGTCGAGCTCTTCCAGGTCGCGTACCGCCACGCCCCCCGCCAGGAACCCCGCGGCCAGCTGCGAGCCCCGTAGCCCGCGCCGCCGCGCCAGAAAGAAATTCGCCTGCGATGCCACGACTTCGAAGCCGTCGATGGCCGCAAGCGCCCCCGCAAGCCGCTCCCGCTCCCTCACCACTTCCGCCACCAGCCCGTCCTGTAGCGACGCCAACTCCGCCGCGGCCTGAAACGCTGCCGTCACCGCAACGCCGGTGGCGAAGGGGAGCACCTCCTTGCCAATGGCGGCAACGAGCGGCTCGTGGGCGAGGCACGCGCCGGCCCGCACCCCGGCAAGCCCCCAGGCCTTGGAGAGCGTCCGCAACACCACCACCTGCTCGAAACCTGCCAGCAGTTGCGATGGATCGGTTTGCGAGAACTCCACGTACGCCGCGTCCCAGATCACCGGCTTGCCCAACCGCGCCACGGCCTGCAACAACTCCACGGCCACCTCCCCGCCGGTGGGGTTGTTGGGGGAGCAAAGCAGCACCGCATCGGCCCCTCGGGCCGTGGCCAGCAGCCGCTCGCTGTCCACGGCAAAGGCGGGGGGCTCCAACCCCACCGTCACCAGGCGGAAGCCGATCCGCTCGGCCAGCACGGGGACCATGGCGAAGGACGGGGCCAGCGCCGCCAAGGTCCCGCCGCCCCCCACCAGAGCTCGCAGGGCCGCCGCGAGCAGCTCGTTGGAGCCGTTCCCCACCAGCGTCCCCGCCGGCCGCCACCGGTACAGCCGCGCCGCCGCCTGGCGGGCCGTCCAACCGTCCATGTCCCCGTACCGGCGCCACTCGGCCTCGTCAATGAGCTCGAGCACCCGTCGTCGAAACGACGCCGCCGCCTCCCGTGGCGCCTCGTTGAGGTCGAGACGAATCGCCCCGGCCGGCACCTCCGTGCGGCAGTAGCCGCCGACCTCCTTGACCCGGGTCACACCCGCCCTCGGCTACCGCAGGCCAGTGCCGCAGCGTGCAGCGGGAGATCCTCCGCCAGGGCCAGTGTGGTGGCGGCGTTGGCGAGGGCCCGAAAGCGGTGCGGCGCCACATTGACGACGGCGGTGCGCCGGACGAAGTCCCAAACACCGAGGGGCGAACCGAAGCGCGCCGCCCCCGCCGTGGGCAGGACGTGGTTGACGCCCACCACGTAGTCCCCCAGCACGGCCGGGGAAAAGGGCCCGAGGTAGACGGCACCGGCCCGCTCGACGCCCTCCACCAGGCGCAGCGGCTCCTCCACCAGGAGCTCCACGTGCTCCGGGGCCAGGCGGTTGACGATCTCGATGGCCTCGGCCTCGTGCCGCACGGTGACGATGGCCCCCCAGCGGCGCAGCGCCTGGCGCACCGCAGCGCTCTTGGGCTGCGGGCGCAGCATTCCCTTCACCCGCCGCTCCACTTTCTCCGCCAGCCCCCGCGAGGTGGTCACCAGGAGCGCCACCGCGTCGGGGTCGTGCTCGGCCTGGGCCAGCAGGTCGCCCGCCACGATCTCGGCATCGGCGTGACCATCCGCCACGATGACGACCTCCGACGGGCCGGCCACGCCGTCCACGTCCACGACCCCGAACACCACCCGCTTGGCGGCGGCCACCCACCGCCCGCCGGGACCAACGATCTTGTCCACCGGGGTCACCGAATCGGTGCCGTACGCCAGGGCAGCCACCGCGTGCGCTCCCCCCATCAGGTAGACCTCGCGCAGGTCCAGCCGGTCGAGGACGTAGCGCAGGTACGGCGAATTCAAAAAGGCCCGCGGGGGGGTCGCCACGGCAATCCTCCCCACCCCGGCGACCTGGGCCGGGATCACCGCCATGAGGAGCGAGGACACGTAGACGGCGGCGCCCCCCGGCACGTACACGCCCACCGCATCGATGGGGCGGACACGGATCCCGAGATCGCCGTTTTCCCCCGCCAGGGTGTAGCCGGTCTGCCGCTGCTGCTCGTGAAAAGCCCGGAGGTTGCGGATGGCCATCTCCACCGCGCTGGCAAAGGCCTCGTCCACGGTCTCCGCCCCCGCCACCTCGCCGTGGAGCCGGAAGTCTGAGACGCTCAACCCTTTGAGGTCGTGGCGACGCACGTAGGCGGCAAGAGCCTTGTCGCCCCGCTTGCGCACCGCCTCCACCACCCCGCGCACCTTGTCCATGAGCGCAGGGGGGAAGACCTCGCCCATCCTCGTCTCCAGCCGGGCCAGGTACCGTTGGCACCGCACATCGTCGCTGCGCCAAGTCTTCATGATGCCCCTCCCAGCGTGCGCCGCAGCGCACGGATCGATTCCCCCTCCAGGTGAAGCGCTGCCCGGTTGACGATGAGGTACGGGGCGACCCGCAGCCACTCTTCAACCGGAACCAGCCCATTCTCGCGCAACGTCCTGCCGGTTTCCACCAGGTCCACCACCGCATCGGTGAGGGCGAGGCGGGCCGCCAGCTCCACCGATCCGGCCAGCGGCACCACGCTCACCTGCCGACCCCGCCGTCGCGCCAGCTCCCGCACCAGGGTCGGGTACTTGGTGGCGACGACGAGGGGCTGCCCGTCCCGGTGCACCACCCCCTCCGGCCGGGCGATGAGCATGAGCGCGCACTGCCCCACCGGCAGGCGCAGCAACCGCAGGACGTCGCTCTGCCGCTCCAGCACCTGGTCGAGGCCAGCCACGCCACAGTGCGCCACCCCCTGCTCCACGTACACCGGCACGTCGGCGTCTTTGAGGAGGAGCACACGGATCCCGTCGCTCTCCACCACCAGGGCACGCCCCGCCGCCTCCAGCGCCCGACCAATGGCCACGCCCCGCTGCTCGAACAACGCCACCACCGGATCCAGCAGGCGACTCTTGGGGAGAGCCAGCGTCAGCATGCCTCCTCCAGTGCCACTCCCAGGAGCAGACACGCCCCGGCGGCTGGGATCGTTCCGGCAGCACAACGAACCTCGTACTCGCCCCCAGCGGCCACCACGGCTCGCGTCCGCTTCCCCCACACGGCAAACACCATGCCCCGGTAGTACGGCCCCGCCAGAGCCGGCGCCGCGTCCACGCTGGCGTTGGCACCGCGGGCCGTCACCGCTGCCGCCGCCCTGGCCAGGCGCGCCGCCTCCTCGGCGACGCCGAACGCTCCGGCCCAGGCGGCGGGCGGCTCGCCCAGGAGCGCCGCCTCCAGGCGACGCTGCGTGGCCCCGTCGAGGCCCAGTGCCTCGCCCAGCCCGCACACGTCGCGGGCGTGCAGGAGCTCCCGCAGCAACGGGTCGGCGGGATCGGCACCCAGACTCGCCAGGATCTCCCCGGCCATCTCAGCGGTGCCGAGCGTGACGTGGCAAGCGTCGGCGGCAACCCCCACCTCGCGCAGCAGCGCCAGGGCCAGAGCGCACGCCTCCTCGCCGCCCCGGCGCACGCCGTAGGTCTCGAAGCCAAGCTGGTAGAGCTCCGGCAGCTCGCGCAGTCGCGCCGGTTTGGGTCGCACCACCTCCCCCGCGTAGCAGATCCGCACCGGGCGCTCGCCGCCGAGCCAGGGGGCCATCACCCGGGCGGCCAGCGGCGTGAAGTCGGTCCGCAACGCAATCACCCGGCCGGCCCGGTCCACGAACCTGTACCCTTCCCCGGCGGTCTCCTCCGCGTACTCCAGCACCGGCAGCACCACCTCTTCGTACCCCTCGGCAGCGAGACGCTCCAGGCAGCGGCGCTCGGCCCGCCGCTGGCGCGCCACCGCGCCCCCCACCAGGGCAAGGACCCCCGATGGAACCACAGCCGGGGGGTTCACGCCGCCACCTCCTCGAGCCCCAGCGCTGCCGCCATTGCCCGCAGCGGCGGGGCGACACCGCACATGGCGGCGAACTGGCTCGCCCCCTGGTAGAGCAGTACCTCGCGGCCGCCCACGTAGTTCCAGTTGCGCTGCCGGGCCAAAAGCTCCAGGAGCGTGGGTCTGGTCCCGTACACCAGGTCCACGGCTACCGCCCCGGCGCCGAGGCGCAACCCCTCCAAGAGCGCTGACGGCTCGCCGTCCTTGCCGGCCGGCGTGGCGTTCACCACCGCCACCGCCCCGAAAGTCTCTTCAGGGGCCACCGCACGAGCCCCCAACGTCCGAGCCATGCGCTGGGCCGTGCCGCCATCTCGGGCCACCACCAGCGGCTCGGCACCGGCTAGCATGAGAGCCACCGTCGCGGCGCGGGCCGAACCGCCGCTCCCCACCACCACCACCCTCGCGCCGGCCAGCTCCAGCCCACTCTCCAAAAGGACGCGACTGATCCCGTCGATGTCGGTGCAATCGCCCAGGACCTTCCCCGGCCTCGGCAGCACGGTGTTCACCGCGGCCGCCCGCTCGGCCCGCGGGGCCAGCAGCGTGCAGCGTCGGGCCGCCTCCCCCTTCCATGGCATCGTCATGGCGAAGCCGCCGGTGGGCAGACCCAACTGGTCGAACAGCCCCTCCCCGGCCGGTTGCACGAGAGCGTCCAGCTCCCCCTCCTCCTCCACCTCCAGAGGGGCGAAGAGGTACGGCAGCCCCACTGCCCGGTAAGCGGCAGCGTGCATCTGCGGCGAGAGCGACGACCCGACACCCCTCCCCACCACTCCGAAGAGACGGCGGGGCCGACCGCGCAGGTGCCCAACCAGGGCCGTCAGCGCCGCCGGCGTGTACTGGCCCACCGCAGCCGCGCGGTCCTCCCCCCAGGCGGCATAGGCGAGCGGCGCCGCCAGCAGCGGCCCCAGCAGCCGGGTGACGCGACCCGCGTTGCCCGTGCCGAAGACGATCCCCCGCCGCTGCCCGGCGTTGCCCCGCTCGCACCCGACCGCCAAGCGCACCACCGCCGCCACGTCGGTCAGGCGCTGAACGGCAGCGACCACCTTGACGAATCGGCACGGGCGAGCAAACAGCGCCGCCGCCCGGCGCTCCAACTCCGCCGGTACGCCGTCGGTAAAATGCAGGGAGAGGATCGCCCGCTCGGCGGGTACCACCTCGCCGAGACAGGCGGCGTCCCGCTCCCCCTCGAGATCCACGAAGGCTGCCCTGGAGCGGGCGGCGGCAGTGAGGAACGCCCGCCTGGCCGCCGGATCTACCGGCCCCTGCCCCCCTTCGGCGCTGGACCGCAACGTCACGATGGCCGGCAGCGGGCAGGCAGCGACGAGCGCCTGCCAGTCGGCGCCATCGCCCAGGAGATCGGCGCGGATCTCCACCATCGTGGCGCCTCGGGGGGGGCTTGCCACCTCCTCCCGGGGGTCGGCGCCGGGCCTGGGTACGTAGCTGGCAACGATCTCCATAACGTCAAACCTCCCCGCCGTCGGCGGGGAGGTGGTGGAAGGTGTCAGCCTGTTCTCCCCGCTCGAGCCGGCGGCACGAACGGGGCAACGCACCCCGTCTACCGCCCCCAGGGCCAGTGCCAGTGGTGGTGACGGGCAGCGTCGGCACGTCGCATGGCGGCCATTGTCACCAAACCCGCCGCGTTGTCAAGCGGGAGCCCGAGGGGTGGCCCGGGAGCCAGCCGGGACAGAAGAACCCCCCGCCGCAGTGGGGGGCTCGCGTGGTCTAAGCCGGAGTCGCCCTAACGCGGGAGGGCCTCGTTGTCGTTGCGAGGCAGGGCACGTTCCACCAGTTCAGGGTAATGGGCGTAGTTGACGCTCTCGCGCTCGGAAGGCCCAAAGAGCTCCGGGTGGAGGTAGTAGCCGCGTTCGGTCTCCGGCTTGTCCTCCTCCACCGGAATGCGATGGGCCTCGGCCCAGCGGTCGTGCCGGATGCCCGTGACCTGCCAGGAGACCCGCGTGTGAGGCCCTGTAGTGCTCCTCTCACGTCAAGCCACCTGGTGTTCGTCTCTGGCGCGGGCTCCGGGGGGCTCTGGGTGCCGGGCGCCGCGTGCGCGTGCCGGGTGGTGCGGGAGGCAGCCCAGAAGAGGGTCTCCAGTCGGGACTCGGCGAAGGAGGCAACCGCGTGCTGCCAGACGCACGCCTGGGTGAGCGTTCGGACGAAGCGCCCGATCAGGCCGTTGTGCTTAGGCCTGGAGGGCGTGGTGATCGCCTGGGGGAGGCGGGCGCCCTTGCACGCAGCGCGGAAGCTGGCGGACTAGAAGATCAGTCCGTTGTCGCTGCCCACGGCTGGCGGTGCCCTGTGGGTCGCAGCGTGCCGAAACAGTCGACGCAGGTCTCCGCGATGGTGCGCTCGGGCCTCCGTGGCACGCCCGCGACGGGCGAAGTCGAAACCGACGAGCTCGCGGTCGTGGCAGTGGATCACGGCAGCCAGGCGGGCCCAGCTGTCTTGGCCGCCGTGGAAGGGGGTGACGTCCATGGCCCAGAGCTCGTTGGCACGCTCGGCCCGAAACACGAGCCTTTGTGCTCGTGGGCGCGCGGTGTTCTGGCCGGTGATGGATGAAGCAGCCCTTGAGCGTGAGGATCCGGTGCCGGCGGTCGGGTGACAGGCGATGAGCACGCGGAGGCGCTCAGCCACGTATTCTTCGACGACGGCGGTGCGGATCGCGCGGGAACTGGCCTTCCGTGGCTTCCGGCGGGTCACGCCGAGAGCCCGGCACACCTGGCGCTCGGACGCGGCAGGCTCTGCCGCACTCGTCCAACGGCTCCGGCGGAGAACGGCGGAGCCTCGAAGCCCCCTTGAAGATCTCGAGGTCCATGACGAGCGCGCAATCCTGCGCTCGAGCGTCGTGATCGGCTCGTCGTTGAGCGCCTCGTCGTCCTTCGGCCGCGAGCACGAAGCGGTTTTCCCCCTCCTCAACCTCGGCGACGCTGAGCCCGTGGCTGCGCGCCGCCTCCTTGACCGAGTCTCGCCGCGGAGGATCGCGAGGACACGCGCGGCGCGCCCCTTTGCCGCCCAGCGCTGGATGTCGTCCGGCAGCTCGCCCAGTGCACCGTTGATGCCGTTCGGTTCGTCCGTGTCAGGTTTTTCTCGGGCTGCCGAAACCGCGGGTGTCGCCCCGCTCGCCCGGCCGTCCCCTCCGTACCGCCGAAGGCCGCATCCATCAGCCGCCATCATCTCGTAGGTGCGGCTTGCCCACACAGCGGAGCAGGGTACAGCGCCGGCGGCGCCGGCCGCTGAGAACAAACCAACCCTGGGATCCAGGCCAGTCCCAGGGTTGGTTGGCCGGCCGTATTGTCGCTACTCTCTTGGCTCAGCAGCCTTGCGAGCCTGCTGGAGCCTCTCGGGGAGCTTCCGTTCCGCCTCCGGCAGGGCTTGGCTTTCCTTCCAATTCACGCCCCGTTCTTCCGGTTGGCCCCACTCCTTTGGGTGGAGGTAGGTGCCTTGCTCCTCCGCCGGCTTGATTTCCTCTACCGGGATGCGATGAGCTTCCGCAAAGGGATCCTTGCGAATACCGGTCACCTGCCAGGACACCTTCACGTGGCCGAAGTTGGTGCGAATGACGAAGCGGTTGTCGTGGATTTCCTCCTCGACGATGGCCTGAGCAAAGCGGCCGATGACCGTGAGCTGGTAGCGGAAATCCCGGTTGAGCGCCTCGAACCAGTTGGGGAGAACGACCTCGGCGTAGCCGTTATCGTCGGTGGTGACCACGCCATCGTAAACGTTTTTCATATCCGGCGACTCCACAAAGGAGTGGTACAGGTACTTGTGCTCGGGATCCAAAGGATGGTCAATCATGAAGGAACCGCCGCCTTTGGAAAGCGTGCCGGTGACGGTCACATTGCCCTTGAAGTAGCCAGCTTTGCCGGTGGAGGTCTCGCCATAGACGCCGTAGCCGCTACCGCTAGTGCCATGCACCCCGTGGCCCGTCGAGCTGCTACCCTGCACCCCGTTGCCATCCCTGGTGCCGCCAAATACGCCGATGCCGGAGACGACGGCGACGCCATATACACCGGCGCCGTCTAGAGTGAAGCCCACAACGCCTGTCCCTGAACTTGGCGTCTCGCCCCAGACGCCAACGCCGGTACCGTCTGTTCCGTTATTGACTCCCTTCACCGCCGTGGAGTTACGACCTGCGCTGGAAGAGGTGACAACCCCTAAGACAGCAACAGCGCCCTCGGCCGTGGAGTCGGTCCGTCCCTCTACCCCCGCCGCAGTCCCCGAGGTGCCTGTGTGGAAGCCAACAACCCCAGAGCCGCTGGGGCTTACACCTTCTACACCCCGGCCGCTTGTACTGAAGCCGTAAACGCCGTACCCTGACCCTCTGTGCTCGCCCCAGACGCCAACGCCGTTACCGCCTGTTCCGTTATTGACTCCCTTCACCGCCGCGGAGCTACTACCTGGGCTGGAAGAGGTGACAACCCCCAAGACGGCGACAGCGTTCGCGGCCGTGGAGTCGGTCCGTCCCTCTACCCCAGCAGCGGTTCCCGAGGTGCCTACGTGCTCGCCAAAAACCCCAACACCGCCCGAGCTTAGGCCCTGGACACCGGTGCCGCTTGCCGAGTTAGAAACAGAAAGCAGAACGCTCGCGTTTCCCGTTCCACTGTATGGTAACGTCAGGCCGCCTGTGTTGTCCGCATCCCACACCACGGCGCTGCCGTTGAACTTGAGGACCTGGCCAGAGCTCGCGCCGCTGCCCGAAATTTTGGCTGCCGTCACCGCGCTGTTGGCCAAATCTACGTTGGCCACACTGCCGTCGGCAATCTTGGCCGAATCCACGCTCTCCGCCGCCAGCATCACATTGGTGATGCCGCCGCTGGCCACCGACAAGGTCACGTCGCCGGAAGTGCCGCCGCCGGCCAGGCCGGAGCCGGCGATCACCGCGGTGATGTCGCCGCTTGAGCTCCCACAATCGGGCCGCAAGGTCATCTCGAAGGTGGTGGGGTCCTGCGAGGTGTTGGCAATGCCCGAGCCAAAAGCGATCAGCCTCCCCGCCCCCCCTGTCACCGTCACGTGTAGCCGCCCGTTGTCGGTGGGCCTCTCCCCCGCACCCAGGTCCACCAGCCCCACCTGGATCGCCTCGAACGGCTGCAGCGAATACGCGCGCTCACCCAGAACCGTCCCGTCCCCGCTGTAGAGGGTCACCCGAAAGGTCACCGAGTTCCCCGTCGTCTCAACAAACCCGTAGTTGAAACGAAACTCGCCGTCCGCCGCCTGGTTCACCCCAAGGACGTCGGTGCTGTCCCCCGCCCCGATGGCGAAACTGGCCGGCACGGCGGCAAAGAACTGACCCTGGGTCTCTGCCATGCTGGAGCCCGGCTGGTTGTAGATCCGGGAGGCCACGACCACGTCGCGGTCGGAGACCACCCGCAGGGCGCCGTAGCCCTCGATCCCGAACAGCAACCAGGTGGCGTCGTCGTACTTGACGGTGTCCCCCGGCTGCACCGTCACGTTGTAGGACGGCGGGCTCGGATTTGCCTGGTTGCGCCGCAACAGCATGACCTGGCAGTGGGCCGCGTCGGGCCCCGGGTTGTGGATCCACAGCGTCGTGCGCCACTGGGACCCCCGACTCCCCGGCCCGTGACCCACCGAAGCCACAAACACGTCGGTCCCCGCAAAGCCGCCCCAGGCGGAGCCGACCGCACCCAGGCCCACCATCAGGGGCGCCAGCAGAGAGGTGAACACGCTTTGCAGTCTGGTTTTTCTTCTCATGGCGTCCTCCCGAGCCATCGCTCGCCGTCGAAGCTAGGGCGCGCTGGCTGGAGGGTCCATGGTCAGGAGCGACGATTTCTTGGACGATCGCGCCAGTTTGCAGGCGCAACGGGGCTTACGGGCCCCCTCTGCCCGGGACGTCGTGGGACGGGGGGTGGCCGAAGTAGGCCCGGTACCGGCGGGAAAAGTGCGCCGGGTCCTCGAACCCCACTCGGCCGGCCACCTCGCTCACGCGCACCGTGCCGCTGGCCAGGAGCCGCCGGGCGGTGTGCATCTTCACGCCGACGATGAGCTCCCGTGGGGTGCAGTGCAGCTCCCGCTCCAGCGACCGCTGGAGGGTACGGAGGGAGACGAAGATGGCGGCAGCGAGTTCCGCGGGGCTGAGAGGCTCTCCAATGCGCTCCCGCAGCACCGACAGGGCGCGAACCGTCACCGCGTCCAGCCGGGTGGCGCCCGTGTCGGCCAGGGCCACGCGGATGTGCCGGGGGGTGTGCTCCGGCGCCGCCACCGTGTCGCCTTCGCTCCCCTCGAGCTGGCCGAGGCGCTCCAGCAGCGCCCGCACCCGGCGCCGATGGCGAATCTCGATCCCCGCGAGCAAAGCGAGCCACAGCCCAGTGCTGCCCACCATCGCGATGACGAGGAGTCGCCCCACCCCAAGCCGATCGGCGACCCGCTCCGGCCACGGCGGGTTGCCCCGAAAGACCACCGGCCGCCAGCGAGCGGGGTAGCCGAAGTCCCGCTCGCTGCACAACGACCAGGGGGAATAACCGAGCTGCAGCGCCCTGGCCAGCGAGCCGTCGCCTTCGTCGCGCCCTCCTCGCTCGCCGCGCAGCGCCCGGGCGGCACCGTCGATCAGGTCGTCCATGGTCGGGTCGTCCAGTGCAGGGTGGCCGGCGTCCCAATCGTTCACCGCCAGGTCCAGGGCTGCCCGAACGCCGTCGGCGGGGGGGCGCGTCAGCAGGCCGGGGAGCGGCACGGCCAGTTCCACCACGTAGCCGCTGGGGGTGGTGCGGGCCGCCGCACGAACCAGCGGAGATGGCCGCTCGATCTTCGGCACTGCCAGCGTCTTGAGCCGTGCCAGCACCGGCTCCCCCTGCAAGGTGCCCCAGCGACCGTCGCAGGAGACGATGAACTGGAAATCGTTGCCATCCATCCGTTCGGACCGTTCCCCCCCGCCGTCCAGGTAGAGTTCCACCGAATCCCCCTGGTACAGCTCCGCCGGCCGAACTCCTTCGGGCGGTGGAACGACCCGTGCATCGGCGACCTGGAACGCCGCGTACAGCCAGTGCCTGTCCCACGCCAGGGCAATGCGCGCGCGGCTGGGATCGGGCCTGCTGGCCGGGTCGCGAAGCTCCAGCACCACGCCGTGCTCCCCCCAGTCCTCAAGGTCACCGTCGACGGCGATGGGGGCCGATCGGTGGGGGATCGCCAGCTCCGCGACCGGCCCCGGGGTCGATCCCAGGAGCGCAGCCAGCACCGCCGTAGCCACAAGAGGTGCCATTCGCCACCATTCTAGCCGTTTCGACTGTCGCGAACGTCCATGGGGGTGTCGCGTCCAGCAATGGACGGCGGGCCGTCGGCGTCCCACCATGAACGTTGGGCGGCGAGGTGAACGAGCTCTGGGAAGTCTGCGGGTTGCTCGCGGTGGTGGGGGTCGGCAGCGTACTGGCCATGTGGGCGAGGCTGCGTTTCGCAGGCCGAGGCTCGGCGGCACCGTGGCGGGTGCAACGTCTCCTCGAAGAGTACCGGGCGCTGGAGGACCTCGGAAGAGTACCGAGGGTCTGGCCGGCCGTGTTGCTCCTCGCGGGGACCGGCCTGGTGCTGTGTGCGCTGCTCCTGCTGCTCGCCGGATGAATCAGGTTGGGATGCCGACGAGCGTTCTCGCGCCTGCAACGCCGGGGAACCGGCGGCGCGTCGATCACAGGGAGGGTAAACGCCATGCACACTACGAGGTTGGCATCGGCAGGGGTCATGGGTCTCGTTGCGGCGCTGGTGTGGGCGCCGGCCTGCAGCCGCAGCAGCAGCAGCGGCACCCTGCGCCAGGAGGATATCGGCTTCTCCATGCGGGTCCCGGCAGGCTGGGCGATCGATGACCACGCCCCCGACCTGTGCTCCCGCGGCGAGGGCACCGGCATGGTGCTCGTGGAGCCGGCCGATGGGCAAAGCTTCCAGGCCTACGTGGAGGAGCGCCAGCGCGAGTTTGGGGCGCACTGTGCGGCTCGCCGCCAGACGACGGTGGCTGGCCACCCGGCGGTGGAATTGGTCCTGGAGTACCCGGACCAAGGGAGCACGGCGCTCCAGCTCGTCATCGAGCTTCACGACCTTTTCGCCACGGTCTCGTTCACCATGCCCAGCGCCGAGTTCCCTGCCCAGGCCGAGGCGATCCGGCAGGCGTTCCGGACCGTCTCGCTGCCGTGACGGCCAACGCCGACCGCGAAGCGGCCTTCGGCTTGACCAGGGCCGGCGGAGGGGGCACACTCGCGCCATGAAGCCGCTCGTTCTCATCGTCGACGACGAACCAGGCATCCTCGACACCCTCTCCCGCATCCTGGAGGACGAGGGCTACCGGACCGTCACCACCGGTAGTGGCGAGGAGGCACTCCGCATCTACGAGCGCGAGCGCCCCTCGGCAGTGTTCCTGGACATCTGGCTGCCCGACAAGGACGGGCTGGAGACGCTGCAGGCGCTGCGCGCCCTCGACCCGGAGGCCAGGGTGATCATGATCTCCGGCCACGGGACCACCCCAACTGCGGTGAAGGCCATCAAGTTGGGCGCAGCCGACTACCTGGAGAAACCTCTCTCCTACGATCGCACCGTGGAGTCCTTGCGCGCCGCCCTGGCCGACGCCGGGGCGCCTCGCCCGCTCTACTCGTCGGTGCTCGAGATGGGGACGGAGGGCGCGGAGCCGGTCCGGCACTTCGAAGCACCGCCGCCTTTCCCGCTCGTGCGGGAGTCCTCGCAACCCCAGCGCACCGTGCGCGCGGCCAGTGTGGTGTACGGGCTGGGGCTCCACTCCGGCAACCGCACCGGCATGGTGCTCCAGCCGCTCCCCGCCGACTCGGGGGTGCACTTCCTGACGCTGCCCGGCGGGACGCAGATCGCGGCCCACCTGGGAAACGTTGCCCACACCGAGTACGCCACCACCCTCTCCCGCGAGGGCGAGGCGATCCGCACCGTGGAGCACCTGCTCTCGGCCCTCCACGCCTACGGCATCACCAACCTCCTCGTGAAGGTGCACGGCGAGATCCCCGTACTGGACGGCTCTGCCGTGGAGTTCTGCCGCCACCTCGAGGCGGTGGGCGTGGTGGATCAGGACGCACCTCGCAAGGAGGTGGTCATCGACCGGCGCTACGAGGTGACCGGGGACGGCGGCAAACTCCTCGCCATCGAGCCGGCGGAGGTGTTGTCGGTGGCCTACGAGCTGGATTACCCACCGCCCATCGGCCGCCAGAGTTTCGCCTTTGCCCTTACCGACCCCGCCGCGTACCGGGACACCATCGCCCCGGCCCGCACCTTCGGCTTCATGCGCGACCTGGCCATGATGGCGGAGCTGGGGCTCGGTACCGGCGGGCGCCTGGACAACTGCATCCTGGTGGGCGAGGACGGGGTCGTCAACACCGCCTTGCGGTTCCCCGACGAGTTCGTGCGCCACAAGATCCTCGACGTCATCGGCGACCTCTACCTCCTGGGCTACCCCGTGCGCGGCAAGGTGACGGCTCGCTTCACCGGCCACCGGGACAACATCGCCCTGCAACACCGCATCCTCCAGGAAAACGCGGGCTGAGGGCCCACCGCGCAGTACCTGAGCCTGCCGAGCCAGTACACGTCATGTCCGAATCGCGCCGTTCCGCCGCTCGCAACGCCATCGAGTACGCCGCGTACCTGGCGGCTCGCAGCATTGCCCGTCGCGCCGGGCCACGCCTGGTGGCCTCTCTCGGCGCTGCCCTCGGCACCCTCTACCTGGCCGTGGGGCGGCGGCGGCGGCACGTCCTGCACTTCAACCTCGAGCTCATCTTCCCCCACATGCCGGTTGGCGAGCGGCGCCGGCTGGCCCGGGAGGTGGCGCGCCACTTCGGCCGCGTGGCGCTGGACACCCTGCGCATCCAAGGGCTGTCCCGGCAGGCCATCGAACGGGAAGCGACGATCGAGGGCGAGGAGAACCTCCGCCACGCTCTGTCGCTGGGGCGGGGCGTGTTCATCCTCTCCGCCCACGTGGGGCTGTGGGAGGTCATCCCGCTCACCGTCGGCCCCCGCATCCCTGGAGGTATCGCCATCATTCACCGGCCCCTGGACAACCCCCTGCTGGAGCGCGAGGTTGTGCGGCTGCGGACAGCCTTCGGCAACACCCTCATCGGCAAGGGGCAGATCCGCCGGCCGGTGGTGCGGACGCTGGCCGCCGGGGGCGCCGTCGGCATCCTCATCGACCAGCGCGCACTGCCCGACGAGGGCGTGGAGGTCCCGTTTTTCGGGCACCCCGCCTGGACCCACGTGGGCCTGGCCAAGCTGGCCCTTGCCACCGGCGCTGCCGTCCTGCCGACCTTCTGCTTGTGGCAGGGGCCGGGCGCGTACTTGGTCGAGATCGGCACACCCATTGTGCCGGCCGACCTGGGGCCCGAGCTGCGCGAGCCCGTTGCCCTCACAGCGCACATCATGACCATTTACGAGGCGGTGATCCGCCGCTACCCGTCCCAGTGGCTGTGGTACCACGACCGGTGGCGCGAGGTGCGACTCCGCGTCGAGGGTCAGGGTGCCGGCGGCACCGGCACGAAGCAGTCCCGCACCTGACGCAGCACGGCAAGGGCGTAGGCGAGTTCCTGGCCGTCGCGAAAACCTCGCCGCCACGCCTTATTCTCCGGGGCATCGCCGCGCTGGTCGCGGGGGGGCTGCTGTTCCGCCGCGGCAAAGCTCGAGCTGGCGAGCACCTCGCACGAGCCCGACCGGTGGCTACGCAGCGCGTCCACACCGGCGGCGAAGCCGGCAAGGTAGGCGGGATCCTCGCTCAGCCTAGCCACCACGGCGGCAGCACTGTCCACGGCCTGCTCCCGCACCGCGGCCAGTCGCGCGTTCGTCTGCTCGGCCTTCCACGCTCCGTACCGCGCCAACGTCACCTCGTAGTCGTCGGGGTACGGCGCCCGCCGCCGGCCGTTCCAGTGCGGCGACCCCTCCGCCTCCGCCCGGGTGGGGAACGCCTCCGCCGCCTCGGTGAGGGCGGTCGTCGCCGCCTCCATCCGCCCCGCCCCCTGCTCCGTCGGCAGGTGAACCATGAGCTGCACCTTGCAGGTGCGCTCGTCGAAGAGCTCGAAGGGACCGTCCCGCCGGCTCACCAGCATCGGTTCCGCCAGCGTCAGGAAGAGATCCACCCGCCCCGATTTGACGTTGAGTTTGTCCACCCGGGCCAGCTCGCCGGTCTCGAAGCGGTGCCGCCCCTTGGAGGAGGCCAGTCTCCCGCGCACCTCGGTATCGGTGTAGAACCCCGAGCAGTCCGAGGCAGCCTCCACCCGCAGCAGCACCCACGCCCCCACCCAGCGGCGGGCCAACTCCTCCTCCAGATCCGCCGCCGCGGGTCGGGCAAGCAGTGTCACCGCCCATACCAAGCCCAGCCACCGCGCCATCTGCGACCTCCTCGCCGGCCTCTCTCACGCCGGCGGTAGTACCGGCCCCGGGTGGGCAAAGCGAACGGCGCGTCGCCCCGACACGCAGGCCATGCAGGCGCTGCGCTCCTTCAGTACCCGCCGCCGGAACAGCTCTTCCGGCATGTAGAAGAGCCCGTCCACCCCAAGGGCGTCGCGCACCGCGTCGCTACTGCCCGCGTACCGCGCGCCGATGAGCTCGGTCTGCGTGGGGGTGTTGATCCCCTGGAAGCAGGAGTCGATGACCATGGGCCACAAGGTGCCCAGATACACCCGGCGGGCCCCGGCCTGGCGCATCGCCGCCACCACCCGCTTGGCGTTGGTGCCGCGAACGATGGAGTCATCGACGACGAACACCGCCTTGCCCTCCAGCGCCTTGGCGTCCAGGCGGAGGTCCAGCATGGCGGCCGCTTCCCGTTCCTCCTGGGTCTCCTCCATGAAGATGCGGCCGCCGTACCGGTACTTGGAAACCGGCGTGCCGTACTGCACAGCCGAGCCTTCCACCTGCTTCTCGAGCGTGGCGGCAAATGCCTCGGCCCCGGGGATTGGGCTGTGCGGGATCGGCACCACCAGTTCGATCTCCCGCACCACCTCCGGCGCAGCAGCGGCCAGGTGCTCGGCCAGAACCTTGCCGGCCCGCCAGCGCACGCTGCGGACGTGCTCCCCCCACATCACCGAGTCCACGTCAGCAAAGTAGACCAGCTCGAAGGCGCACGGCAGGGGGTCCGCCGCGGCGAGCACCGCCCGCTCCACCTGGAGGTCCCGGTCCACGAACAGCACGCTCCCGGCGGGGACCTCCTCCTCCACCTGGAAGCCGTTCTGCTCGAGGGCGATGCTTTCCGAGGCGACCATCACGCAGGCGTTGCCCTTCCGGCCGAGAACCATGGGCCGGAAACCGTGCGGGTCGCGGAAGGCGTAGAGCCCCTCCCGCGTCACGGCCACGGCCGAGTACGCGCCGGTGACCCGCTGCAGCACCTCGCCCACCGCCCGGAACATGACCTCCTGCTCCCGCGCCCCGGGGGTGCGGCGCGTCTCGTGGTCCTTCCACAGGGCCAGGACGCGCAGCAGCGGCTCGGCGTCGCAATCGGAGGCCAGCTCCTGACCCCGCGCCGCGAGCTCCCCTTCGATCTGCGGGGTGTTGGTGATGTGGCCGTTGTGCGCGAGGGCGATACCGGCAAAGGCGTCGTAGAACGGCTGGGCGTTGTCACGCCCGCCCCGGCCGATGGTCTTGTAGCGCGTCTGGGCGATCCCCACGTCCCCCGGCAACCCGGCGAGGGGCTTGAAGATGTCGTCCGCCAGCCCCTCCCCCTTCTCCAGCGCGAAACTCCGGCGCGCCGAGTCGAGCACGAACAAGCCGGCGTAGGCCTGCCCCCGGTGCTGGAGAAAGTGAGCGCCGTTGGCCAGCTCCTTGACGATGGGTTTTCCTGCCGTGCCAATCACACCGACGATGCCACACATCGCCCCTTACCCTACACCAGAACGACCGCTCCGCGGAAGCCGTTCGGCCGAGGCCCAGACGGCGGCAGAAGCACCGTGAGCGGAACGCCGATGGAAGTGGTCTCCCGCCCGGGAGCCCGCTGCTACCCGCACCAGGCCGCGGCAGCCGTCGCAGGGGAACGCCCGGCACCGACAGCTGTTCCGGTCTCCCGGCGCCCGCCCCTGCCCCTTGCCATCGCCTCCTCAGCCCCCCGGGGTCCAGCGGTAGCAGGCGAGGTCGAGGGTGCCGTCGAGGCGGATGACAACCCCTTCGGCCGCCAGGAGGGCTCGCTGCAGACCGGGGGGGAGGTCGGGCAACCGGTCGGTGGAGAACCCGCCCGCGGCGTTGACCACCCGGTGCCAGGGCACGTCCTCCGGGCACCCGTGGAGCGCCCACCCCACCGCCACCGGCGAGATTCGCGACCCAAGCAGTGCCGAGATCTGACCGTAGGTCATCACCCGCCCCGGCGGGATGGCCCGGACGAGTTCGTACACGGCCTCGAAGACGCTTGCCCGTTGCCCCTGCACCTCACCGTGCACCCGCTCCCAGCGGCGCCGCCGGACCATCACCGGGGGAGGCCGCCCACGGTGTGGACGCGGACCAGGTTGGTGGGCGCACCCGTCCCCGCCGGCGCGCCGTGGGTGACCACCAGCGTGCCTCCCCCCTGAAGCAGCCCGTGGCGCACCGCCTCCCGCTCCGCCAGCGCCACCACCGCCTCGTGCTCGGCGGGGTAGTCGGCGCACCGGAACGCGCGAACCCCCCACACCATGGCAAGCGCCCGCGCCACCCCCAGGTGGGGCGTGAGGGCGAGGATCGGCTGGCGAGGTCGGTGGCGCGCCACCAGTCGTGCCGTGAGGCCGCTCGCAGTGAAACAGACGATGGCGCAGGCGCCGAGCTGCTCGGCCATGCGCACGGCGCCCGCCGCTGCCGCGTCGGCCACCGAGTCCTGCGGTCCCGGCCCGGCACTGTCGGCAAACCACGGCGACCCGAAGTTCGGGTGGCGCTCGGCCTCGCCGACGATGCGGAGGGCGCTCGTCACTGCCAGGGCGGGGTGCTTGCCGATGGCCGTTTCGGCGGTGAGGAGGAGAGCGTCGGCCCCGTCGAAAACGGCGTTGGCCACGTCGGCCGCCTCCGCCCGGGTGGGCCGCGTCTCCTCCCGCATGCTCTCGAGGAGTTCCGTGGCCACCAGGGCCGGCACCCCGACGCCACGGGCCGCGCGGATGATGGCCTTTTGCAGGACCGGCACGTCCTCCGGCGAGGTCTCGGCGCCCAGGTCGCCGCGAGCGACGATCACGGCGTCCGCCGCCGCCACGATGGGCGCAAGGGCGTCGGCGGCCACCGCCTGCCGCTTCTCGAGCTTGGCGACGATTGCGGCCCGCGACCCGGCAGCGACGAGCCGCTGCCGAAGATCCTGAAGATCCGCGGCCCGCCTCACGAAGGAGAGGGCCACCACCTCTACGTTCGCCGCCACGGCGGCGGCGAGGCAGGCCAGATCCCGAGGGGTGAGACTCGGTAGCGAGGTTTCCCCGTCCGGCAGGTTCACCCCCATCCCCGGGGCGACCTCCCCACCCCGAACGACCTCGGTCTTCACCCCGCCCACCAGGTGTTCGCGGACAGCCAGCACCACCTTGCCGTCGTGGATGAGGATGCGCGAGCCGGGGGGACACTCGGCGGCCACGTCCACGCCGTCCACCGCCACCGCCGCGCCGCTCCCCGGCGCGCCCACCGTCAGCATGGCACCGTCCTCCGCCACCAGCGGGTCCTGGCTGCGGGTCACCCGCAGCTTCGGGCCGGCCAGGTCCACCATCACGCCCAGCGGGCGTCCCCGCTCCTCCTCCACGCCCCGCACCATGGCCACCAGGCCCTCGATCTCCTCCGGCGCCAGGTGGGCGGTGTTGAGGCGGAAACCGTCCGCCCCGGCGTGAGCCAGGGCCCGCACCCCCGCCACCGTGGCCGTAGCCGGCCCCAGGGTGGCCAGGACCTTCACCCGGCGAGAGGCGACCGCCGTTGGCGCTGCCTCGCTGGTCATGTCGGACAGTGTACGCCACCCCTACTTGCATTCCCGCGCGGGTTTGTCCAAAATGAATGAGCGCTCATTTATTCGCGCGCCGCGACTGCGGGAAGGAGGGAAACGTGGCGTACCAGGCAGACATGAGGGACCTGAAGTTCCAGTTGTTCGAATGGCTTCCCACCACGAAGCTGTTCGAGCACGAACGCTTCGCCCAGTGGGCTCCGGGCGACGTGGAGATGGTGCTGGAGGAGGCCTACAAGCTGGCCAAGGAACAGCTCGAACCGGCCAACCGCGACGGCGACCGGGTCGGGGCCCGCTTCGAGAACGGCAAGGTCTTCGTCCCACCGTCGTTCCACCCCGTCTACCAAAAGATCTGCGAAGGGGGGTGGATCGGCTGTATCAACAACCCCGAGTACGGCGGCATGGGCCTGCCCCACACCGTTGGTACCGCCATCAACGAGCTCTTCTTTGGCTCCAACATGTCGCTGTTCCTGACCGTGCTCCTCACCCGCGGCGCCGCCTACATGATCGAGAAGTTCGGCACCGACGAGATGCGCCAGCTCTTCTGCCAGCGCATGTACGCGGGGGAGTGGGCCGGCACCATGTGCCTCACCGAGCCCCAGGCCGGCTCCGATGTGGGCGCATCCAAGTGCCGCGCCGTCAAGCAGCCCAACGGCCGCTACCTGATCTCCGGGGAGAAGATCTTCATCACGTCGGGCGACCAGGATCTCACCGAGAACATCGTCCACCTCGTGCTGGCCCGCACCCCCGACGCCCCTCCCGGAACCGGCGGCCTGTCCCTCTTCATCATTCCCAAGATCCGGGTCAACCCTGACGGCTCCCTGGGCGAGCCCAACGACGTGGCGTGCTCCAACATCGAGCACAAGATGGGGATTCACGGCTCCCCCACCTGCTCGCTGGTGTTCGGCGCCAACGACAAGTGCGAGGGGTTCCTGCTCGGCAAGGAACTCGAGGGCATCAAGCTGATGTTCAACATGATGAACGCTGCCCGGATCGAGGTCGGCCTGCAGGGCGAGGCCATTGCCGCCGCGGCCCACCAGGCCGCCGTGGAGTACGCCAAGACGCGCCTCCAGGGGCGCCATTTCACCAAGCTCAAGGATCACGAGGCGCCCCAGGTGCCCATCATCGAGCACCCGGACGTGCGGCGGATGCTCTTCACTTCTCACGCCTTCGTCCAGGCCATGCGGGCCTTGCTCATGCAGACCTCCTACTACATCGACATGATGGAGACCAGCGAGGGCGAGGAGAAGGAGCGCTACCAGAGCTACGTGGAAGTGCTGACGCCCATCTGCAAGGCGTGGGCTTCCGACTGGGGGTTCCGCGTCACCGAGTGGTGCTTGCAGGTGTATGGCGGCTACGGCTACACCGAGGAGTACCCTGCCTCCCAGTCGCTCCGGGACGCCAAGATTGCCTCCATCTACGAGGGCACCAACGGCATCCAGGCCCTGGATTTCGTCGCCCGCAAGCTGCCCATGAAGGGCGGGAAGCCGATCCGCGATCTCCTCGGCCGCGCCGAGGGGACCTTCAAGAAGCTCAAGGACGACAAGCAGCTCATGGAGCCGGCGTGGATGCTGGGCGCCGCCCTCAAGCAGATCGAGGACATCTCCAAGGGCCTCACCAAGCGCCCGGATGCCGCCATGGTCGTGTTGCTCAACTCCGTCCCTCTCCTCGACATGGTGGGCACGGTGCTCGGCGCCCACTTCCTCCTGGAGCAGGCCATCGTCGCCCGCGAGAAGCTTCAGGGGATCCTCGCCGAGAAGGGGATCGACGCCAAGGACCAGGCCGCTTACCGGGCTTTCCTCGCCGACAACGCCGACGCCGCGTTCTACCACAACAAGGTCCAGGCGGCCATCCACTTTGCCTACCGCGCCCTGCCCAACGTCACCGCTGAGGCGGTGGCCATCAGGGCTGGCGAGATGGGGCCCATGGAAGCCGTGTTCTAGAGCGGTAGGGCCGACCCGGGGCAAGGGGCCCCGGCCGGTCCCAAGGACTCGACGGGCTGCCGAGCGATCGGCAGCCCTCGTGTTTTCCCCCTGGTTGCAGGGTAGCCGGCAAGGGGGACGCACCGGCACTCACGGCAGGTGAGGTTTGCACCGGCGCCAGGAGTGCACCCCGCCAGCAACCCGTCCAGCGCCCTGACCGTTGCGGCTACGCGTCGTCCAGCTCGGCGAGACGCCTCTCCAGGGCTGTAGCGTCGTCCTCGGCCTCCACCCAGTCCTCCAGAAGGTCGTCCCGCTCGGCCCTGAGGGCCTCCCCTTCCCGGGCCAGCTCGGTTGCCCTCACGTGGTCCGAATAGACGGCGCGATCACAGAGGAGTTCCTCGATCTCCCGCAGCCTGGCTTCGATCTCCTCCAGCCGCTTTGAGAGGCCCGCGGCTCGTTCCCTGGCCCGCGCCGCGTCCCGCCGCAGCCGCCGGCGCTCCTCAGCCACGGCGCTACGTCTGGCCGATGACGCCGGGCGGGGTTCCTCGGCCGCCGGCCGCTGTCGGACCCCCAGCCGGGCAAAGGCCTCCCCCACCCGCCCCACCGCCGTGGCCGTCCCGCCGTCCAGGAGCAGCACGTCGGTGGCCACCCGCTCCACCAGCCGACGGTCGTGGCTCACCAGCAGGAGGGCGCCGGGGTAGTCGGCAAGGGCCTCCTCCAGGGCCTCGCAGGTGGCCAGGTCCAGGTGGTTGGTGGGTTCATCCAGGAGCAGCAAGTTCGGTTCGCTGGCCACGAGGCGCGCCAAAGCCAGGCGGGAGCGCTCGCCCCCCGAGAGCGAGGCGCACGACGCCTCCGCGGCCTCACCGGGAAACCCAAACCGGCCGGCCCAGGCCCGGCCCTCCGCCGGCGTCCAGTCCGGCCGGGCCGCCAGAATCGCGTCGAGAACCGACTCCGTATCGGGGAGATCGGCGTGCTCCTGGTCGTAGAACCCCGGGACGACGCCGCTGCCGAACCGCACCGTCCCGGCCAGGGCCGGCAGCAGGCCAGCGATGGTGCGCAGCAGCGTGCTCTTCCCCGCGCCGTTGCGTCCTACCAGGGCCAGCCGCTCCCCCCGGCGGAGCAGGAACGAGACGTTGCGCAGCACCGCCGCCCCGTTCCACCCCACCGCCACCCCCTCCACCTCCAGCACCCGGTCCCCGGAGCGCCCCGCCCCGCGCCAGCGCACGCGTACCGCAGGGAGGTCCGGCTCCGGCGCCTCCAGCCGCTCCAGACGATCCAGCAACGCCTGTCGTGCCTGGGCCTGTCGGGTGTTTTGGCCGGCGATGGTGCGGCGGATGAACTCCTCCTGCCGCTGGATCTCCCGCTGTTGGAGCTCGAAGGCCCGGCGCGCCTGGGCCCGCCGTTCCTCGCGCTGGCGGCGGTAGCGGGCGTATCCCGAGCCGTAGCGCTCCAACTGGCCGCCGTGCAGCTCGAGGATATCGGCGCCCAACCGGTCGATGAGGTCGCGGTCGTGGGTCACCAGGAGCAGAGCGCGCTCCCGGCCCGCCAGCTCGCCGGCCAGGTACGCCGCCCCCACCAGGTCCAGATGGTTGGTGGGCTCGTCCAGGAGCAGGAGGTCGGCAGGGGAGAGGAGGGCGCGGGCCAGCGCCACCCGCGTCCGCTCGCCCCCCGACAGCTCGCCGATGGGTCGCTGCTGTATGGTGGCCGGGATCCCCACCCCCGCCAGGGCCGCCTCGGCCCGGGGCCGGGCCCGGTACCCATCCAGCCGCTCGAACTCCTCCTGCAACGCGTGCACGCGCCGCACCGCATCCTCTTCGCCCCGGGCCAGCGGCCCGTCCAGCGCTGCGAGCTCCCGCTCGATGGCCTGCAGGCGCGGCAGCGCCGAGAGACAGTAGTCGAGCGCCGTCATGGACGGCGGCGCAGTGAGGATCTGCTCCAGCCGCTCCACCGAGAGACCGCTCGCCCGCTGCACCCGGCCCCGATCCGGGGCCAGCTCCCCAGCCACCACGCGCAGCAGCGAGGTCTTGCCGCAGCCGTTGCGCCCAACGACGATGAGCTTTTCCCCGGGGTTGTGCTGGAGCGACACCCCACGCAGCACCGACCGCCCGCCAAAGGCCAGAAAGACCTCGTCGAGGCGGTACAACACCCTAGGTGGATCCCCCGAACCGCGCCCGCACCAGAGGCGGCAGCGGGGGCGGCTCCTCCGTCAGGGTGAACGCCCGTTGCGCCCGTACTGCCAACGCCTCCACCTCCACCGGTCGCTCGCCGAGGGCCAGGGTGGCCAAGGGCTGGCCGGCACGCACCTCGTCCCCCAGCCGCACGTGCACCTCGATGCCGGCAGCAGCGTCCACGGCGTCCCCCTGACGGCGCCGCCCGGCACCCAGGCTCACCGCCAGCCACCCCAGCTCCTCGGCCGCCACCCGGCCCACGAACCCCCCGGCCGGGGCGGTGACGATGACGGTGCGGCGCGGCCGCGCAAGCCGCGCCGGGTCGGGATCGCCGCCGTGGGCCACCACGATCTCGTCGAAACGCTGCCGCGCCGAGCCGTCCGCCAGCGCCCGCCGCAGCCGCTCGCGGGCCTCCCCCTCGGCAAGACCGGAAAGCACGAGAGCTTCGGTGGCGAGCTCCACGGTGAGACCCACGAGACGCTCATCGCCGCGCCCCGCAAGGCCCTCCAGCGCCGCCCGCACCTCGTTGGCGGTGCCCAGGAAGCGGCCCAGCGGTTGGTTCATGTCGGTGACGAGGGCGCGCACCGCCACCCCTGCTCGCCGCGCCACCTGGACCAGGGCGTCGGCCAGCTCCGCCGCAGCCTCGTCACTCTTGCAGAAGGCCCCGGACCCGGCCTTCACGTCCAGGACCAGCGCCGAGGCACCCACCGCCAGCTTCTTGGACATGATGGAGGCGACGATCAGGGGCAGGGACGGCACCGTTGCCGTCACGTCGCGCAGCGCGTACAGCTTGCGGTCTGCCGGGGCTATCTCGTCGCTCTGGGCGGCAAAGCAGGCGCCGCACCGGTCCAGGCGCGCGAGGGCTTCCTCCCGGCCCCGGGCCGGCACAAACCCCGGCATGGCGGCCAGCTTGTCCAGCGTCCCCTGGGTATGGCCGAGGCCCGCCCCGGCCATCATCGCCACCGGCACCCCGCAGGCCGCCACCAGGGGGGCGAAGAGGAGCGACACCGTATCGCCCACCCCGCCGGTGGAGTGCTTGTCCACCACGCCGGGTCGCACCTCGCCCAACCGCCAACGGGCCCCGGAGTCCCGCATCGCCTCCACCAGCGCCTGCCGCTCGCGGGCGGAGGCGCCGCGGATGCAGATGGCCATGAGCATGGCGGCCAGCTGCTCGTCGCCCAGCGAGCCATCGGTGGCGCCGCGGACGAACCGACCGATCTCCTCGTTGGAAAGCTCGCCGCCGTCGCGCTTCTTGGCGATGACCTCGACGAAGTTCACGACTCCCCTCCCCGGTTGGGGGGACGCCCCACCCCCATCCGCCCGGCGGCCGGCTTACGAGAGCGAGGCCAACCGCTGCTGGGCTTCGTAGCGGTACGGCGAGTCCGGAAAGCCATCCACCAGCTTGCGCAGCAGCTTGGCCGCCTCAGCGGGCTTGCCCTCCCGCTCGCGGATGCGGGCCAGCTGGAACAGCGCCACGTCCCGGGGCAGCCGCGGGTCGTTGCCCGCAGCCATGGCTTCCAGGTCGCCGGCGAGCTGGGAGGCGGACCCTTGCGCCAGGCGGATGCCGATGAGGTCCAGCATCGCCAGCCGCACCACGGGACTGGCCTTGCGCCGCCCGGCCACCTCGGCCAGGATCCTGGCGGCACCGTCGAGATCGCCCCGCTCGGCGGCAATGCGGGCCAGGTAGAGCTTGGCCACCTTGGCCTGGTCAGTGAGCCAGTAGCGCGACGCCACTTTCTTGAAGGCCGTCTCCGCCGCGTTCAGTCGCTCGGTGTCGGTGGCGAACTTCACCTTGGCGTCGGCCGGCGCCGCGGCCCCCACCGGGGCGGTGTAGACGGAGAGTGCCTCCTGCAGCGAGCGGTCGCCGGCGTGCTCCCGTGCCGCCAGGAGTGCCGTCGCCCCCCACCACAGCAGGGCCACCCCCACCGCCCCGCCGAGACCGATGGCGGCCTGGCGCCAGTTGGCGCCCATCCAGTGCACCGCCCGGTCCACCAGCGTGATGAACTCGTCTTGCTTGATCTGCTTGCGCGTCAGTCGACGTCCCACGGGCCTCGCTCCTCAGGGGCGGCGCAGACCGGCCCGGGCCCGACCGGGACGCGGCGCCGCCCGCGCCTCACTTGCCACCCTGATAGGGGAAACGCTCGTTGTACAGCTTGATGATGATGTCGGTGATCTCCGCCGTCTTGGCGAGGTAGGCCAGGTCGTTGGGCTTCAGGATGAACACCGCGGTGTAGCGGTTCTCGTCGGCGTAGCGGGTCACCACCTCGTTGAGCTTGCCGCCCAGATCGCGCAGCACCGCCTCCTGACGCTCGTCGAAGTCCCGCTTGCCGCGCCGCTGCTTGTCCTCGAACACCCGCTGCCGCTCCACCAGCTTGCGGTTGAGTTCGGCAAGAGCCGCATCGTTGGCCACCCCCTGCTTGGCGGCGATCTCCGCCTGCAGATCGGCAATCTCCTTGGACAGGGAGGCCAGCTCGTCCTGCAGCGGCTTGGCCCAGTCCTGCAGCTCTTTGAGCCGCGCCCGCCCCTCGTCGATGGTGAAGAGTGCGCGCTCCACGTCCACGAAGCCAATCTTCACCGGCGGCGCGTCCTGGGCCGACACCACCCCGCCGGCAAGAACCAGTCCGGCAACGAGAACGACAACGGGAACGCGAAGGGTACGCATCACGACCTCCCAAGGCCCCGCGAGGGGCGGTGGATTCTACCACGCGCCCCCCTCGCCGCCGGTACAATCCAGTCATGGGTGCGCTTGCCGCCGCACGGCCGCCCTCCTACCTGGCCCTTGCCGCACGGGGTGAGCTGCGGCGCCGGGCGGCCGCCTGCGCCGAGCTCTTGGCTCCCTGCCGCCTCTGCCCCCGCCGGTGCGGCGTGGACCGTCACGTAAGCCTCGGCACCTGCGCCACCCCCGCTGCGCCGGTGGTGGCCTCCTGGGGCCCTCACCACGGGGAGGAGCCCCCCATCTCGGGGAGCCGCGGCTCAGGCACCATCTTCCTCGCCAACTGCAACCTCCGCTGCGTGTTCTGCCAGAACAGCGACATCTCCCAGCGGCCTCGCGACTTCGTAGGCCGCGCCACTACCCCCGACACCCTCGCCGCCGCCATGCTGGAGCTGCAGGCGGAAGGGTGCCACAACATCAACTGGGTCTCCCCGACCCACCAGGTCCCCGCGCTCCTGGCGGCGCTGGAGCTGGCGGTGGCCGCCGGCCTCTCCATCCCCATCGTGTACAACACCAACGCATACGACTCGCCGGAGGTGCTCGCCCTCCTGGACGGCGTCGTGGACGTCTACATGCCCGACCTCAAGTACGCCGACGCCGCGGTGGGTGCCCGCCTGTCGCGCGTCCCCGACTACCCCGAGGCGGCCCGCCGCGCCCTCGTGGAGATGTATCGCCAAATCGGCGACGACTGGATCGAGGATGCCTGCGGGGCCGTGCAGCGCGGCATCCTGGTCCGGCTGCTCGTCCTCCCCCACGACCTCGCCGGCGTCGAGACGACGCTGGCGTGGCTGGCCGAGAACCTCTCCCCTCGCGTGGCGGTGAGCCTCATGAGCCAGTACCGCCCGGCCCATTGGGCCGCCAGGCCCGGCCGCTACCCGGAGCTCCGCCGGCCCATCACCCCGTCGGAGTACCAGGCGGCGCTGGCGGCCCTCGCCCGGCACAACCGCAGCCCCAACACCTTCGTCCAGCCGTACCTCGGCCGGTTGTTCCTCTAGGGCCGTGTCGGCCCGGCACCCGTCACCCTCAAGGGACCCCCCGCACCTCGCGCACCGCAAACCCCGCCTGCCGCCAGGCCTCCACCTTGCCGCTATCCTCGGCCACTTGGGCGACGACGTCGTGAATCTCCTCGAAGGCGGCTACCTCCGCCGAGGGCTGCAGTGCGCCAGCCACCACCAGCACCGTGGCCCGGTTCGGGTTGGCCAGGCGCCCCGCGACGATGGCCACCGGTTCCTCCACCTCGCCGCCGTCCCACCGGGCGTGGGGGACGAAGGCCTCCGGCGAGAAGGTCCACAGCATGTCGTCGAGGATCGTGGCCCGCCCCGCGTCGTCCAGGAACACCACCACCCGCTTGCCCGCCAGGTAGAGGGCCTCCACCAGACGACACACCTCACGCGCCTTCTTCGCCCCCGACAGCGTATGGACCACCACCGACCCCGGCATCGCGACCCCCTCGCGGCGGCAGCGTAACAAAACCGCCCGGGGCGTGCAGCCCCGGGCGGCGGGTCGTGACGTTGGCAGCGTTGCTGCGGCGGTCAGTCGCCCAGAGGTTGGAGGGTGAGGGGGTCGCGCAGCGGGAGACGGTGGAGGGTCCCGAAGTTCTCCAGTTTCACGTCGGGGAAGTCGGGGTGACCCTTGGCGATCTCCTCGATGTTGCCCACCACGAGGATGACCAGGGCGTCGGGCTTGAGGTACTTTTGCGCCGCCGCCGCCACCGCCGGCTTTTCCACCCCGCGCACCTTGTCGCGGTAGGTCTGCCAGTAGTCCTTGGGTAGACCGTCCAGCTCGTCCTGGGCGAAACGCGCCACGGTTCGGACCTTGGTCTCGAACGTGCGGGGCAGCGTCTCGATGAAGGAGTTCTTGCTGGTCACCATGTCGTTGTCGCTGATCTCGCCGCGCCTCAGCTTCTCCAACAGCTCGATGGTGAGCTTGATGGCGCGGGCGCAGGTGGCGGACTTGGTCTGGAGGTAGGCGCGGAAAGTACCCGGGTAGCTGGTACCGATGCGGAAGTTGGAGTACGCGCCGTAGGTGAGCCCCTCGTCGGACCGCACCTTGGACATGAGCCAAGCGGTGAAACCGCCGCCGCCGTAGATGTCGTTGGCCACCATCATCGGGAACTCGTCGGCAAAGGGCCGCTTGACCGCCAAATGTCCGATGGAGACCCGCCCCTGGTTGACGTCGCTCTTGTTGACGAGGTAGACCCCCGGCGTGGGCACGTGCGTCGGCTGCGGCACCGCCGGCACCGCCGGCCCGCCCCCCTTCCACGCGCCAAGGGTGGCGTTCAGTTTGGCGATCATCGCCTTGCGGTCGAAATCGCCAGCCACGGCCACGACGAAGTTGGCCGGGCGGGCGAGCTGCTTGTGGAAGGCCACGAGATCGTCACGAGTGATGGCGTCCACCGAGGCCTTGGTGGCGAGACGGTTCACGAAGTAGTCGTCGCCGTAGAGCAAGCGGTTCCACTCGCGCTGCTCGATGTCGGCGGCGTCGTCGTTACGGCGCTTCATCTCCGCCAGCATGTCCTCCTTGGCCTTGTCCAGACGCGCCTGCTCGAAGCGCGGCGACTGCAGGACGGCCATCAGCAACTGGAGGCCACGGTCCAGGTCCTTGGCGAGGAGGTTCAGGGTTACCGACCCCCGGGTCTCCCCCACCGAGGTGGACAGCTGGGCGGCCAGGAAGTCCAGCTCTTCGTCCAGTGCCGCGGCGTCCAGATCGCCGGCCCCACCGGTGCGCCAGACGGTGCCGGTGAGTTCGGCGAGCCCTTCCTTACCGGCGGGCTCGAGGTACTTGCCGCCGCGGAAGAACACCTGGACGGTGACGAGGGGCAGCAGGCGGTCGGCAGCCACGTAAGCGGGGATGCCGTTAGCAAGCTGCACGCGCATGGCTTGCCCGTCGGGCACCACGTAGGTGAGCGGCGGGTAGGTGAGCTGTTCGGGGCGGGCAGGGATGTCGGTGGCGACGGCCACCGCTGCCGTCACGGCAAGGAGGCACAGAACGACGGAAAGGCGAACCTGCTTCATGGTCACTTCCCCCCTTCCGGCGCCGCCATGGCGTCCAGCCGCTCCTGCACCTTCTTGATGAGGTAGGTAATGGCGGGCTTGACCTGGGGCGGCACCTGGGCGCTCATCTGCTGCATCTGCGCGAGCATCTCGCCGAGCTGGGCCGCGTCGGTGATCTGCTGGATCTGAGCCAGTTGCTGCTTCACCATCCCCTTGAGCTGCGCCGGCAACGCCGCCAGCTCCGGATCCTCCGGCGCCGTCCCCTCCTTGCGCAGGTAAGTGAGGACCGTGCGGTTTGCTGGGGTAAAGTACTTGGCCGCCACCCGCTGGATGTCAGCGGCGGTGACCGCCTGCAGTTTGGCCGACGACTCATTGATGTAGCGCCAGTCGCCGTTCGCGTCGTAGATGAGCAGCTGCAGCAGGAGGAAGAAGTTGGACTGCAACCGCCGGAACGAATTGGCGAGTTCCTGGTTCTTGACCTTCTGCAGCTCCCGCTCCCCCACCGGCTCCTTGCCGAGCCGCTCCAGTTCCGCCAGGAGCAGCGCCTCCACCTCTTCCGGCCGCCTGCCCTCCTTCACCTCGGCGCCCACCTCGAAGTACCCCTCGTACTTCAAGGGGCGGAAGTAGGCGTACGGCTCCCCCACGGCCACCTGTTCCTTCTCCACCAGCGCCTTGTAGAGGCGGCCGGTGCGCTGGCTCAGCAGGTCGGCGATCAGTTGCAGGGCAAACATGTCCTTGTGGTTGAACGGCACGGCATGGAAGCGGATGTCCACCTCGGGGTTGGTGTCCGCGTAGGCGGTCATGCGCCGCTCCGCGGTGGGCGGCATTTCCGTGGTGATGACCTCCGGCGGCGGGGTCTCGCCCCGGGGGATCCGGCCAAAGTAACGGTTCGCCAGGGCCAGTACCTGCTGGGGGTCGAAGTCGCCCACGAAGGCGGCGGTAAGGTTGTTGGGCGCGTAGTACGTGGCAAAGTACTTCTCGGCCTGGGCGCGGGTGATGGACTCCACGTCGGAGGGCCACCCCACCACCGGGTGCCCATAGGGCGAGGACTGCCAGAAGAGCGCGTTGAACGCCTCCTCGAACTTGCCGGTGGGGGTGGACTCGGTGCGGAGCCGCCGCTCCTCGCGAACCACGTCCCGCTCCGAGTAGAACTCGCGGAAGACGGGGTTGGCCAGGCGGTCCGACTCCAACCAGAACCACAGCTCCAGCTTGTTGGACGGCACGGTGATGAAGTACACGGTCCAGTCCTCACTGGTGCCGGCGTTGAGGCCGGACGCCCCCTCGCGGGTGTAGATCTGGTCGAGCTCGTCCTTGACGATGAGGGCCTTCTCCTCGGCGTACAGCTTCTCCAGTTCGGCCTGCAGCTCCTTCAATCGCTCGGTGCGGTTCTCGGGGTCGTAGATGGTGCCCGAGATCTCGCCGCGCCGCAGCTTCTCGCGCAGCAGCGAGTACTCCTTCTCCATCTCGGCGCGAACCGCGTCCTGCTTGGCCATGATGGCCGCGCCCTTCTCGTAGTCGGTGGTGCCGATGGTCTTCGTGCCCTTGAACATCATGTGCTCGAAGAGGTGCGAGATACCGGTGATCCCCGGCGGCTCGTTGACCGATCCCACCCGCGCCACCCACCCCGCGGAGACCGTGGGGGAGTCGTGACGCTCCACCATCAACAGTTTCATCCCGTTCGGGAGAGTCTCCTCCCGCACGTTCACCTGCTGCGCGCCGGCTACCGCTGCCACCACCAGCAGCGCCAGCGCCAGCAACCCCACCGTTCGCCTCATATCACGCTCCTTTCCCAGACGAGGGCATCGTCTAACACGCCATGGTATACGTCGTCAACGCCCGGGAGGTTTGCGACCCTCGACAGTCCCCACCGCCGGTCACGGCTTGGCTGGGATCGTCGTGGGGTCGGAGGTCTTCGCGTCCAGCACCGAGGCGGTGGCAATGATCCCACTGCCGGCGCTTACCGTCACCTTGGCGTACCCCGCGCCCAGGTTGGTCTGCCCGGCCCGGTTCTTGAAGGGCTGGTTCTCCTGCTTGGTCTCCCCGGGCGCCAGCGACACCGAGTAGCTGGCCAGCACCCCCCCTGCCCCGCCGTACAGCGTCACCGTCACTTGAGCGGGCGAGGAGCCCGTGTTGGTGATGGCAATGTTGGTGCGGTAATCGGCATTTTCCGTGAGCATTGGCAGCCAGACGCTCTGCCCCGCCGAGATGCCGTCGCTTACCGTGTAACCGTCGTAGTACTGCCCGAAGGTGCCCGCGGGGGTCTTGTTGTAGGTTCGCGACGTCACCTTCAACGGCTGGGTGGAGTGCACGGCCAGCGTGCCCTTGCCGCTCTGGCCGAGTTGTCCCAGGATGTCGCGAAAGATGGCCTGGGCGCCGGCCGGGACGCTGGCGGCACCCTTGACGACCGAGCCGTCCTTGTGCAGCCACACCTCGATGCTGGCTGCGGCCGCCCCCACGTTGAGGCAGCCGAGATCCGTGAAGTACTGGGCCCCGCCCGCGCCGGCCAGCCGCGCCCCCACGGGGACCCAGTAGGTGTACGGCAACGACCCGCCGCCCCCCCCGCCCCCGGCCAGGGCCTGGTAAGCGGACACCGCGTCGATCCGCCGGCGGGTGATGCCGTTGCGGCTGTCCGTGAGAGCCCTGCCCGTGGTCATCATGGCGTTCTTGATCTGGGAAGGGGTGGCGCTGCCCTGCAGCGACAGGATCTGCGCCGCCACCCCTGCGGCGTACGGGCAGGCTGCCGAGGTGCCGCCAAAGCAGGTCTTGTACCCGCCCGGCTGCGGCGTGGTGGCGCAATTGGCGGGGGCGAGGATGTCCAGCCGCTCACCGGAGTTGGAGTAGCAGGCGATCTTGTCGGCAAAGGTGGCGGCGTCCTGACACCCCCCTAGCTCCTCCGGGATGCAACCGCCCACGAAGATCATCCCGTCGCCGGGCTGCACCCCGACGTTGCCGTCGTACACGGCCCCGACGGCCACGGCGCCGGAGACGCAGGCCGGCGCCTCCACGCCGTTGCTGCAGCCGGCGTTCCCCGCCGAGACGAAGACGACAATCCCGGCGCTGACCAGCTGCTGGATGGCCGTGGCGTACGCCGGGTTGTCGGCGTCGCAGTTGCCCCCCCACACGTTGCTGCCGCCGATGGAGATGGAGACTACCTTGACACCGCCAAAATCGTTGCGATGGGCGTAGACGTCGTTGAGCGCGGCGAGAATCTGCGAATCCGAGCCGCGTCCCTCGGCGTCGAGCACCTTGAGGGCCCACAGGTGGGCCTGCGGCGCCATGCCCCCCGTCGAGCCGGCGGCAATCCCGGCGCACGCGGTGCCGTGGCCGTTGTCGTCGCTGCGGCCATCGCCGGGGGAATCGGTGTAGTTCCCCCAGGCCTGGATCTTCCCCGACGCGGCAAACTCCGGGTGCGAGGCATCGATGCCGCTGTCGAGAACGGCAATGCCGACGCCTCTGCCGGTGCCCCCCTGGGCGAGGAGCTGGTTGGCGCGGATGAGCGCCCCCCCTTCCGCCCGGTGGGCATGGACCGGCCGGTCGAGCTGTACCGCCCGCACCAGTGGGTCGCCGGCCATCTCCACCAGGCGTTCCGCCGGGACCTCGACCAGCACCACCGGCAGCTGCGAGTAGCCGCGCAGCGCCCGAACCCCCAGCGGCGCCACGTTGGCCACGAACCGGTGCTGCAGACTGGCGAGGTAGCGACCTCGCACCTCGTCCGCCTCCGCCGCGCCGGTTGCCAGCTCCCCCACCACGGGCTCGCCCAGAACCACCAGCACGCGGAGGGTGCCGCCACGGGTGGCGGCCTCCCGAAAGAGCAACGGGGAAATCCGCTCCAGCGCCTCCGCTGGCGCCGTCACCACCCGCAGCTCGCCGGCGAGGGGCGGTGAGGGAGCCGTCAGGGGGTCGGGTGTGACCAGCGAGCCGACACCCGCACCAGCTACGGGCGCGGCCGCCCCGACACTCGCTCCGATGACCAGGACCACAACACCCACCCGCATGGAACCCTCCGGTCTGCAAGTGAGTCTACGTTCGAGACACTCTCCTGTCAACGTGCGCGTCGATTCACCTGAAAGCTGCTCGAGGGGGCGTTGCTTGACGCGAGCACGCACTCGAATTGGCGCAGGGAAGAGCTGCCGATGGCGCCGGGCTGCAGAACGCAGCCCCCCCTGCCCCACCGTACCGCCGCCCTTGGCCATCACCCGCAACAGCCGCGCCGCCAAAGCCCCGACGACGCCAAGGAGTTGATGATCTCGGGCCCATGCGTTACGAGGCCTGCAACAGCGCTACGGGCTCATCGCTGCGCCAGGCGCCATGCGCCCACGCTACCCCGGGGCGAAGGCGAGCTCCAGCCCCTGCGACGCCAAAGGTCGGCTCCACGACGGACCCGCCCCGGACGAGCGTCGGGGTGAGGCAGCCCGTGCTGCGAGGCGTCCGGTTCGGCACGGCAACACGAGCGCCACGGCTGACGTACGGATCGCGCCCTCAGTGCCGGAGAGCAGGTCCAACGAGGCGGCGTTGGTCGCGCGCCGCAGCTCCTGTGACGCTTGTGAACTCTTTCCTGCCACCTGCGACGTCCGCTTGCGGCGGTCTGGCGTCGCGAGGCCGGAGCTGCGGCGTACCACGCTCAGGCGAGCCGGCCGCTCGCGCGCCGGCCTGCGTCGCGCTACCATCACCGGGTGTCGTTCCTCAGTCGCCTCCTCGCTACCCCTCGCGAACCCCGCGGCGTCGCCCTGGCCTTGGGCGGCGGGGGGGCGCGCGGCCTTGCCCACCTCGGGGTCCTCTCCGTGCTCGAGGCCGAGGGGATCCCGGTGGCCTGCCTGGTGGGCACCAGCGCCGGCGCTGTGGTGGGGGCCATGTGGACGACCCTCGGCAGTGCCGGGGCGGTGGCGGCTCGCTGGCGCGAGTTCCTCGCCTCCGAGCTACCCAAGACGCTGCCCGACGTGAAGCTTGCAGAGGACGTCTCGAGTCGCGACAGCACCATCCTCCAGTTTGCCCGCACGGTTCGGCGCGGCACCACCGTGGCGCTGGCCCTTGGCCGCCGCTCCCTGGTGGAGCACGAGGACCTCCAGCGGGCGTTGGCGTTCCTCCTCCCCGAGGCGCGGGTGGAAGACCTGCACCCTCCTTTCGCTGCGGTGGCCACGGACTTCTTCTCCGGCCGACCGGTGGTCATCCGGCACGGGTCGCTGCGCGCTGCGGTGGCTGCGTCCAGCACGGTCCCGGGCGTACTCCCCCCGTTCCCGCTGGACGGCGCCTGGCTCCTCGACGGCGGCGTGGTGGCGGAAGTGCCGGTTCGCGAGGCCCTCGCCATGTCGGCGCGACCGGTGGTGGCGGTGGACGTGTCCGACCTGCCCGGCGACGATGCCCCTGACACCATCAAGGTCCCGCGGGCGATCCTGCGCGCCGGCCAGTTCACCGAGGCCGCCCTGCGCCGGGAGCTGCTCCGGGATGCCGACCTGGTGATCCGACCCGCGGTGGGGGGGATCCACTGGTCCGAATTCTTCCGCGCCGAGGAGGCGGTCACCGCCGGCCGCGAGGCCGCGACCGCCGCCGCGGCAGCGGTGCGACGGCTTGCCGGTTTGCGACGCCGCCCCCCGCGGAGGAGCGCGTGACGCACCCGGGACCCGCCGGGGAGTTCCCCTTCTCCTGTGCCATCGAGGTGCGGTGGTCCGACATCGACGCCATGGACCACGTCAACAACGCCGTGCTCGTGACCTACCTGGAGGTGGCGCGCACGAAGCTGTGGGAGCGGCACTTCGAACTGACGTCCTCGGCCCGCGACGTCCCCTTCATCGTGGCGCGGGTGGAGGTGGATTTCCGATCCCCCATCCGCTTCGGGGACAGCGTTGTGGTCCGTGTTGCCGTCGGTTCGATCGGGCGCACGAGCTTTTCCCTCCGCTACCGAGTGGAGGCGTCGGGCCGCCTCGCCGCCGAGGCGGAAACCGTGCAGGTCTTCTACGACTACGCGGCGCACCGCCCCGTGACCATCCCCCAAGCACTGCGCGAACGCCTTTCGGCCCTGGAGGCCCGGACACCGAGCTGACGACTCGGCAAGGCCCACCAGCGGTCGGCTCCGGCGCCCACTCCTCGAGCGCCCTGCCACGCGCCAACTGTGCAAAACCCGCCCGAGGCGTTGCGCGGCCGCGGGGAACCCGCCACCGGCTGCGGGCACGCCCGCAAATTACCCCGCCGGGCCGCACGGCCACCCGCCGCATTCCCGAGCGAGCTGCCGGCGAGGGGGCCGGCACGCTCCCGGGGCCCGAGCTGCCCGGGGGGAACGCGGGTCGCGAGGTCACCGGTGCCGCCTCCCCGAACCCCCGTGTCCCCGCAAAAGGCCGAGGGGCGGATCGCTCCGCCCCTCGGTTCCCTCTCGGCAAGAGAAATCTCAGATGAACAGCGGCGCCAGCACCAGGGTGATGGTGGACAGCAGCTTGATCAGAACGTGCAAGGAGGGGCCAGCAGTGTCCTTGAAGGGGTCGCCGACGGTGTCGCCCACCACGGCGGCGCCGTGGGTGGGGTTCTTGATCTTGGAGCCGTCGGGGAGGGTCAGGTACTTGCCGCCGTGGGCGCCCGATTCAATGTACTTCTTGGCGTTGTCCCACGCCCCGCCGCCGTTGTTGAGGAGGAGGGCCGTGATGATGCCGACGATGGTGCCCACCATGAGCAAGGCCGCCACCGCCTCGGCGGAGATGAGCCGGTCCTCTTCGGTGATGAAGGCCCGGAAGAGCAGCCCCACCCCCACCGGTACGAGCACCGGCAACAGCCCGGGGGCCACCATCTTGCGCAGCGCCGCCCGGGTCACGATGTCCACGCAGGAGCCGTAATCGGGTTTGAAGTCCTTGGGGAACTGGATGATGTCGTTGACGCGGGGGAGCTTGGCGTACTGCCGGCGGACCTCCTCGATGATGGACTGGGCCGCGCCGCCCACGGCGCGGATGGCCAGGGCCGAGAAGAGGAAGACCAGCATGGCGCCGATCATGGCGCCCACGAACACCACCGGCTTGCCGATGTCCACCCGGAAGATGGTGCCGTGCTCGAGGCCGGCGTACTGGATCACCTCGTCCATGTAGGCCTGGAAGAGCAGGAAGGCGGCCAGGCCGGCGGAACCGATGGCGTACCCCTTGGTGAGCGCCTTGGTGGTGTTGCCCACCGCGTCGAGGCGGTCGGTCTTCTTGCGGATCTCCTCCGGCTGCTCGGACATCTCGACGATACCACCGGCGTTGTCGGTGATGGGTCCGAAGGTGTCCATGGCCAGGATGTAGGCCGCGGTTGCCAGCATGCCCATGGTGGCCACGGCGGTCCCGAACAGCCCGGCGTGGGGCAGCCCGGAGGTGGCGCCCAGGTAGTAGGCCCCGAGGAGCGCAGCCCCCATCACCAGGATCGGCATCCAGGTGCACTCGAAGCCCACGCCAATGCCGGCGATGATGTTGGTGGCAGGACCAGTCTTGGAGGCCTCGGCGATGGACTGCACCGGCCGGTAGCGGTACTCGGTGTAGTACTGGGTGATGTACACGAAGGCCACCGAAGTGAGCACCCCGATGATGCCGCAGAGGAAGAAGTGCCACCAGGCGTTGGGAGCCGCCGGCGAGTTCAGGAGCCAGTTGGTCGCGAACCCGAACGCCGCCATGGCCAGGACCACGGCCACGTAGTAGCCCCGGTTCAACGCCTGCATCGGGTCCATCTTCTCTTCCTTGTCGAGCTTCACCATCATGATGCCGATGATGGAGGCGACGATCCCGAAGGCGCGGGCCACGAGGGGGAACATCATCACCCCCACCACCCCGGCCGAGAACGCCACCCCGGCCTTCTCCGCCGCCGCCGCCAGGGAGGCGCCGAGGATCATGGCGCCGATGTTCTCGGCGGCGGTGGACTCGAAGAGGTCGGCACCACGGCCGGCGCAGTCGCCCACGTTGTCGCCCACCAGGTCGGCGATGACGGCAGGGTTGCGGGGGTCGTCCTCGGGGATGCCCGCCTCCACCTTGCCCACCAGGTCGGCGCCCACGTCCGCGGCCTTGGTGTAGATCCCGCCGCCGAGCTGGGCGAAGAGCGCCACGAAGGAGGCGCCGAACCCGTACCCGACGATGAGCAGCGGGATCTTGGTGGGTTCGACGTTACCCACCGCGCTCACCAGCGCGTAGAGGCCGGAGACGCCCAGCAGCGACATCGCCACCACCAGCAGACCGGAGACGGCACCGCCGCGCAGCGCGATGCGCAGGGCGTCGTTGAGGCTCGACAGCGCGGCGTGGGCGGTGCGGATGTTGGAGCGGATGGAGACCCACATCCCCACGTAGCCGGCGAATACCGAGCACAGCGCGCCAAACACGAAGGAGAGCGTGATCCACACCGCCAGCTGCAGCGAGCTGCCCACCGGGTCGAACTCGCGGTGGTCGCGAATCAGCCCATAGCCGACGAAGAGAACGCCGGCGAAGACCACGGCGAGCAAGAGGATCGTCCGGTTCTGCCGCCGCAAGAAGGCCTCCGCGCCCTCCTTGATGGCGTTGGAGATCCGCTGCATGGCCTCGCTGCCCGTGGAGTGCCTGAGCACCCAGCGCGCGAGGTACGCGGCGAACCCCAAGCCGAAGACCGAAAAGCCAATAACGAGAAGAATGAGTTGTGCCGTGCCCATGTCGTCCTTTCCTCCTCCCTTCGACGAACGCGAAAAACGGCTCCGCCCCGCCCCAGATGCTGCGGCCAGAACCGCTGCGGCCACCCCCCTAGCCCCCGAGCGCCCCATGCCCGGGGAGAGCACCCCACAAACTCCGCGCATGATACACGAAACCGCGCCGTCAACCGCGCCCATCCAGGCGCACGGTGGTCAGCGCCGCCCCCCCAGCCAGGAAGAGGAGGAGCACCACCGCCACCCCCACACGGCCGCTACCCCAGCTGCCGGCGGCGACGGCGAAAAGGGCTGGCCCGAGCACGCCAGCCATGCGGCCCGACACATCGAAGAAGGAGAAGAACTCCCCCTCCCGACCGCGCGGCACCAGTCGGGCGTAAAGGGAACGGGACAGCGCCTGGGCCCCCCCCTGCACCAGCCCCACGAGCCCCGCAAGCGCCCAGAACTGCCATGCTTTAGAAAGCGCAAGCCCCCACACACAGACCAGCACGTAGCCGCCCAGCGCCACCAGAATGCCCCGCTGCGGCCCGAGGTGACGGCCCAGTCGGCCGAATCCCACGGTGGCCGGCACCCCCACCGCCTGAGTGAGGAGGAGAGCGCCCACCAGGTGCCGCATGGGGATTCCCAGCTCCGCGCCGTAGGCCGCCGCCATCTTGATCACCGTGCCGATGGCGTCGTTGTAGAGCCAGTACGCGAGGAGGAAGCGCCAGAGCATGCGGTGCTGCCGCGCAGCGCGAAAGGTGGCTCGCAGGCGCGCCAGCGGCTGCCCTTCGCCCCCCCAGGGAGGCTCGGGCACCTGGCGCAGCAGCGGCACCGTGAAAACGGCCCACCAAGCCGCGGTGAGCACGAAACCGCCCCGCACGCCGGCCTCCCCGAACGCCGTTGCCATCGCCATGACGCCCAGCAGGGCCAAGGCGCCCCCCACGTAGCCGTACGCGTAGCCGCGGGCCGAGACGGCGTCCCAGCGAGGAGGCGGCGCCAGGCCGGGGAGGAGCGCGTCGTAGAACAGGTTGGCCCCGGCAAAGCCGCTGGCCGCCACCACGTACAGGACCAGGGCCGCGGGCCAGTGTTGGGGCAGCGCCGCGGCCAGAGCGGCGGTGGCCGCAACCCCCAGCGCGGCAAAGACGGCCAGCATCCGTTTCCGCCAGCCTCGCCCGTCGGCCAGCGCCCCCAGGGGCGGGCCGAGGACGGCCCCCGCAGCGAGCCCGAGGCTGGCCGTCCACCCCCACGCCACGGTACCCGCCGGCGCCCCCCACCGGGCGTTGACGAGGGACGCCACGTAGGGCGGCAGCACGGCGGTCATGCACACCAGGGCGAAGGCGGAGTTCCCGAAGTCGTAGAGGCACCACGCCCGCTCCCCTTGCCGGTTGCCGTGCGTCACGGGGGGAGTCTAGCGCCACCGGCTGGTACAATCCGCCGGTGCTTCTCGTGGCCGCGTTCCTCGCCCTCGCTGCTCTGCAGCAGACCGAGACGCTGCCGGACCCAACGCCCGGTGCGGAGCAGGCCGCCCAGCTACCCGCCGAGGCGCGGGTGCGGGCGCTGCTGGAAGACCTCCGGGAAGCGGAGCTGTTGCTGGATGCCGACGCCATGGCCCCGTTTCTCGCCCACTCCTTCGCCTTCATCGACAACGAGGGGAGGGTGGCCGGGCGCTTCGCCTACCTGGAGTCGGTGCGCCGCGGCCGCGAGCGGGGCGACACGGTGCGGGAGCTCAACTTCGACCGGCTCCAGGTGGAGGTGTTCGGCGCCAGCGCAGTAGCTAGCTACCACTTCCGCAAGCGTTCCCGAGAAGAGGGCGCCGCGCGCCTGCGCGAGGGGTGGTGTACCGACGTCTTCGAGCTGCGGGACGACGGCGCCTGGATCCTCGTCCATCGCCACCGCTCGCGGTAGGCAAAGTGGCGCTAAGGGAAGCGCACGGTGACCACGGTGTGGATCCCACCGCGCAAACGGTAGTCCAGGCACACCTCCATGCGCTGGGGCTGGCAGGCCGCCACCAGATCGTCGAGGACACGGTTGGCCGCGTGCTCCTGATAGATCCCCACGGTGCGGTAGGAGGTCAGATAGTACTTCAGCGACTTGAGTTCGAGACAGCGCTCGGCGGGCACGTAGCGAACCGTGAGGGTACCGAAGTCGGGCAGCCCGGAAAACGGGCAAACGCAACTCCACTCGTCGGTGGCGATGACGATCTCGACGGCCCGACCGGGGTACTCGTAGGGGAAGGTCTCGAGAAACCCCGGCTGCACCTTCTCGACCCCATCGAACGGAAACGTCCTGCCCTCTGCCTGGACCATGCGCCCCCCGTGCCGTACCGCAGCGGCGCCACCAGAGTAGCCCAAATCCCCCGGCGAGGTGCCGGGTCAGCGGTCCCGTTGCCTCACGTAAGAATCTACTCGAGAGGGTAATCGTTGCCTCATGAGAAATCTACTTGAAGCGAGACAAGGGACGGATGTGTCGTCGTCGTCGGGGCTGTGGGAGCTGTGGGAATCGCGAGGGAGGGGGGAGGGGGCGGGATTTCCACAGCTTCC
>Ga0209381_1000266_pt1 | contig 143330 bp, 92 predicted proteins | sample DewCreD2012metaG_FD_184111 | JGI IMG/M metagenome (GOLD analysis project Ga0209381, IMG submission 184111) | Hot spring sediment bacterial and archeal communities from British Columbia, Canada, to study Microbial Dark Matter (Phase II) - Dewar... ...
CGCCATCGTGCAGGACCCCACGGCCAACCAGATCGCCACGGTGACCCCGGCCATGGGCCCGCAGACGGCCCGCAACCTGATCGTGGACAACGGCGGCCACGTCCTCATCCAGCCCGGCGCCAGCCTCGAGGCGATGCAGACCGCCGATGTGCTGCCGACGGGCAGCCTGACTGTGAATGGGAACTTCCGCGTGGCCGGCACCTACGTGCCGCCGCAGCCGAGCCTCTACACCGGCCTCATCGGCTACTGGCCGTTCAATGAGGGTGTAGGCTCGACGACGGCGGACCTGATCAGCGCCAACAACGGCACGATCTCCGGCGCCACGTGGGTGAACGATCCCACGCGCGGCTACGTGCTGAACTTCCCCTCGGCGGGCTCCGTGAACCTCCCGCCTGCGGCCTTCGCTGCCCTGAGCGGCTCTCCCACCGTCACCATCTCGCTGTGGCAGTTCGGCGATGTGGCGGCGCAGCCCCGGAACGACTACTTGTTCGAGGCCCGCAACGCCGGCAGCCAACGCGTCCTGGGCAGCCACCTGCCATGGGGCGACAGCAACATCTACTGGGATGCCGGGAACACGACGGGCTATGACCGCATCAACCGCGTTGCCTCGCCCGCCGAGTTCGAGGGGACATGGCACAACTGGGTGTTCGTCAAGGACGCCGGGGCCGGCACCATGGCCCTCTACCTCGATGGCAACCCCGTGCCCTGGCACTCGGGCGCGGGCCTGACCCGCACGATCGACACCATCACGTCCTTCTACGTGGGCTCGAACGGCGCTGGCGGCGAGAGCTATGCGGGCATGATGGACGACTTCGCGGTCTGGAACCGCGCGCTCACGACCTCGGACATTCAGGCCCTCTACTCCCTCGGCCTCGCCCCCGTGCGGCAGGCCATCCTCACCACGGCCGGCACCACCACCATCGGCCCCAACGCCACGCTGGACGTCACGCGCATTGACGTCATCGGCGGCACCACGAGCGGCCCCACCTGGCCGATCGGCGACAAGGCGCATCTCGGGGCGGGCACCACGCTGCGCCTGGCCGGCGGCAACCTGGCCGGCAACTTCGCCTCCATCAACACCAGCACCGCACCCGGCGCCTACGCCTTCGAGTTCGAGAACGGCACGGGCACGGCCAACCTGTACGCCCCGCTGGCCTCGCTGCGCAAGAGCACGGCGGGGGCGGCCAGCATCTCGGGGCAGGTGGACCTCAAATCGATCCTCGTGGAGGCGGGCAAGCTGACCTTTGAGAACGGCCCGCCGCTCACGGCCAACTCGGTGAAGATCACGGGCGGCGAACTGGTGAGCGCGAAAAACGCGCTGGTCGGCACCCTGAACCTCGCGGGCGGCACCACCACGCTGATGCGCAACACCACGGTCACCGGCGCCCTCGGCGGTCCGGGCGCAATCGTCACCGACGGCACGCTCACCCTGGACGTCTCCACGGCGGCGGTGGGCCACGGCGGCCTCCTGCACGTCACCGACAGCCAACAGGCCGCGGCTGGCCATCTTACGCTGAACCTGCCCACCCCGGCCATGGCTCAGGCCGTGCTCCAGGACTTCGATGCTCCCGGCACGAACTACGTCACCTGGCAGCAGGGGGCGGTGCCTGGCCCCACCATCATCAACCTGGGCGCGCCGCACAACAATGTCATGCAGCTCCTGGCCAACGTCAACGGCCAAGCCAACAGCATGGCCTTCGACCGCACCCTCGTGGGCGCCTATCCCGGCATCAGCGCCAAGTTCGACATGCGGATGGGCAGCGGCGCCGACGGCGGCGCCTTCGCCCTGCTCAGCACGGCCAACTTCGGCACCACCGGCACGGGCCCCGGCAGCCCGCCCTGGGAAGAGCCCAACATCGCGGGCTCGTTTGCCGTGGGCTTCGACGTCTACGACAACATCTACGAGGTCTCGCTCCACTGGAACGGCGCGGCCATCGCCGCCCGCCAGACCTATGACTACCGCAACAAGGGCTGGCAGGGCGTCAGCATTGACGTGGTCAACGTCGCCGGCGGAGCCAACGTGTCCGTGGACATTGCCGGGAACAGCATCTTCTCCAACTACTTCATCCCCGGCATGACCGCCTACGAGAGCCGCGCCCTCATCGGCGGCCGCACGGGCGGGCTCAACACCAACTTCGAAGTGGACAACATTGATGTGAAGATGGGCATGCCCATGGCCAGCTTCGGCGACCTCCAGCTCGACCCCACAACCCACGTCACCCTGGCCGGCGGCGGGGTGGCCAAGTTCGCCTCGATCGGCGCCACGGCCGGCCCCAAGATCGTCGGCGGCCTCATCGTCGGGCCGACCGTCGGCGGGCCCGCCGAGATCTACGGCACCAATCCCGGCGTGTACATGAGCGCCGCGGTCAATGCTACCACCTTCCAGGCCAGCGGCGCAGGCAAGGTCGGCCTGACCGACGGCTCGAGCCTGGTCATCAGCCCCGGCGGCACTCTGGGCATCCCGCAGGGCGTCAGCCTCCTCACCAGCGGCAACGTCGCCATTGATGCCTCCGCAGCCGGCGTGCAGTTCGGCGGCGAGCTCAAAATCACCAGCGGCACCCTCACCCTCAGCCCGCCGGCCCCCGTGGCCCTGCCTGCCGGCCCCGACGCCTACTGGAAGTTCGACGAGACCTCGGGCACCACGGCAGCCGACTCCAGCGGCAACAACCGCAACGGCACACTCGCCGGCAACGCGGCCTTCATCCCGGGCGGTGGCATGGTCGGCGGCGCCCTCGTCCTCGACGACGCGGGCGACTGGGTCACCGTGCCCGGCGCGGGCAACCGCGTGAACATTGACAACAAGTCGTTCACCCTGAGCATCTGGGAGAAGCGCACCGGCAGCGTCACCGACAGCGACTACTGGTTCGGTCAGGGCGATGTAGGCGCCACCCGGAACGCCCTGCACGTCGGCTTCCGCAACCAGAACACCCAAACCTTCGCCTTCTACGCCGACGACCAGAACTACGACAACCCAACCGTGCTCCAGGACACGGCGAACTGGTACCACTGGGTCATGACCTACGACGTGTTCACCAACCAGCAGCAGGTATGGCTGAACGGGGCGCTGGTGGACACCGAGACCCGCGGCGGCCCCTTCGTGAGCAGCGGCAGCAACGACTTCTGGATCGGTCGGACCATCGGCGGCAACGAGTTCGGCGGGCTGCTCGACGAGGCCCTCGTCTACGGCCGCGTCCTCACGCTCTCCGAGATCCAGGCTCTCTACCGGGCCGGGCGCCAGGGCGGGTTCGGCCCCGCCCGCTTCGGCCACCTGAACATGGAGGCCGGCACCCAGCTCCTCCTCGGCAACAGCAACCCCGTCGGCTTCACCTCGGCCACCCTGATGGGCGGCGCGCAGATCACCGCGCCCGGCGGCGTCCTCCTCGACCGCTCGCTGGTGCTCGACCCCGGCGGCACGGCCACGCCCACCGTCACCGGCCCGCTCACCATCGGCGACGGGCTGGTCTATGACTGGAGCTTCAGCAAGTACTCGGCCGACGTCATGACCATCGTGGGCGACCTCCAGTTCGACAAGGCCTTCACCCTGCGGCTCTTCGCCCTCGGCGGCACGCTGCGGCCCACCGATCTGCTGCCGATCTTCCTCTACAGCCAGGGCCTCTACGTGGACGGCTTGCCCTGGAACGGCAGCACGAACCCGCTCCAGTACACCATCGAGATGGGCTACCTGCCCGACTGGGGCTACGTGTGGGACCTGAGCGGCGCGTCGCTGCTGGTGAACCCGCTGAACCTGCCCCAGGGCATCTACCTGACGGGGGCGGAGGTGTTCGCGGTGCCCGAGCCTGGCACGCTGGCGTTGCTGGGGCTGGGGGCCTTGGCGCTCTATCGCCGCCGACGCCGCGCCGCCTGACGGCGCAGCACTCGGTGCGGAACGAACAGCGGGGGCGACCCAAGGGCCGCCCCCGCGTCAGGTTGGGCGCCTCTGAGGCAGGAGCCGGGGGCTACAGTTCCCAGCCTTTCCTCGCTTCGTAGTGCAGCAGCCTGTTCGCCTCGGGCTTATTGGTGAACTGGAGCTTCTCGGCGTCCCAGAGCAGCTTCTCGCCGGGGTACCAGAGGGCGACATTGCCGAGGAGAATCGCCTCAGTCATCGGTCCCGAGTAGCCGAAGTTGGAGCCGGGCACGATCTTGGCGCCCTTGGCGGCCTCGACCCACTCCTTGTAGTGCCCGATGGAACGGGGCAGGGTCCTGGGCGGCGCCGGGAACTCCTTCATCTTGGCCTCGGGGATGATGCGGCAGAAGCCGGCCCAGCCACCGCCCATCATCTTGCCCTTGGTGCCCACGAACAGACAGCCGTTGCTGTCCATCTTGCGGTCAGGCTCGAGCTCCTCGGGGCGTGGCGGCTGCTTGCCGCCGTCGTGCCAGAAGACCTTCACGGCCGGCCGCTCGCCCTTCGCGGGAAACTCCCACTCGATGACCGACCAGAGGGGGAAGATGACGCCGTTGAACTCGGAGCACTGGGCCTTCACGGAGGTGGGCGCGCCCAGGTCGAGGCACCAGAAGGCGGGGTCCATGTTGTGGCAGGCCATGTCGCCCATGGCGCCCGCACCGAAGTCCCACCACCCGCGCCAGTTGTGGGGATGGTAGACGGGCTTGCCCTTGTGGGCGTCCTCGCGCCACTTGTCGGCGAAGGGGCGGTCGGCCATGGGGCCGAGCCACAAGTCCCAGTGCAGGTGCTTGGGCACGGGGTCGCTGTAGGCCGGGGCAGCGCAGCCCTGGGGCCACCAGCCCATCGGGCGATCGCTCCAGGTGTGGACCTCGGTGACGGTGCCGATGGCGCCGGCCCTGAGGTACTCGGCGGTGCCCTGGAGGCCGCCACCGCCGTGGCCCTGGTTGCCCATCTGCGTGGCGACGCCCGCCTTGCGGGCGGCCTCGGTGAGCAGGCGGGCCTCCTTGACCGTGCGGGTGAGCGGCTTCTGGGTGTAGCAGGCCTTGCCGCGCTTCACCGCCCACATCGAAGCGATGGCGTGGGTGACATCGGCCGTGGAGACGACCGCTGCGTCAATGTCCTTCTCCATCTCGTCGAACATCTTGCGGAAATCGTTGTGGGTCTTGGCTTTGGCGAAGTTCTTGGCCGCGCCGCCCAGGGTGTTGTCGTCCACGTCGCACAGGGCGACGATATTGGCGCCGCAGTTGACCACCTCACGAAGGTCGGCGCCGCCCATGCCGCCGACGCCGATCTTGGCGACGTTGAGGGTGTTGCTCGGGGCGTCGCCGGCCTCGCCGCCCAGGATGCGGCGCGGCACTACGACCAGTCCGGTCGCGGCAACTGCGGCTCCTCCGAGGAATCCCCGACGAGAGACACCACGCTGACTCATGGCCTATCCTTTCCGTGGGAGACGTGTCTCGTTGTCACAGCGGCTGAATCACTCACCCGACCCGGGAACGAACTTCACGCAGACGGGCAACGGCGCCTCAGTACGCTCGCCTGTTGGCGTAAGGCGGCCGGTCTCCGCGTCAATCTTGAAGACGAAGAGATCGTTGGAGTCCTGGTTCGCCGCAACCAGCCAGGCGCCGGTCGGGTCTATACCGAAGTTCCGCGGCGTCTTGCCGCGCGTGGACTCGTGGCCTATGGGCGTCAACTTCCCCGTCTCAGCATCCACGCTGAAGATGGCGATGCTGTGGTGCCCGCGATTCGAGCCGTAGACGAACCTGCCGCTGGGGTGCACCTGGACCTCGGCGGTCGAGAGGCCCGGGCCGGGGCCGCCGCCGTCGGGCAGGGTCGGGACGGTCTGGAACTCCTTCAGCGCACCGCGTTCGGCATCGTAGGCGAAGGCGGTCACGGTCATCGCCATCTCGTTGATCACGTAGGCGAAGCGGCCATTGGGGTGGAGCGCGAAGTGCCGCGGACCTGCCCCGGGCGCCACCGATGCGAACGGTGGCTCGTTGGGCTCGAGCTTGCCGGCGGCCGCATCGAAGCGATAGATGAGCAACTTGTCAAGACCGAGGTCGGCAGCGAAGGCGAAACGCCCGGCCGCATCGAGGTTGATCGAATGCGCGTGCGGCCCCTGCTGGCGCTTGGGGTCGGCCCCCTTGCCCTCGTGCTGGATGGCGCACGACGGCTCGCGCAGGCTGCCGTCGGCCGCGATGGGCAGCACCGCCACGCTGCCGCTGCCGTAGTTGGCCGCCAGAGCATTTCTGCCCTCGCGGTCTACGATCACATGGCAGGGGCCGGAGCCGCCTGAGGGCTGCTGGTTGAGGAGCTTGAGCTTGCCCGTCTCCGGCAGAATGGCGAAGGCGCTGATCGCGCCGCTCTTGCCGCCGCGGAAGTTGCCGATCTCGCCAACCGCATAGAGGAACCGCCGTGAGGGGTGAATGGCGAGGAAAGTGGGATTGGTCGCCTCGGCCGCCAGCTCGGGCGGCGAGAGCTTCCCTGTCGCAACGTCCAGCTCGGCCGTGTAGATGCCCTTGCTCGCCTTCCAGGTGTAGGTGCCGATGTACACGCGCAGCGTCGTCGGCTTGCCCTCGGCCTCGCCGGCGCCGACGCGCGATGCCATGGCCATCGAGAGGACCAACGCGGGACCCAGCAGCAACAGCCAACTCGAGACGCTCATAGTCATTCTGCCTCTGCGAAAAGGGCTTCTGGGCGACCTGCCTGGCCGTATCTGCGGACATCATAGCGTTCGCCGCCCGGAAGTCAACCAAACCCACTGGCGGCTGACGGGCTTGGGCCGAGCGGAGGGGCAAGAATGCCAATACGCGTTGCGCGCGTTGGCGTGCTTGCCTGGCATCCTTGCCTGGTGAGGCGAGCACCATTGCGACGGCTCCGGTGCGCGAGTCAGATTCTTCGGACCTGGACGGGTTTCATGCCAGGGAGGGCGGGGGCGAACATGTGCCTGCGTTCGAGGCCGAGCTGCCTGGCCATCTCGACGCAGTAGTCGAGCGTGCCCATGCGCTCGCCGCGGATGTTCGAGCCGAAGGAGAACTTCACGCCCGCCTCCTTGGCCTGGCGGAGGAAGGAGAGTTTGGGGAGCCGGAGGCTTGAGCTTATCTCTATGGCCACATTGTACTTGAGAGCGGCATCCAACACCCGCCGCACACGGTCGGGCCTCCAGAAGGCATCCCAGTCGGGCGACAGGGGGGCAGGCAGCCACGAGGCGTTGGCCATGATGTCTATCGGCTGCCTGGCCATGATCTCGACATACCACTCCACATAGCGATCCATGAATGCTTCCCGATTGGTCATTTCCACGCGGTCCGGCGCATCCCGCTCCCACAGCTTCACCCGTCGCCCATCCTTGCCGGGGAAAGTCATCGCATCGGTGAGCACGTAGTCGAGCTGAGCAACGGCCTCCTTCGAGAAGCACGAAGCCCAGTCCACCCACTCTGTCTGAACACCCTTGTAGACGCCCTTGCCCTCCAGCGCGGCGATATGGCGTTTGAGTTCCTCGTCGCTGCTGAGGACGACGGGGTAGATGTTCTCCCTGGTGCCCGCGTGCTCGACGATGCCGAAGGTCACGCCCCGGGCGCGAGAGACCTCCAGGGCCCTCTCGAGGGTGAAGTTGTCCAGGTGCACGTGGAAATCCACGAGAGGGATGTCGGTGCCAGGGATGGTGCTCACTGTGGGCTCCTGGGCGGCGAGGGTGGCGCGCAGGCCTACGCCTGCGGCAGCAGCGCCTGCGAGGAAAGCGCGGCGACAAACGGGCTGTGTGGGCATCGGCGGTGTCCTCCAAGGGCTCACGCGATTATAGCCGCGCAGGGCGCGACCGCAAGTGCGGCTTCGCAACTTGACAGAGGGCCGCTCGATGCGTATGAATAGGATGGTATTCATCCCCGCGCAAGCGCGGAATCCGCACAAGGGAAAGGAGGCAGGAATGCCCCACACTGGAGCTCTGACATCGGACTCGAGGCCGGCCCGCCGCCTGGGCCGCCGCGAGTTTCTCACCTCGGCCGGCCTCGCCGGCGCTGCCCTGGCGCTCGTGCGATCGAGCGCGCTGGGCAAGGACGGCGCCGTGCCCCCCAGCGAGCGGATTATCATGGGCGGCATCGGCCTGCGCGGCCGTGGCATGGGCGACCTCGGCTGGATGCTGCCCGAGAAGGACGTCCAGTTCGTCGCCATCTGCGACGCGCAGCGCTCGGCCCGCGAAAACTGCAAGAAGTTCGTAGACCAGCGCTACGGCAACAACGACTGCAAGACCTACCCCGAGGTCAACGAGTTCCTGGCCGAGCGCACCGACATTGACGGCATCCTGATGGCCACAGGTGACCGCTGGCACGCCCTGATGTCCATCCTCGCCATGCGCGCGGGCAAGGACGTCTACACCGAGAAGCCCTCCGCCATGACCATCGCCGAGGGCCGCGCCGTGGTCGAAACCGCCCGGCGCACCGGCCGCGTCTACCAGACCGGCACCCAGCGCCTCAGCGAGGGCAACCACGTCTTCTGCATCGAGATGGCCCGCACCGGCCGCCTCGGCAAGGTGCACACCGCCTACGCCCACATCGCCCCGTGGGACGACGCCTACATGAAGCACGACTGGCTGCCCGCCGAGCCCGAGCCGCCGAAGGACGAGGTCGACTGGGACGCCTGGCTCGGCCCCTGCCCCTGGCGCCCGTTCAACTCGGCCTACATCCGCGGCGGCTGGCGCGGCCACTACGACTTCCACACCAGCTGCATCGGCGAGTGGGGCGCCCACACCTTCGCCCAGGCCCAGGCCGGACTCGACATGCTCCACACCTCGCCCGTCGAATACGAATACATCAACAACAGCACGGGCGACGGCATGGTCACCCACTTCGCCAACGGCGTCCGCCTGATCCTGTCGCGCGGCGACAAGTACTGGCACGGCTCGTGCGGCGAGCGCTTCGACGGCGAGAAGGGCTGGGTGGCCGCCGCCGACGGCTACTCCAAGCCCGACGTCTCCTCCCCCGCCCTGCTGGCCGACTTCAGGAAAGTGGTGGGCGACTACATGGAGCGCACCCAGCGCCCGATGAACCACATGCGCAACTTCCTCGACTGCATCAAGAGCCGCCGACCCACCGTGGCCGACCCCGAAGTGATGCACCGCTCGATGACCACCGTCCACTGCGCCAACATCTGCATGTGGCTCCGCCGCAACCTCAAATACGACCCGGCCAAAGAGGAATTCATCAACGACGACGAGGCCAACCGCCTCCGCTCGCGCGCCATGCGCGCCCCCTACGTCATCTGAGGCCCCCCCTTCCTGAAGGAGACCGAACGGTGTTCAAGATGAAGTGGATTCTTCTGGCCGTCGCAGCGTTCGCGCTGGGGCTCGCCGCGCGGCGCATCGAGGCCGGCGCGCCCAAGCTGGAAATCCAGCGCGCCACCTACGAGGCCACCGACGGCGCCGGCAAGGCCGATGTCGCCGACAAGCTGAAGGCTATGGTCAAAGGCGGTCGGCTCGTGGTCGAGGTGAGCAACGACGCCCTCGGCGGCGACCCCGCCAACGGCCACGTCAAGCAACTCAAGCTCGAGTACACCCTCGACGGGAAGGCCATGGTCCTCACCGCCCGAGAGGGCGAGACCCTCGCCATTCCCGAGCTCCCGCCCCCCTCGCCCGAAGAGGCCCTGGCCAACGCCGTCGCCGTTCTGAAGTCCGACGCGCCCCAGGCCGACAAGGCCGGCGCCTGCCGCATGCTTCAGCGGGTCGGCACGAAGGAGACCATCCCCGCCCTCGCCGCGCTGTTGCCTGATGAGAAGCTGTCGCACATGGCCCGCTACGCCCTCGAGCCGATGCCGTTCCCCGAGGTGGATGACGCCCTCCGCGCCGTCTTGCCCTCGCTCAAGGGGCGGCAGCTCGCCGGCGTGATCAACTCGCTCGGCGTGCGGCGCGACCCGAAGGCCGTCGGGCCGATCGCGAAGTTCCTGAGCGACGCCGACCGAGACGTGGCGGCCATCGCCGTCCGAGCCATCGGCACCATCGGCACGCCTGAGGCGGCCAAGGCACTCACGGCCGCCATGACCAACCCCTCGGTCCCCGTGGCCGATGGCGCGCTCCACTGCGCCGACGCGCTGGCCGCCGCCGGCCAGAAGGCCGAGGCCATCGCCCTCTACGAAGTCGTCCGCGCTTCCAAGGCGGCCCCCTTCCAGCGCGCCGCCGGCGTGCGCGGCATCGTCCGAACCAAGGGCGCCGAGGGCGCCGCCTTCCTCGCCGAGCAAATCCGCACCGGCGACTACCTGCTTTTCGCCGCCCTCATCCACCTGGTCCAGCAGGAACTGCCCGAGAAGGAGATCACCCAGGCCCTCATGGCCGAGGCCCAGAAGGCGGCCGGCGACAAGAAGCTGCTGCTCATCCAGGCGCTCGGCTGGCGTCGCGACGAGACGGCTCTGCCCACCCTCGCCACCCTCGCCTCGGCCGGCGACCAGCCGATGCGGGTGGCCGCCATCCTCGCGCTCGCCACCATCGGCAAGCCCACCGTGGTGCCCGCGCTGGCCAAGCTGTGCGAGGACGTCGACGCCGAGATCGCCAAAGCCGCGCAGGAGGCCATGGCCAGCGTGCCCGGCGAAGAGGCCGACAAGGCGATTCTCGCCCTGCTCGACGCCAGGGAAGCTCCACGGCGCGTGCTCGGGATCCAGCTCGCAAACCGCCGCCGGGTCACGGGCGCCATGCCCGCCGTGCTCAAGGCGGCCAAGGACGCCGATGCCACCGTGCGCGCCGCCGCCATCGCGGCCCTGCGCGATCTGGCCACCGAGGCCGACGTGCCCGCTCTCCTCGACCTGCTCGCCGCCGCCGAGGCGGGCGCAGAGGCCGACGCCGCCCTTCAGGCCCTCATGGCCGCCTGCCGGGACGCCGCCCAGCCCGATGCCCTCGTGGCGAGGATCGCGGAGAAAATGGCCGCTTCCCCCGCGAAGACGAAGGCGGCCCTTCTGCGCGCCCTGGGCGCCGTGGGCGGACCCGCCGCCCTCAAGGCTGTCCGCACCGCCGCCGCCGACGCCGACAGCGAGGTGAAGCGCGCCGCCATCCGCGCCCTCGCCGAGTGGAGGGACGCCGAGGCCGGCACCACCCTGGCCGAGCTCGCCAAGACCGCGGCCAACGACACCGACAGGCTGCTCTGCCTCCGCGGCCTCCTCGGCCTGGCCGGCCGGCAGAATCTGCCCGCCGATCAGCGCCTGGCCCTCTGCAAACAGGCCGCCGCGCTCATCACCCGCGACGACGAACGCAAGCTCCTCCTCGGCTCCCTCGGCGGCATCCAGACGCCCGAGGCCCTGGCCGAGATCGTGCCGCACCTGGACAATGCGGGCACCAAGGCCGAGGCCAGCTTGGCCATCCTGGGCATCGCGGAGAAGCTGCTCCAGGGCCGCCAGGCCCAGGCCAACGCGGCCAAGGTGGCCGGCCCGCTCGAGAAGGTGGTCGAAGCGGCGGCCACCCCCGAACTGGTGAACCGGGCGAAGGCCCTGCTCAAGCGCGCTCCGGCCCCGCGCGGCCGCAAGTAGCCGCTCCGGCGCGAGCCCTGTTGCGGGCGGATGATCGCGCGGCGGCGAAGCTGCGCGCTCTGCGCGAACGGTGGCGACTGTCCGGCTAGCGCGACAGATGGCGGTCCATCGCTGCCGCGGCCTGCCGGCCCAGGTAGATGGCCCGCACCACAAGCGAGGCGCCCAGAACGCTGTCGCCCGCCGCGAACACCCCCTCGGCGCTGGTGCGGTAGTCGGCGTCCACCTTCACGACCCCGCGGTCCGTCACCTCCACGCCGAGGTCCTCGATGAGCGGGCCATGCTCGATGCGCGTGAAGCCCATCGCCAGTAGCACAAGGTCGGCCGGCAGCTCGAACTCGGAGGCGGGCACCTCTCGGAAGGAGGAGCGGCCGCTCGCATCCGGCGGCCCCCATTCGAGGCGGACGCAGCGGAGCTTCTGCACCCGCCCCTCGCCGACGAATTCGCGCGTCCCGATGCTCCAGAGCCGCTTGCAGCCCTCTTCGTGAGAGCTGGAGCTCCGCAGGGTGCGCGGCCAGGTGGGCCAGGGGTTGTCGGGCGGTCGCCCGGCCGGCGGCTCGGGCAGGAGCTCGATCTGCACGATGTCGCGGGCCCCCTGCCGCCGGGCCGTGCCGATGCAGTCGGCGCCGGTGTCGCCGCCGCCGATGACGACCACGCTCTTCCCCGCGGCCGAGATCGCCTCGTCGGGCGGGATCGTGTCGCCGGCGTTGCGGCGGTTCTGCTGCGTGAGGAACCTCATGGCAAAGTGGATGCCACCGAGCTCGCGGCCCGGAATCCTGAGGTCGCGCGGCGTGCGCGCGCCGGCGGCGAGCAGAATGGCGTCGAACGTGCGGCGCAGATAGCGCACGGAGACGTCGCGGCCGGCCTCCACGCGCGTCTCGAACACGACCCCCTCCGAGCGCATCTGCTCGATGCGGCGGTCAATCACCCACTTCTCGAGCTTGAAGTCGGGAATGCCGTAGCGGAGGATGCCGCCGGGCCGGTCGGCCTTCTCGAACACCACCACCTCGTGCCCGCGGCGCGCGAGCTGCTGGGCCGCGGCCAGGCCCGTGGGCCCCGAACCGATGATGGCCATCCTCCGGCCCGTCCTCACTGGCGCGGGCTCCGGCTGCACCCAGCCGCGCTCCCACCCGCGCTCGATGATCTGGAGCTCGATCTGCCGGATGGCGACGGGCCTCTGGTTGATCGAGAGGGTGCAGGCCGCCTCGCAGGGCGCGGGGCACACGCGGCCCGTGACCTCAGGAAGGTTGTTCGTGGCGTGCAAGAGGTCCAGCGCCTTCCGCCACTGCTTGCGGTAGACCATGTCGTTCCAGTCGGGGATGAGGTTCTGCACGGGACAGCCGAACGAGTGGCAGAACGGGACCCCGCAGTCCATGCACCTCGCAGCCTGGACCTCGAGCTGCGGCGCGGGGAGACGGAGTTCGATCTCCTGATAGTCGCGCACGCGTTCGGCGACGGGGCGCTTGGGCGGGTCCTGGCGCTCGTAGAGCAGGAAGCCGGTGGGCTTACCCATGGTAGACCTCCTCGGTCGCCGACACGGTCTCGCGGTCGGTGTCGTCGCCGAGGCGCATGCGCTCGAGCGATCTGCGGTAGTCAATCGGCATGACCTTGACGAAGAGAGGCAGGCAGGCCTCCCAATTGTCCAGGATACGCTTGGCCCGCGCGCTCCCGGTGTGCCTGTGGTGGCTCTCGAGGAGCAGGCCCAGCTCGCCCTTGTCGGCGGCCGTCACCACGCTCTCGAGATCCACCATGTCCAGGTTGCAGCAGGTGTCGAACAGCCCGGTCTCGTTGTAGACGTAGGCGATTCCGCCCGACATGCCGGCTGCGAAGTTGACCCCCGTGGGGCCGAGCACCACCACTGTGCCGCCCGTCATATACTCACAGCCGTGGTCGCCCACGCCCTCGACGACGGCCCGGGCGCCGCTGTTGCGGATGGCGAACCGCTCGCCCGCGATGCCCAGGATGTAGACCTCTCCCCTGGTGGCGCCGTAGAGGCACACGTTGCCGACCAGGATGTTCTCGGCCGGATCGAAGGTCGCCTCGCGCGGGGGCACGACGATGATGCGGCCGCCGCACAGCCCTTTGCCCAGGTAGTCGTTGGCGTCGCCCTCGACCCGGAGAGTCACGCCCGGGGCGAGGAAGGCGCCCAGGCTCTGGCCCGCCGAACCCCGGAGACTCACCGCCACGGTGTCGTCAGGCAGGCCGCGCGCGCCGAACTGCTTCGTGATGACGCCGCTGAGCATGGCGCCCACGGTGCGATGGATGTTGCGGATCGGCATCTCGATAGCCACCGGGCGCTTGTTCTTGAGCGCCGGCTGCGCCAGGCGGATCAGTTCCTGGTCGAGGTGCTCGGCCACCTCGTGTTCCTGGGGCCGGGTGCAGCGGACGGCGGCGCCGCCCCCCCTTGCGCCGGTGGCGAGCAGCGCCCGCAGGTTCACCTTGCCCGCCTTCCACCGGCCGGCCAGGTCGGCCGTGTCCAGGCGATCGGTGCGGCCGACCATCTCGTCCAACCTGCGGAAGCCCAGGGCGGCCATGTGCTCGCGGAGTTCCTGCGCGATGAAGCGCATGAAGTTCACCACATGCTCGGGCCGGCCGGGGAAGCGGGCGCGCAGGGCCCTGTCCTGTGTGGCCACGCCCACGGGGCACGTGTTGAGGTGGCACTTGCGCATCATGATGCACCCGAGAGCCACCAGGGCAATGGTGCCGAAGCCGAACTCCTCCGCCCCCAGCAGCGCGGCGACGGCCAGGTCGCGGCCCGTGCGGAGCTGGCCGTCCACCTGCACGCGAATGCGGTCGCGCAGGTGGTTGTTGACCAGCGTCTGCTGGGTCTCGGCGAGGCCGAGTTCCCAGGGGAGGCCGGTGTGCTTGATGGCGGTGAGGGGCGAGGCGCCCGTGCCGCCGTCGTGGCCGGCGATGAGGACCATGTCGGCCTTGCCCTTGGCCACGCCGGCCGCCACCGTGCCCACGCCGACCTCCGAGACCAGCTTCACCGAGACCCGCGCCGCGGGGTTCGTCATCTTCAGGTCGTAGATGAGCTGCTTGATGTCCTCGATCGAGTAGATGTCGTGGTGCGGCGGCGGCGAGATGAGCGTGACGCCCGGCGTGGTGTGGCGCACGTGGGCGATCTCCTTCGACACCTTGTGGCCGGGGAGCTGGCCGCCCTCGCCCGGCTTGGCGCCCTGGGCGATCTTGATCTGGAGCTCGTCGGCGCTCATCAGGTACTCGGTGGTCACGCCGAATCGGCCGCTGGCCACCTGCTTGGTGCGCGAGCAGCGGCTGTCACCGTCGGGCAGCCGCCGGTAGCGCGCCGGGTCTTCGCCGCCTTCGCCCGAGTTGTTGCGCGCGCCCAGGCGGTTCATCGCAATGGCCATCGCCTCGTGCGCCTCGAGGCTGATGGAGCCGTGCGACATCGCCGCCGTGGTGAAGCGGGTGACGATGGATTCGACGGGTTCGACCTCCTCGATGGGCACGGGCGTGCCTGGTGTGAAGCGGAGCAGGCTGCGCAGGGTGACTTCGTCGCTGGACTGCTCGTCCACCAGGCGCGAGTACTGCTTGAAGATGGCGTAGTCGCCCGTGCGGATGGCGTGTTGGAGCAGGTAGATGGCGTCGGGGGTGAGGCGGTGCTTCTCACCGCCGATGCGGATATGGTAGACGCCGCCGGGGTCCAGCACGCGGGGCGGGTCGCCGGCCTCGGGGAAGGCCTGGCGGTGGCGCGCCATGGCCTCGGCGGCCAGCTCGTCGAGGCCGATGCCGTCCAGGCGCGAGGCGGTGCCCGTGAAGTAGCGCTCGACCAGCTCGCGGCCGAGGCCCAGAGCCTCGAAGACCTGCGAGCCCTGGAAGCTGCGGATGGTCGAGATGCCCATGCGGCTGAAGGTCTTGAGCAGGCCCTTCTTCACGGCGGTGATGTAGTTGTCGAGCGCCCCCTCGGGCGTCACGGCCGTCTCGAGCAGGCCCTCCTCGGCCAGATGGCGGGCCGTGGCGAAGGCCAGGTAGGGGCAGACCGCCGTGACGCCGTAGGCGAGGAGCAGCGCGAAGTGGATCACCTCGCGCGCCTCGGCCGTCTCGACGATGAGGTCGGCATATCCGCGGAGGCCCTTGCGAATGAGGTGGTGGTGAAGGCCGCTGGCCGCGAGGAGCACGGGGATGGGCGCGTGGTCGCGGTCCACCTGGCGGTCGGTCAGGATGAGCAAGGTGGCGCCCCGCGCGATGGCCGCTTCGGCCTGGGCGAAGAGCGCATCGAGCGCCCGCTCGAGCTCGCTCCCCCCGCCGCCGGCGGGGAACACGATGTCGAGGTCGAACGTCGCCACGTCCGGGTGCTTGCTCCCGCGCAGGCGGAGCATGTCCTCGGGCGTGAGCACGGGATGGTGCAGCTTGAGCTGGCGGCAGTGCTCGGGGGTCTCGTCAAGCAGGTTGCGCTTGCGCCCGGCGAAGTTCATCAGCGACATCACGAGTTCTTCGCGCAGCGGGTCAATGGGCGGGTTGGTCACCTGGGCGAAGAGCTGCTTGAAGTAGGCGAAGAGGAGCTGGGGGCGCTGCGACAGGCAGGCGAGGGCCGCGTCGTTGCCCATCGAGCCCACGGCCTCCTGCGCGTTCGCGGCCATGGGCCCGAGGACCATCTTCAGCTCTTCTTCCGTGTAGCCGAAGGCATGTTGCTTCTGGCGCAGCACCTTGGGATCGGCAGGGGGCGGCTCGGCGGGCATGAGCAGGCCGCGGAGTTCGACGCGATTGTCCTTCACCCAGTGCCGGTAGGGCTTCTGGCGCGAGATGCGGGCCTTGATCTCCTGGTTGGGGATGATGCGGTGCTGCTCCAGGTCCACCAGCAGCATCTTGCCGGGCTGAAGCCGCCCCCTGGACAGGATGCGGTCGGGGGGGAGCTCCAGAACGCCGGTCTCCGAGGCCAGCACGACCAGGCCTTCGCGCGTGATGGTGTAGCGCGCGGGCCGCAGGCCATTGCGGTCCAGCGTGGCGCCGATGTAGCGTCCGTCGGTGAAGACGAGGGCGGCCGGGCCGTCCCACGGCTCCATGAACGCCGCGTGGTATTCGTAGAAGGCGCGCTGGTCCTCCCCCATCGTGAACTTGGCTCCCCAGGCCTCGGGCACAAGCATCATCATGGCGTGGGGCAGCGAGCGGCCGGCCAGCACGAGGAGCTCGAGGGCGTTGTCCAGCATGGCGGAGTCGCTGCCGCCCTCGACGACGATCGGTTTGAGCTTCTCGACGTCGTCGCCGAAGAGGGCTGAGCGAAGGGTTGCCTCGCGCGCGCGCATGCGATTGGTGTTGCCGCGCAGGGTGTTGATCTCGCCGTTGTGGGCGAGCATGCGAAATGGCTGGGCGAGCTGCCAACTCGGAAAGGTGTTGGTCGAGTAGCGCTGGTGCACGAGCGCGAAGGCGCTGGCGAAGCGCGCGTCCGCCAGGTCGGGGTAGAAGACGGGGAGTTGCGATCCGACGAGCATTCCCTTGTAGACGATCGTCCGGCTCGACAGGCTGGCGAGGTAGAATTGGCTGGCCTCGTCGCCCCAGGCAGCGGCTTCCTTCTCGGCCACGCGGCGGATGACATAGAGCTTGCGCTCGAACGCCTCGCGGGTGGCGGTGGTGCACCGGAGGAAGAGCTGGCGCACGGCGGGCATGGTGCGGCGTGCGAAGTCGCCCAGGGGCGAGGCATCCACCGGCACGTCGCGCCAGCCGAGCACCTCCGCTCCCTCGGCCTGTGCGATGCGCTCGAGTGCGCCCGCTGCGCGCTCGGCCAGCGCCGGCTGGCTGGGCAGGAAGGCCATCCCCACGGCGTAGGCGCCGGCCTCCGGCAGCCGTATGCCTCTGGCCGCGCAGTCGGCGGCGAGGAACTCGTGGGGAATCTGGACCAGCAGGCCGGCGCCATCGCCCGTCGTCTTGTCGCCGCCCAGGGCGCCGCGGTGCTCGAGGTTCACAAGCACCTGCATGGCCGCGGCCACGATGGCATGGTCGCGTCGCGCGTCGAGCCGCGCCACGAAGCCTACGCCGCAGCTATCGTGCTCGAAGGCTGGGTCGTAGAGGCCGAAGGCGCGGGAAAGCCCTGAGGGGGTGAGGGATCGTTGTTGGCCGTCATCGCTGTTCACAGTGCGGACCTCTGGGGGTGATTCTACTTGATTGCGGGTCCCGGCGCAAGGTGCGCGGGAGCGGAGGGAGGGGGAGCGGCAGGGCGCAGCCTGGCGGCGCCCGTGTACCGGTTGGTGATGGGGAAGCGGCGGTCACGCCCGAAGGCTTTGGGCGTGATCTTCACGCCGGGCGGGGCCTGGCGGCGCTTGTACTCGCTGCTGTCCACCAGGCGCACCACGCGCCACACGTTGTCCGCGTCGCAGCCGCTCGCGATGATGGTCTCGGGCGACTTGTCCTCTTCCACATAGGCGGTCACGATGGGGTCGAGCACGGCGTAGGACGGCAGCGAGTCCTCGTCCTTCTGGTTCGGCTTCAGCTCGGCGGTGGGCGCGCGCTCGATGACGCTGTGGGGGATGATGGCCCGCCCCGCCTTGCGGTTCACGTGGTGGCTCAGCTCGTAGACGACGGTCTTCGGCACGTCCTTGATCACCGCGAATCCGCCGGCGGTGTCGCCGTAGAGCGTGCAGTAGCCGACGGCGGTTTCGCTCTTGTTGCCCGTGGTGAGCACGAGCCAGCCGAAGCGGTTCGACAGGGCCATCAGGAAGTTGCCGCGCACGCGGGCCTGAAGGTTCTCGCACTCGATGCCCGGCTCGCCAGGGCCGAAGGCGTCGGCCAGCGATTCCAGGTAGCGCTCGAACACGGGGCGGATCGGCAGGGTGAGGAGCCGGATGCCCAGGTTGTGGGCCAGCAGGGTGGCATCGGCGAGGGTCTCGCTGGAGGTGAAGTGGGAGGGCATAGTGACGCCCACCACGTTGTCGGCGCCCAGGGCATCCACGGCGATGCAGGCGGTGAGCGACGAATCCACGCCACCGCTGAGGCCGATGGCCACCTTGCGGAAGCCGTTCTTGAGGACGTAGTCGCGAGTGCCCAGTGTGAGCGCCTCGTAGATCTCCTCGATGGGCTCCAGCGGGCGGGCCAGGGTGAACGGCGCCGGGGGCGCTCCGGAGGAGTTGGCCGACTCGAGCACGATGCGGCGCTCCCATCGCCCGCTCGTCTGGCGCGGGTGCACTGATTCTCCGGCGCCGTTGGCCACGATGTCGAACACCAACAGGTCTTCGCGGAATCGCGCCGACGAGGCCACCATCTCGCCGGCGGGGTTGAAGACCAGGCCGCCGCCATCGAAGACCAGCTCATCCTGGCCGCCGACAAGGTTGTTGTAGCACAGGGTGGTGGCGGTCCGCCGCGCGAAGGCCGCGAGCACATTGCGTCGGGTGGCGAGCTTGCCGGCGTGGAAGGGCGAGGCCGAGAGGTTGAGGACCACGTGGGCCTGGTTGCGCTGGGCATAGCGCTCGGCCATGCCATCGCGCACCCAGACGTCCTCGCAGATGGTGGTGAAGAGTCGCACGCCGTTCATCTCGAACACCAGGCAACCGCAGCCGGGGGTGAAGTAGCGTTTCTCGTCGAAGACGCCATAGTTGGGCAGTTCCAGCTTGTGGTAGATGCCGAGCAGGCTGCCATCGTGAAGGAGAGCGGCCGCGTTGTAGACCTTGCCGTTGGCCGCCTCGGGGAAGCCCACGAGCGCCGTCATCCCCTGCGTGGAGCGTGCCACCTCATCAAGAGCCGCACGGCAGTCCTGAAGGAAGTGGGTGCGCAGGAGAAGGTCCTCCGGCGGGTAGCCGCAGAGGGCAAGCTCGGGGAAGATCACCAGGTCGGCCCTGGCGTCGTGGGCGCGCTGCACCCATTGGGCGGCCAGGGCCACATTGCCCGAGAGGTCGCCCACCGTGGGGTTGATCTGCGCCATCGCGATGCGCAAGGCACCCATGACCACAGCTCCTGGGGTTGAGCCCGATGGCCCCGGCTCGCGCGGACCTCCGTTGTCCGGAGCCGCTAACGGACGAAGAGCATCTCCGCATAGGTGGGCAGCGGCCAGAGTCGGGCATCCACGACCTGCTCGAGCTGGTCAACGACTTCGCGGAGGCTGACCAGCGCGGGCACCACCATGTCGCGGTAGGCCTTCGCGCGCCCGACGGCTTCGTGGACCGGCGCCGCGGCGGCCACGGCCGCCTCCAGGCCCGCGATGCGGGCTTCGAGGGCCTCGGCCAGCCCGCACGTGAGCTCGAGGAGGGCCTCCGGCGCCTTGGCGGGCAGGCCCACCCCCTTCACCTGGCTGACGGCGGCCGCCAGGGCATCCGCTTGCTGGACCGCCACGGGAAGCACCTGCCGCTTCGCGATCTGCAGTGCCGTGCGGGCCTCCACGTTGATCTGCTTAGCGTACGTTTCCAGGAGCAGATCGGTGCGGGCGTGGAGTTCGCCGCGAGAGAGCACGCAGTGCCGCTCGAGGACCGCCATGTTCTCCTCCTCGATGAGGGTGAGCAGGCTGTCCACCGAGCTGCGGATGTTGGGCAGACCGCGCCGCTCGGCCTCGGCGACCCACTCCTGCGAGTAGTTGTCGCCGTTGAAGATGATCCGCGCGCTCTCCCTGGCGAAGCGCTGGAGCAGGGCCTGGGCCGCCGCATTCACGTCACTGGCGCCCTCGAGCTCGTCGGCCACTTCCCTCAGAACGTCCGCCACAATGGTGTTGAGGGTAAAGTTCGGGCCCGCCGTGGACTGGCTGGAGCCGACCATTCGGAACTCGAACTTGTTGCCCGTGAAGGCGAACGGCGAGGTGCGGTTGCGGTCGGTGGTATCCCTGGGCAGCGGCGGCAGGGTGCTCACGCCGAGCTTGAGCTCGCCGCCGGCCTTCGAGGTGCGCTTCCCGCCGCTGGCGAGTTGCCCGAAGATTTCGGTGAGTTGCTCGCCGAGGAACACCGACACGATAGCCGGCGGCGCCTCGTTGGCGCCCAGGCGATGGTCGTTGCCGGACGTGGCCACACTGGCCCGCAGGAGCTTGGCATACTTGTCCACCGCGCGCACGACGGAGCACAGGAAGACGAGGAACACCTCGTTCTCGTGAGGCGTGCTGCCGGGGTCGAGCAGGTTGATGCCGTCGTCGGTCACGAGGCTCCAGTTGTTGTGCTTGCCCGAGCCGTTGACGCCGGCGAAAGGCTTCTCGTGCAGCAGGCACGCAAAGCCGTGGCGGCGGGCCACCTTGCGCAGGGTCTCCATCGTGAGCTGGTTGTGGTCGGTGGCCACGTTGACGGTGGTGAAGACCGGCGCCAGCTCGTACTGAGCGGGGGAGACCTCGTTGTGCTGAGTCTTGGCTGCAACCCCCAGGGTCCACAGCTCGTTGTTCAGCTCATTCATGAGCGAGGCGATGCGCTCGTCGAGGGCGCCGAAGTAGTGGTCCTCGAGCTCCTGCCCCTTGGGCGGAGGCGCACCGAACAGCGTGCGGCCGCACAACAGCAGGTCGAGGCGCTTCTCCACAAACCTGCGGTCCACCAGGAAGTACTCCTGCTCGGGACCGCAGGTGGCGGCCACCCGCTTGGTCGTCGTGTTGCCGAACAGCCGGAGCACCCGCAGGGCCTGCCGGTTCAGGGCGTCCATCGAGCGAAGCAGGGGCGTCTTCTTGTCCAGCGCCTCGCCGCGGTAGCTGCAGAAGGCGCTCGGGATGAAGAGCGTAACGTTGGCGCCGTCGCGCTTGACGAAGACCGGGGAAGTGCAATCCCACGCCGTGTAGCCGCGCGCCTCGAAGGTCGCCCGAAGGCCGCCCGAGGGGAACGACGAGGCGTCGGGCTCGCCCTTGATCAGCTCCTTGCCGCTGAACTCCATCATCGTGCGCCCATCGGCCATCGGCGAGATGAAGGAGTCGTGTTTCTCGGCAGTCGTGCCCGTCATCGGCTGGAACCAGTGGCAGAAGTGCGTGGCGCCCTTCTCCGTCGCCCAGTCCTTCATCGCGTTGGCCACGACATCGGCGATCGAGGGGTCCAGGCTCTCGCCCCCCTCCATGGTGCGCCGCAACCGGCGGTAGACGTTCTTGGGCAGACGCTCGCGCATCACCGCATCGTTGAAGACATTGGAGCCATATACGGCAGGGACGCCAGAAACCTTCCCACTCGTCGTACCATCGCCGTTGGCCATCGCCGGACCCCTTCGCAATTGGAGTACTCAGAACACTGGTCACCTCACAAGTTGCTCGCTACAGCAATCCTTGTGCCATGTGCCACCCGGTGTTTGCAGAGGAAGGGCAAGTGCGCCCCTGCGAGCGGCAATCGGTAGTTTTTCGGCAGTGTACGCCGTCCCGACGGGTCGAATGTGGTTTTTCATCGGGCAGAATCTGCCTACCGTCCGGTACGCTCCACGCGCGGCGAACCTACCGGCCGGTATGATATGCCGAATGCGCGCGGCGCGAGGCCCCCTCCGCCCCCACTCGCCGCGTCAGGCAAGCCCGTGGTCCATCATCCGACCGCTGACGAGGTCTGCCGGACCGAGCCGGGGGCTGAACACTACTCCTTGCCAGGCTCAGGCAGGGGCTTGAGTCCGCGGAGGTCTATGGGTGGAATCTTGACCTCGAAGCCGCGCAAGGGCGAAGAGATCCAGCTCAGCTTCGAGAGGTGGTCGGCGGCAGACTCGAACTGCTTGCGCACGCGCTCGGTCTCACCCGAGATGCCGACTTGCTTCTCGCGGGCGACGGCATCCAGGGTGCGCCAGAAGTCGCGGATGCGGCCGAAATGCGGTTCGCGGGCCTTGGCGGCGGATTGGGCGGCTTCGGCAAGGGCTGCCTGGAGCCCGCCGGGCTGGGGTCGCGCGAGCTGCGAGAGGTACCACTCAAGCTGCCCTGCCCTCCCCCAGTCGTTGAGCGCCTCGTGGATGCGGGTGAGGCCAAGAGCGGCGTCGCGCCGCAGGTGCTCGCTCTGCCCCTCATCACCGACGATGCGCTCGAGCACATCGCGGGCATCGCGGAGCGCCGCCACCTCTTCCGCGGACAGGCCGGCGAGGCCGCCATCGCCATCGCCGCGCGGCTCCTGGCCAAGAGCGGGCACGAGAGAAATGGAGAGCAGAAACGCGAATATCGAACGGCGAACGCCGAATATCGAATGACGAACCAGTGGGCGCACAAATGGCGGTAGACAAGCCATCCCTCGGCGTTCGTCATTCGACGTTCGGCATTCGCTGCCTTGGGTCTTCATCGGATCAGCGGCTCGAACGGGTTCTTGAGGTCGTCGGGGGTGCCGGGCTTGCCATCCTCGCCAGCGGGGCCTGAGTTCATGTAGTCCACGAAGCTCTTCAGGCCCACGGGGTGCCCACGGACGGCCCGTGCTCCGACAACGATCAGGTCCTGGGCCAGCGCCTTGTAGTCATCGCCTGTCGCACGCGCGAAGGCGTCGAGATAGCACAGGAGGGCTTCCTTCGGGTGGCCTGTGTAGATATAGGTGAGGGCGCGGAAGCGCGAGGCCTGCGCCGTGTCGCCGGCCCTCTTGCGGGCCTCCGCGAATGCGCGCTCGCGCTCAGGGTACGAAGGGCGCGGGAGAGCGGCGAGCGGATCATGGAGGTCATCTGGCGTGCCTGGCCTGCCGTCCTCCCCGTCGGGCCCATAGCGCTGGAAGTTGATCACTTGGTTGGCGCGGGCGACGTGGCCGTCAATCGAGCGGAGGATTTCGGCAATGACCAGCGTGTTGCCCGCGATGGCGCCGCGGTCGCCCGAGGCGTCGAGGCAGATGCGCGCGGCCTGGAGGGCCTGGCTGAACTTCGCCTGTCGCCGCAGAGCGTCCACGATCATGGATTGCGCGCCGTACCACTGGTCGGAGAGCTCGGGGTAATCGGTGAAGGCGCGCTCGAGGGTTCTGGCGGCGGCGTCGGGCTTGCCGCCCTCGAGGGCGGCGCGGCCGGCCAGCATGCAGCATTCCTGGGCGAACCGGCGGCTGTCGCCGGCCTTCTTCTCGATGTCGAGGAACCAGGCGGCGGCCTCATCGAAGCGCTGGAGGCGGAGCAGGCACTCGCCGGGGCGCTTGAGGAGAACGGGCCGCTCCCATTCGGCTCGGGTGTCGAGGCGCTTGGGCTCGAGCAGGCGCGTGGCGGCGTCGAGGGCTCTCTCGGCGTCGCCCTTGGTCCACGCGGCCTCGAACATCACGAGCAGGGCGTCGGCCACGAGCTTGTCGTCGGCGGGAGCCAGTTCCGCGGCCTTCTTCGCCGCGTCGTAGGCCTCGTCGAGCTTGCGGGCGCGGTGAAGCTGGAAGCGTGCGAGCCACAGGCGGCCCGCCGCCTCGCTCGCCGCGTCACCCGCGCTGACGGCGATGAGTTCGTTGGCTTTGTCAACCGCCTCCTTCACCTTGTTCCAGTCCCACATCGCGGCGCACTGGTCGAGCAGGGCCTGTCGGTCGAGAGCCTTGTCGCCCGGCAGGGCGGCGCGCAGGCGGTCGAGGGTCTGGATCACCTCGGCGAACTTGCGCTTCTGGCGGTAGATGTCGGCCATGATTCCAAAGGCAGTGGCCTTCTGATCGTTCCTTGCGAGGGGGTTGGCAGCAGCCTCCTCGCAGGCGCGGAGGGCCTCGTCGTGCTTTCGCGAGTCGCCGCTCCAGCCTTTCGCCTGCTCCAGGAGCTTGGCCACAGGGTCGGCGGCGGGCGCCTCGCCGCCGAGGGCCGATAGGCCCAATGCCCAGCACCCAATGAGCGGCCACCAGCGGCCCAAGGAGGGGCGAGGCCCAATCGGCCCGCCGCCCCTCTTCCCTGTTCGGAACTTGGACATTGAGGATTGGCTATCGGACATTGGGCTTCAGCTCCTCATTGCGGCCTTGGCCTCACGTCGGAATCCAGTTCGTCCTTGCTGCGGGCGAAGCGGATGTCGTCCACCCACCACGTGCCGGGAGCCGTGCCCTCGCCCGAGAAGATGACCCAACAGAAGAGCCGTGAGAGGAAGCCGGGCGTCTTCGCCAGCAGCGGCTCGAGGGGAATGTCAACGCGGCGGAACTCGCCAGACGTCGGGCCCAGGCTGACGGGCGGCGTGGTGGTGGGTGCGATGTAGTCGGGTTGGTCACGAAGCTGCACGCGCAGTGCGTCGGGGCTCCTGCCGTCGGACCTCACCCAGAGCGACACGGTGTGGAAGCCCGTGATGTCGCGCGGCACATAGGGGTTGCCGATGGGCAGCGTCCAGGGGCCCTTGCCGGCCGTGATGCGCCAGCTCGAACGGCTGGTGGGCAGCGGAGCCACCTGCCGATCGAGCGCAACCGCCACGTCGCCCGTGGGGTTGCGGAACGAGACGGCGTAGTCCTCGCCCCAGAAGTAGAAGCTCTCGGCGGATCGAACGCCGAAGAGGATGCCCACGGCGCCCGCGAGGGCGCCATCGCTGCCAACGGCAGTGACGGTGAGGTCGAGAGGGCCGGGCCACTCGCGGCGCCAGTCGCGGCCATCGTGGTGGATTTCGCGGGGTCTGAGAATGATGGCCGCGCCGTAGACACTGTCGCCCGCCGCCCCATCGCCATGCTGGCCATCATCGGCCATGGGTGTGCGGGGCGAGCCGCCCAGGCGACTGAGGTCCACGGTCACCGACTTCGGCTTCCCTCTCTGGTCCACGACCAGTGCGGTGATAGCGACCTGCGTGGGTGTGAGAGCCGCCTCCACGGCTCGGGCGAAGCGGGCGATCTGCCGCGCGACACCCGCCGCATGGGGTGCCCTGGGCAGGACGCTGAGGCAACGCTGAAGGCTCGATACGCCTTCGCTCCACGCCCCCGAGGCGAACGAGAAGGCCGGCGGCGACACGACGACGTTGCTCACCTTCAGCGCCCCGTCGAAGCGGAAGCCCTTCGCTAACGCGCCGTTGGCCACCGCGTAGAAGACCGTGCCGTTGGCGTTGGCGCGCAGGTGGGCGCCCTCGGCCACGAAAGGGCTGAGGGGCAGGCCCTGGTTGCACGGGGTGAGCGTCCTGAGGCCGTCCAGCGAGGCCACCATGCCCAGCTTCGTGGGCTCATAGGCGTAGAAGACCTGGCTGTCGGCGGTGGGGCCCGGCACCACGCCCAGGCTGGCCAGGCGCGTCAGTTCGTCCGAACCAGCTTTGGCAAAGTTCGCGCCGTTGTTGGTGACCACGTGCACCCCGGCGTCGGCCGTGGCCCAGTAGACGTCGCCCCGGAGGACGGGCAGGGCCGCGTCCGTGGGCGCTACGTCGCGCACGACCACGTACCACGGCTCGCCGAGCGAGGCAGCGGAGAGGATGTTCCGCACGTCGGGCTTCTCGCGGGTCGATGCCGCCAGGTAGAGACGCAGACTCGACGGCCCGCTGCACAGGAGTCTCCAGGCGTGCAGGTCAGGTGACGCGACGCGCCAGGTGCGACCACCGTCTTCGGTCACCGAGATGCCAGACGCGGCGGTCCCGTGGATGGCCAGGAGCGTGAGGAGTCGCATGTCGGCCGGATAGAGGTGCACGGCCAGCACCGCGTCGGCAGCCAGTCCGTTCGCCTTCGAGCCGAGCCGGCGGAAGGTCTTGCCGGCGTCGGTGGTGCCCCACACACCCCGGCCGTCGGTGGCCAGATAGAAGATGCCCGGCGAGGCGGGGTCGAAGGCCACGTGGCGGACCGCTCCGACCTTGGCGGCTGTAGCCTCGGGCAGCAGCACCCAGGTGCGGCCCCCGTCGTCAGAGAGATGCAGGCCCTCGGCCGTGGCGGCGACGACGCGTTGCGGCAGCGTGGGGTGAGGGAAGACGCCGCTGACCTCGGCCAGGCGCGTCTCGCGCACCCACGTGACACGAAAGGGCGGGTATCTGCCGGCGTGGCGCCACTCGTGCTGGGGGTAGCCGTGGGTCTCGACCGCCTCGAAGGGGGGGAGTTCTGGCTCAGCGGCCCGGGACAGTGGACAGCGGGCGGTGGACAGCACGCAGTAGGCGGTGAGCAACAGGCAGTAGGCAGGCGGCCGGCAGCAGGAGACGGCGGACGGCAGGTGGCCGGTACGTGTGCTTGCCTGCCTGGCTCTGCCCACTGTCCACGTTCCTTTGCCCGCGGTCGCCTGCCCTTTGCCGCCTGCCGACTGCCGGCGACCGAGTGTCCACCGCCCACTGCCCACCGTCTACTGTCCACTGGGCGGCAGCAGCCCCGGCCTCCCGAGCACCACGCGACGGGCCAGCGCGCCGGGCTCCCCCTCCTTGACGCCGGCGATCGGCCTGTAGCCGTCGCCGCCGAGGGGCGAGACACCGCGCTCCTGGCCACAGTCTTCCAGCACGGCATGCTCGGCCACGATGCGGCGGCCGAACCAGAAGTCGTCGAGCCCTCCCTTCGGGCGAAGCGGCACCGGTTCGTCGGCAGCCGTGGTGTCGCTGGCTGGTGAGAGCTTGCGCGTGGCCGGTTCGCCCTCGGGGCCGCCATAGAGCTTCTGGAAAATCTCGACACTCTCCTTACCGCCCACCTTCCAGCCGGCCTCGGTGGACTTCATTCGCCCCGTCCACATGGCGGCCTGGTAGCTGGCCCAGTTCGATGCCTCGAGGAGGGTGATGGTGCCATCGAGCAGACCCGCCTGGGGTGTGCCCTCGCCGTCGGCCCGTTTCGACTCCAGGCCGCGCAGGAAGAACTCGGCCAGCACGGGTTCGTTGACCTCGGCGGGACTGGTCGCCGCCAACGTCACGCGCCCGCCACGGGCGAGAAACCGCACGGCGTCGCCCGCGCTGGAGGTGAAGTTGAGGAGCACCTGGTTACGCGAGCGCACCGTGGCGAGCGCGTCGGCCAGTTCCTGGGCATGGATGTCCTGGCCTGGGAGCACGATGGAAGGGAGCGTCTCCGCGACGGTGCCGTGGCCGACGAGGACGAGGATGAACTGATCCTCGGGCGCGGCCCTCCTGGCCATGCCGGCGATGGTCTGGCGAATCACGTCGCGCGTGGCCTTGCCCGAGAGGATGGGGTCTCTGAATGCGTCGTCGCCCGAGAGCACCACCACGTTTGCCGCAGGCACCTTCGCCGTTTGGGTCAGGTAGGCGTGGAAGCGCTTCAGCCAGTCGGCATACCGCCGGGCATAGACGGCCGGGCCGGGCATGCCGCCCACGAGAAGCGCGTGGCACGTGGGCTCGGCCGCGGGCGCTGGAGCCACAAGCACAAGGCCGCAAAGGAGGAAGGCCAAGCGCCGAATGGTGAATGCCGTATGCCGTATGCCAAACGGGATGCCTCTGGTCCGGCCCTTCCCCGTTCGATACCCGCTATTCGGCGCCCGGTGTTCGGTATTCGGTCTGCCCATGTCTTAGGCGCTAGTGGCTGAGGAAGTAGAGGATGATGTTGATGCCCATCTTGATCGCCTCGAGGTTGCGGCCGTCGCTCCAGAAGCGATTCACCCACCCACAATGGATGTCGCCGGGGCAGTTCACGGTCATGAGGCGTCCCGTGCCGCGCTCGAAGAGGCCATAGGCGCCGTGAGGCACGCCCTGCATGTGCGGGCAGCCGTCCTTGAAGTGGTAGTAGATGTGGAAGATCTCGTGGTCGTAGGGGATCTTGCGCATCGGGTTGTCGGGGAAGAGCTTGTCGATCAGCTTATTGTAGGTGCGAAAGAAGCGGTCCTCGCGGGCCGCGTAGACGCAGTCGTCGGCCAGGATGAAGCCGCCCCGTTCCAGGAACTCGCGGAGGTTGCGCTCCTCTTTCTCGTTGAGCTTGAAGTAGCCCTCGGAGGTCATGAACACGAAAGGGTTGAGCACCATGTCCTCGAAGTCGTCGAGGCGCACGACCTTCGGCTCCTGGCTGGCGTTGATGTTCGTCAGCTCACGCAGCTTCAGCCGAAGGTTCACATCGCCCACGGGGTGCACGTTCCAGATGTCAGGCGTGTTGTCGTAGACTGAGAACTGGAGGCGGGGGAAGATGAACTGCCCGGTCGTCACGGCCTTGTCGGCGAGCGCGCTCCTGGCGGCGACTCCCAACGCCGCGCCGCCGAGTGCTGAAGCGAGGAACCGCCGGCGCGAGAGGCGCTGGATGGCCTCCATGCCCCCGGCCAAGTCCTCCGCGTTCCGCCCGAGGGTGAGGTCATGTCTCGTGTGGATGATCTGTTTGCCCATCGCAATCGCCTCAAGCCAGACCTGATCTGCGTCGGATGAACCACTCGCTCCCCATTATAGCCAAGAGTGCGATGAAAAAGAACGGCGCGTCCCAGATCTCCTGATCGTGCGGCTTCACGCCGGCGAAGCGGGCCGCGCGCACGGCAGCCTCGAGAGCTCTGGGCAGCTCTCGCGCCTCGGCGAGGGTGAAGTAGCGGCCCTTGGCCGTGGCCGCCATCTGGCGCAGCAGCGGCTCCTTCAGCCCTGCGTCACTGAACTCGACCAGCGGCTCGCTCACCAGGAACCCGGCTGCGGCCGAGCGGTCCTTCCAGCCCTCGACGCGGACGGCCACCTGGTGCTCACCCTCCTCGTTCGGCACGTAGCGCGCCTGGTAGACTCCCTCCTGCGTGAGCACCCAGTCCATCGGCACCTCCTCCGTGTTGCCGAAGGGGTCTGTGACAGCCGCCATCACTGCCGCGTCGTTGACGGGGCGCAGGTCCCTCCCCAGCACGGTCGCGCGAATATTCACGGGGTTTCGCCGCGCGTAGATGTCGGCGTCGGTCTCCAGCGTGAGTTGCTCCTTGGCGCCTACGGTGAGCCAGCGGATGAGCTGTTTCCAGAACTTCTCGTGGAACTCGTCGTCGGCCGGCATCGAGACCTGCCAGTACCACGACCCGCCCGAGGTGAAGGCGGCGACGCGTCCCGCCCCGTAGTTCTGCACGGCAAGGACGGGCCGGCGACCGTCTCCGCTGGCGATGAGGAGTTGGGCGCCGGCCTTCACGCCGCGCACGGGCGTGAGGCCGAGCAGCGGCGGGGCTTTCTCCCACAGGCGGCGGTTCGCATCAGGGTCGGGCGACAAGCGCAGGACCGGGTGCTTCAGGCCCTCAGGCGTCACAATGGCGCCGAAACGCTCCTCGGAGTAGGCGGGGTCGGATGGCGAGATGTCCAGCGGCAGCATGCGGCCCACAGGGGTGCCCGCGTACTTTCCGAGGCCGAAGGAGTTGACGCCGCCCAGCATCAGCAGGCCGCCGCCGCGTTCGCGCACGAAGTCCTCCAGCAGCTCGAGCTGGGACATGGTGAAATGGCCCGCCTCAATGTCGCCCAGGATTACGGCCTCGAAACGGAAGAGCTGCTCGCGGGTCTCGGGAAAGCCTTTCTCGAGGAACGCCTCGGCCTCGCTGGCGCCCTGCACGTAGAAGCGGTCAGACGCGAGGCGCAGGAGCCCCACAAGGCGGAAGTCGCGGTCACGGAAGAGCGCGCGGCGCAGGAAGCGGTACTCGAGCCTCGGGCTGCCCTCGACGTAGAGCACGGGCAGGCGGTCGTCCTGAATCTGGATCGTGAACTCGCGCGCGTTGTTGTCGGCAATGCTCTCGCCCTCCGCCGCCGGCACGGCCAGCCTGTAAGTTGCCGTGCCCTCGTGGTCGGGGGTGAACGCGAGTCGAAGGCTCGTGAGGTCAGTGCCTTTGGCCGGCTCAACACGTTTCGAGACAAGCGGGGTCTCGCCACGGCTGATGCGAATCTCGAACGGCTGAGCGAAGTCGGTGTGGCGGATGGTGGCGTAGACCTCGACCTCCGTGTTCCGCCGCACGCGGCGCGGGGCGAACACCTGCATCACCTCATAGTCCTTCGGCGGGCGGGGGTCGCCGATGCCCACGATATAGAGCGGCGTGCCACGGGCTTCGAGCAGGCGGGCCGCCTCCTCGGGCTCGCCCCCAGTGTTCCGACAGCCGTCAGTGAGCATCACCACGGCCGCCAGCGGCACGGAGCGCAGGTCAGAATCCACGTCCCGGATCGAGCGGAAGATGTTTGTCTGCTGGCCCTGGGCCTTCAGGCGCTCGACGTCGCTCGTCCGCGCCGCCTGGGCGTCGAAGGCATACGCCAGCACGTTCGAGCCGCGCTCGAGCGAGAGGAGCAGGCCGGGATCGTCGGGCGTGCCGCTGGCGAGAAGCACCTGTTGCGCGGCGGCGAGGCGGCTCTGCTTGCCTTTCTCCGCAGGAACGTCTTCGATGGACATCGAGCGCGACGTGTCCACCATCACCGCCGCGAACACCCCGCCCGGCCTGGGGCTGCGGAAGCGAAGAGCAGGGATTCCCAGCAGGAACACCAGGAGCGCCACGCAGGCCACGCGCAGGCCGAGGAGAACGCGGTGTGTGCGCGGCGGCACGCGCCCCGCGCCTCTGCGGTACAGCCCCCATGCCAGGGCGACGAGGCCAGCCAGCGCGGCCAGCCGCACCTCGCCCGGAATGCGGCTGAGGAAGACGAGGCGGCCCACCGCGTAGTCGTGAGCGGGGTACTTGAGTAGGGCTTCGAACAGGTTCACTTCCTCGCTTCCGAGAGGGCTTCGTAGTACTTGTTCACCAGCTCGCGGTACTGCGGCGGACACTCCTCGCGCTGGGCCGCGAAGAGCTTCTTGGCCTCGAGCTTGGCCTCGTACTCGGTTTCGAGTTTATTGCGCACCCGCCGCACCACGCGCAGCACCTCGCCCCGCTTCTCGTCGTCCTTCGCGAGGTTCTGGCCGAGCTGCTGGGGATTCTGGGCCGATTGCCTGAGGAACTCGGTGTCCTGCGGCTCGGCGAACTCGCGGCTCTCGAGGTGCTTGGCAAAGCGCTTGATCTCGTAGGCGGCCCGCGCCGCCTGCTCTGCTGTCTCGCGGGGCGACGCCGCTTCCTTGGGCTCATCGCCCTTGCCCTTGGGCTCCGCCTCGGCGGCTTGCTTGGGGTCAATTCCCACGATGGCCTTCTCGATCCGTTGGGCCTCGTTCCGGGCGCGGCGCAGTTCACTCTCGATGTCCGAGGCCAGGCTGTCGTTGGCGGCTCGGATGCCCTCCAGGGCCTTCTGGAGGGTCTCTTCGGCCTGCTTCTGCTCGCCGGCCGCCCTCGCCGCGCGCTGGGCGGCCAGTTCGACGACCGCGTTGGCCATCTTCTGGTCGGCGCGGCCTCGAACAAGCTCACGGTTGGCCTGCTCGATGTGCTTCGCGGTTTCGGGCCGGGCGCCGCCCTCGGCCCATTCGCGCAGGTCCTTGATATTCCTGGTGACCTCGCCGAGTTCGGTCCTGAGACGCACCTGGTCGGACGCTGCGACGCGGAAGTCGCGCTGCTGTGCGGCATCGGGCTGCTTACCCTTGGACGCGGCTCTGTCGAGGGCTTCGCTGGCCGCGCGGGCCTGCTGCTGGCGGTCCACCAGGCGCTCGAGGCGGGCCTCGGCTTCGTCGAGGGCGCGCTCGAGCTTCGTTTGCGACACGCGTTCAGCAGCGTCGCGTATCTCGCGGAGCGTCTGGCGGGCGCGCTCGGCCTCGGGCACGGCCTGCTCGATGCGGCCGGTGCGCATCTTGGCCGCAGCCGCCTGCATGTCGGTGGCCGCTCGGCCGAGCTTGCGCGCTATCTCGGTGAGGGTTGGGTCAGTCTGAGCGGCGGGGTCCTGCGTGGCCTCCTGGCCAGCCTTGCGGGCCTCCTGCGCGACGTTCTCCTGCTTCTCGGCGAGTGCACCGCCGGCCTCGCGGTTCTCGCCGCCCTTGGGTCGGGGTTCGCTTTCCTCGGGCGGCGTGGCCGCCTGCGCCTGCTCGGTGGCCTCGCGCACGATCTCGGCCTGACGCTGCTCGAGGTCGCGCGCCTCGGCGGCCACCCGTTCGGCCTGGCGGGCGAGTTCGCGCTGGTTCTCCTGATTCTGCTGGGGAGGCGCGTTCATTTGCATCTGGGCCGCCTCGGCCTGCACGCGGGCCGCCTCGATGAGCGCAAGCTGCTTGAGCGGCTCGTTCGACATCGGCACTGCGCCCTGCGGCACCACCTGGGCAAATTCTTCCGTCACGTCGATCTTCGCGATCTCGGCCAGCGCGACCCGGAAGGCGTCCACCGCTTTGCCCGTGTCGTGCGCGAGCAGGGCCTGGTGGCCCTTGGCCACGTACTCGGCAACGCGCCGCAGGTTCTCCTGCTTGGCGGGGTCGTGGCTCCTGGCGTAGGTGAAGAGCTGGTTGGTCTGCGGGTCCACCATCGTCGCGGCCAACTCCTCGGTCTGGCGGTTGTAGTCGTTGGGAGCGAGCGCCTCCTTCTGCGTGTGAATGTGCCACGCGGCGCGGAAGATGGGCTCAAGGCTGCGGGTCTCCTCCTGTCCCTCCTCCATCGGCTCGGTCGTCCAGGTGGCCCACGTTTCGTAGTGGATGACCGTGATGAAGTGGATGTCGGAGACGGCCTTCTGCCCCTTGCGGTCGCGCGATTCGAGGTAGTAGGCGATGACCTCCTCGGGCTGAGCGGCCGGGCGAATGTCCTCCAGGCGGAAGTTGAGCGTGGCCCTGGCAGCCACAGGCGGGACGCCTGTGCCGCCGTCCACCTGCATCGGCACGCGGACCTCCTTGGGGCGCTCTTCGCTCGCTCGCATGTACACGAAGTCCACGCCCTCGATGCCGAAATCGTCCGTCACGTTGGCCAGCGCCCTGATTTCCCCGATTGGAATGAGGTCCACCGTCTCGGCCGGGTGCGCGAGCTCCACGGTCGGTGGCTTATCGGGCAGGGCCTTCACCACGGCGGGGCCTGGGCTTTCGCCCTTCTGATCCGTGACGTCGCGCACGCGGAACACGTAGGCCGCATCCTTCGTGACCTCGAAGGAAGCGAAAGCGGAGGTCTTCTTCTCTCCGTCAACGGCCAGTGGCTGTCTCGGTCCGCCTTCCCATTCGAGCACACCCTCGGCGAGCGGGCGGTTGGTGAGGATGCGCACCGTGACCTTCGAGCCGACCGGCGCCGCCACGTCGCCCGCCACCTGAATCTCCTTGCGGTCAGGCAGCTTCAGGTAGTCGGGGAACTGGGTGACCACCTCGACGCCCTCGATGGCCAGCGGGTCGTAGACGCTGATGCGGTGGGTCGCCGAGCGGTCCTCGCCTGCCGCGACGAAGAACTCCATCTCTTCGTTGACGTCGGGGATGACGATGCGGAAGCCGTTGAGCCTCTCGACCTCCGCCATGGGCAGGTGGCGCCAGCGGGTCTGCGCCTGCTCCTCGGCCAGCGAACGGAAATGCAGGAACACGGGCGCATCGGCGGCCCGCGAGAGCGTGACCTCCAGGTCGAACGGGGTGCCGCGCAGCAGGCTCGTGTCCTGGCGCGACAGGGTGAAGGCGATGGGCGGTCTGGCCTCGGGCGGCGTCTCGATGACGGGCCGGTCCTCCGGCGTCGGCTCCCACGGCTTGAGCACGCGGACGGCGTGATGGCCGACCGCGGACGGGAAGCTGAGGCCCGCCACGAGATAGCCGAGAAGCGCGGCCGCGGCGGCGATGCCGTACTTGCGGAAGCGGCCGAGGTCAACCACCCGTCGCAGGTCAAGCCGCTCGGCCCGCGCGGCGGCCGAGGCGATGATGGCCTCCAAGAGGCCCGCCTCCTGGGTTGAGAGGAACTGGCTGTCGCGGAACTCGGCTGCCGATACCAGCGCGCCCTCGAAGCGTGGATCGTGCTCCTCCACGTATAGTGCGAGTTGCGGGTCGGCAATACGCCGCAGCAGCGGGGCCACGACGTTCCGAGCCAGCAGGTAGGCCAGCGCCGCGGCGGCCAACGCGAAGATGCCCACCCGCACCGGCGGGCGTGGGCGGTACAGCACGTCAACCAGCAGGGCCACCGTGAAGATGCCCGTGGACTCGAGCACGACAACGGCCAGTCCCGAGAGCGCTGCCGTGCGCTTCCAGGCCCGACGGACGGTGTTCAGGCGTTGGGCAACCCGTGCATAGTTGTTCATTTCCAGGCACTCCGGCTGGCTAATGACGCGTCGCGCGGCTCCCGAGGGCGAGTTCCCCCACCGAGAGCGCCGCGACGGCCAGGAGCACGTACCACCACAGCCCCCTCTCGTCGTCGCGGCCAGGCCGTTTGGCCACCCCGGCGGCCTCCTCGCCGGCCACCACCTCGCCCTGCACGCGCTCCAGGGCGGCTAGGATCTCCCGCGGCGCGACCGTCGCGGGGTCTGCCTCGGCTGGGTCGCAGTTCACCGCATACTGGAAGACCGGCTTGATCTCCCGCGGGTCTGGAAGCCGCGGAAGATGCACTTCGACGGAGTAGAGGCCCGGCTGTGTGGCAATGGCGTCGGCCGCCGCCACGGGCTTGCCGTCCGGCCCTCGCAGGGTGTGGCCCTCGGGCACCGGCAGGCGCTCGCCGACGCGGAAGCCGGTGCGGCCCTCCGTGCGGACGGCCAGGTAGCGCACCGCCTGGTGAAGCAGTGGCAGGAAAATCGCCCGCAGGGGTAGATTGCTCCACTGGAGGTCGGCGGGGTTTGTGAGCATCATCGAGGTGCCCGCCTCGATCGGGCGTTCGAGCAGCGTGGGACGCCCGTCGTCGTATCGGGCGAGCACGCGCGAGAGCTGCGAGTCGGTGACCTCCCAATACTGGGTGAAACGCGCAGTCGAGAGGTCCCCGTGATGCGGGCGCTGGAAGATCTCGAAGACCGGGTGGTCGTAGTCCACGCGGGCGATGCCGATCTCTGCCGGTTCGTCGGTGCGCGCCGCCGGGGTGATGATGCGGCGCAGCCTGCAAGGGGCCAGGTCGCCGAGCACACGGTTGAAGGTCTCGGCATCCACGCGGTCGCCCGGCAGAAAGAGCAGGCCGCCACCGCGCTTGAGCAGCGCCGCGAGCGCGTCGCGGATGGCCGGCGCCACCTCACCCACGTTGGCCAGGATCACGACGCGGGCGTCCTGGAACTCGTCGGGCAAAGCCTTCGCGGCCTCGATGCTGCGGGCCAGGAAGGGCGTGTCCTCGCCCGGAGCCAGAGCCTTCGCCAGGAACCACGTCGCATCGGTCATCGGGCTCGTGGTCGGACGCCCGTTCAGAATCGGCACGGGGATGCGGGGGATCACCCGCACGTTGAACCAGAACTCCTGGCCTTCGGCGGGCCTTGCGCCGGGTTTGATGCGAATCGAGCCGGGGTTGTTGCCGGCCGTGTCGAACACGTGGCGGAAGCGCACGGGCACTCGTGCCCCGGGGCGCAGGCTGACCTTCTGCGAAGCGATCTCCCTGTCTCCTACCGAGAGGGCGACCTCGACGTCGCGCGCCTCGGCCCGCGAGAAGTTGGCCAGGCGCGCGGCCAAGGTGCGCGGCGTGCGGCTCAGCACCACGCTCTGGGGCGTGTCGGCCTCCACAATCGCCACGCCACCCGAGCCTTCTTTCGGTTGAACGGGCCGCACGATGAGGCGCACGCCGGGCGCCAGCTTCCAGTCGCCCTCGAAGTCGGTCCAGCCGGCCCGCTGGAGGTCCGAGATGAGGACGGTCTCCTTCGCGCGGGCCTTCACGGCGCGGAGGAGCGTGTCGGCCTGCTTAAGAGCCGCGGCGATGCGCGTGCCGCCGTGCGTGGGCGCGATGGCCTCCAGCTTCGCCCGCACCTCGCCCAGGCGGCGGGTGAAGGGCACCTCGACGCGCGGCGTGTCCGTGAAGGTCACGAGCGCTGCCGCGTCGCGGCCCTCGCTCAGGGAGTTGAGGGCGGTGAGGGCTTCCTCGCGCAGGGGCGTGAGCAGTCCCTCGCGGCCCATGGAGCCCGAGAGGTCCACAACAATGGCTCGGGCCGTGCCTGGCGTGAAGAGAGCGCCGGCCCCGCCGTCGCCCGACGCGAGGAACGGCCGAGCGAATGCGATGGCCAGCAGGGCGCAGGCCGCGGTGCGCATCGCCAGCAGGATCATCTCGTAGATTCGTTTGCGCCGCAGCACGTTGCGCGAGACGTTCGCAAAGAACCGCAACGTCGAGAACGCCACCCGCTGCACGCGGTCGCGCGTCAGGAGGTGTATGAGGATCGGCATCGCCGCGCCCAGCAGGCCGATCAGGAAGTAGCGGCTCAGGAAACCCATGCGATTGCTTCCGGCTCCTGGAAGGTGGGCAGGAGACGATGGACGCAATGGACAGGATGGATAGGGGCCGGAATCCGCCGGCCTTCCATCTTGTCCATGCTGTCCATCTCGTCCGCTTCCTCAGTTCATCTGGCTCCGCCGGTGCAGGTACTCGCTCAGGCCGAGTTCCAATGGCGTGCGGGTGTCAAACAGTCTGTAATCCGCCTTCAGGGCGGCGCACCCTTTCTCATATGCCGAGAGGAAGCGCTTCAGCTCGGCCATGTAGACGGGCTTGATGCCCTCGGGCGCCACGAGCAGCTTCTCGTTTGTCTCCAGGTCGGTGAACTCTGTCATCGAGTCGAAAGGAAAGGTCAGCTCCGCATCGTCCATCACCTGGAAGACGATGATGTCGTGGCCCTTGAAGCGAAAGTGCTGGAGGGCAGAGAGGACCTTCTGCGGGTCGTCGAGCAGGTCGGAGATGAGGATGACAAGCCCCGTGCGTTTGAGGCTCTCGGCCAGATCATGCAGGGGGCCGGCCACGTTGGTTTCGCCGCCCGGCGCCAGGTGGTCGAGCTCGGTGAGAATGCGGTGGAGGTGCGACTGGCGGGTGCGTGGCGGCAGCATCAGCCGCGCCTTCGTGTCGAACACCGTGAGGCCCGTGGCATCGCGCTGCCGCATCATGAAATAGGAAAGGCACGCAGCCAGGCACGAGCCGTACTGGAGCTTCGACAGGCCCTCCTCGCGCGACCTGTAGGCCATCGAGCCCGACGAGTCGAGCAGGATGTGGCACGTGAGGTTCGTCTCCTCCTCGAACTGCTTGATGTAGTAGCGGTCGGTCTTGCCGTAGACCTTCCAGTCAATGTGCTTGATCTCATCACCCGCCGTGTACTGGCGGTATTCGGCGAATTCGACGGAGAAGCCGCGGTACGGGCTGCGGTGCAGGCCAAGGATGAACCCCTCGACCACCACCTTCGCGAGGAGCTGCATGTTGCTGATCCGCGCGATCACGTCGAAATCGAGATACGGGCTCTTGGCCAAGGGCGCACTCTCCCAATCTCACAGCCCTGACTTGGGCGGCGACACCGCCTGAAGCAGCCGTTTGATGATCTCTTCGGAGCTGATGCCCTCCGACTCCGCGCGGAAGTTGGTGATGATGCGGTGGCGCAGGACGGGGTAGGCGACCGACCCCACGTCCTGTACCGACACGTGGGGCCTGCCGGCGAGCGCCGCGCGCGCCTTGGCCCCCAACACGAGGTAGTGCGAGGCGCGAATCGAGGCGCCCCACGAAACATAGTCCCTGATGAAGTCGGGCGCGCCCGCCTCGGTCGGGCGGCTGCGTGCGGCGAGCGACACGGCGTAGGCGATCACCGGCTCGGCCACGGGGAGCCGGCGAATGAGACGCTGGTATTCGATCAACTCGCCGCCGGTCATGCACACGTCGGGCTGCGCCCCGGCGGCGCTCGTCGTGGCATCTATGACCTCGATCTCCTGCGCCTTCGGCAGGTAGTCGATCAGCAGGCTGAACATGAAGCGGTCCTGCTGGATCTCGGGCAACGGATAGGTGCCCTCCTGCTCGATGGGGTTCTGCGTGGCCAGGACGAAGAACGGCTCCTTGAGCGGATAGGTGGTGCCGCTGACGGTCACCTGGTGCTCCTGCATGGCCTCGAGCAGCGCGGCCTGGGTCTTCGGCGGCGTGCGGTTGATCTCGTCGGCCAGCAGGATGTTGGTGAAGATGGGGCCGGGGCGGAAAACCAGCTTGCGGCTGCCGGTCGCGCGATCCTCCTCCAGCACCTCGGTGCCTGTGATGTCGGCCGGCATCAGGTCGGGCGTGAACTGCACGCGGCGGAAGGTGAGGTCCATCGCCCGCCCGAGGCTCGATATGAGCAGTGTCTTGGCCAGGCCGGGCACGCCCGTGATCAGGCAATGCCCGCCCGCGAAGAACGCGGCCACCACGTCGTTCACCACGGCGTCCTGGCCGATGATCACCTTGCGGATCTCGCGGAGGATCCTCTCGCGGCCCTCGCAGAGCGTCGCCAGCAGGTTGGCGTGCACGGGCGCCGCGGTCGCTTCGGTTGCCATAGCATCCCTCAGTGGCTCGGGGGTTCGGGGCAGGCCTGGGTCAGCCTGCGGATGACGTCCTCGACCGACACGTGGTCCACCTCGGCCCGGAACGACAGGCCGATGCGGTGGCGCATCACGGGTACGATCGCCTTGCGGATGTGTTGCGGCTCGACCGTGGACCGCCCGTCCTGCGCGGCGGCCGACTTGGCAGCGAGGGCGATGTTCTGGCTCGCGCGCAGCCCGGCGCCCCAGGCCACGTACTCTTTGACGAAGTCGGGGCAGCCCGGCACCGTCGGGCGGCTCGAGGCCACGAGGTCCACCACGTAGCGGCTGAGCGCGGGGGGCAGCGTGACCTGCCGCACCGCCTGGGCGAAGGCCAGCAGATCGGTGGCGCCGATGACCTTCTGGAGCTCGACTGCCTCGGCGCCCGTCGAGCGTCGCACCACTTGCGCCTCGCTCCTCTCAGGCAGGTAGTTCATCGAGATGGTGAGCATGAACCGGTCCTGCTGCGCCTCGGGCAACGGGTAGGTGCCCTCCTGCTCCAGCGAGATCTGCGTGGCGATCACGTAGAAAGGCTCGGGCAGCGGATAGGTGCGGCCACCCAGGGTCACCTGCCGCTCCTGCATGACCTCGAGCAGCGCGGCCTGGGTCTTCGGCGGCGTGCGGTTGATCTCGTCGGCCATCACGATGTTCGAGAACACGGGGCCTTTGGCAAACCTCAGCATGCGGCGGCCGGTCGTCTGGTCCTCCTCGAGGATCTCCGTGCCGGAGATGTCGCTGGGCATCAGGTCGGGCGTGAACTGGATGCGCTTGAACGAGAGGTCCATCACTTGGGCGACACAGGTGGCCAGGAGGGTCTTCGCTGTGCCGGGCGGGCCCTGGATCATGCAGTGTCCGCCGGCGAACATCGCCACGAGCACCTGGTCAATCGGGTCGTCCTGGCCTACGATGACCTTACGGAGCTCCGAGACGATGGCCTGGCGCGCCGCCTTCACACGGGCGAGCGCCCGCTCGATCTCGGCGGGGTCTGCCATTGCCGCCTTGGGCGACTCGGTCATGGCGGTGGGGTTCTCCACATGCACGGGACCCGTCGGGCGTACACGCGCGCGCCATGCGGCTCACGCGACGCCCTCATTGTCTACATTGGGCCACGGGAATCAAGTGAAGAGTCGGGGGGGCGGGCCGGACTGACCCGGGCGGCCCCAGCCACGGGCCGCGGGTACCACCCGTTCCGCGGCAGCGCCTGGCCGCCCCGTCAGGCGGCCTTGGCCAACAGGTCCTCGACTCTGCGACACAGCACGGCGATGTCCACTGGCTTCTCGAGGAAATCCTGCACGGGCATCCAGTGGTCGTCGATGTCGCTCGCGGCGAACCCGAACGGGAACTTCTGGTTGACGGCGGTGAGCATGAGGATAGGGACCTTCGCGACCGGCCCGCCCGCGCCGCGTATCTCGCGGGCGAGGTCGAAGCCCGCCGAGCTGCTCTCGGGGAACATCACGTCCAGGATTGCGAGGTCGGGCGTGCGCGCCTTCATGCGCCTGAGCGCGTCGGTGGTCTCCAGCAGAACGTCCACCTCGTGGCCCGAGGCGCGCAGGGTCATCGCGGCCGCGCTGGCGAAATCCTCGTCATCGTCCACGATCAACAGGTAGGCCATGGTCAGACTCCTTTCTCTCACGCGACGGCGCGAGTCGGCGGCCCATGGGCGGGAAGGTGAGAATGCATCGGGTCCCCACACCCGGCGCGCTCTCGATTCGCAGGCGGATGCCGTAGGTCTGCGCCACCGTTCGCACGATGGCGAGGCCGAGGCCCGTTGATTCACGGTTGTGGCGCACGGCCTCGTCGGTGCGGTAGTAGGCATCGAAGACCCTGGCGAGCTTCTCAGGGCGGATGCCGATGCCGTGGTCCTCGATGGCCACCTGGGGGCGGCCGTCGGGCAGCAGGCGGCACTCGACGCGGACCCGCCCGCCGGGGTGCGAGTAGGCGATGGCGTTGGCGAGCAGGTTGCCGAAGAGCATCCGGAGGTGGTCCTCGGCCGCGACCGCGTTGGCGGGCCGCAGATCGGCCTCGATCGCCACCTGGCGCTCGGCAACAACGGGACCCGCCTGCTCGATGCACGTGGCGATCACCTCGGCGAGGTCGAGTTCGGCGCAGGGGAGTGGCTCCTGGGCCTTCGATTCGAGGTTCGCCAGTTGCAGCATCTCTTTGATTTCGCCGGCGAGGCGCTGGCATCGCCTGGCCACACGGCCCAGCACGTCGCGCGCGGCGGCGGGCACCTCGCCGCAGTAGCCGCGGAGCAGGAGCTGCACGTTGGCGTGGATGGCCGAGAAGGGGGCTTTCAGTTCGTGGGTTGTGCGCAGCATGTGCTGCATGCGCTCTTGCTGCGCCCCCACGAGGCGGCGGTTGGTCTCGGCAAGCTCGTGGTCGCGTTGCTGGACCATGGCCGACAGGTGCGATGCCAGGTACCACACGACGAGCCAGGTCAGCGTGGCCCAGCCAACATTGAAGAGGCGCACGCCGGGCAGGCTGTCCATCAGCCTGCGCAGAGAGGCATCGGCGTAGAGGCCTGCGGCGGGGATAGCGCCGGCCTCCTCCAGAGCGACACACGCGATGTAGAGCCCGCAGGCCACCGCGGTGACGGCCAGCGACCAGGAGCGCGGGAAGAAGATGCAGGCCAGCACGATGTGGAAGAGGTAGGCGAAGGGCACGTAGGTCTCGAGGCTGCCCGTGTTGTGAATGACCACGGTGAGCACCATGAGGTCGGCCACGATCTGGCCCCACAGGTTCGCGTGCGCGCCGCGCGTGACGGGCGACCGCGCTGCGCCGCGTGCATGGACAATGAACGCCAGGTTCGCCAGCGCCAGGAGCCCTGCGGCCGCGAGCGGCCAGTAGCCTTGCGGGCGCAGCGCCAGCCACGCCAGGGGACCGCCCTGAACGAGCCCCAGAAGCCCGAACGCGCCCAGGATGGTGACGACGATCCAGCGAAGGCTGCAGACCCACATCACGTGCCTGAGCAGCAGGCTCTCGGGCAGGCAGGCGCGCTCGTCGCTTCGGGCCGCGGGCCCGCGCTCCGCCGCCAGCGGCAACTCGTAACTGGCCCTCCCGTGTGAGGGGGGATCGGTCATGCGGGGCGATCCGTTCTCAAGGACGCTGTGCGGGAATTCGCGCGAGCCGCTTCTGCGGCCTGGGTGCTCACGAGAGCCGCCACGCGCTCCAGGAGCATGTCGAGATCGGCCGACTTCTTGCGGCAACCCTGGATATCAGCCCGTGGGGCCTGGGCGGCGGCGCCGAGCGCGGCCGCCTCGCTGCCGAACGCTGTGAGGGCGAGGATTGGGACACCCGCCAGCGCGGGCACCGCGCGGAGGCGGCGCGCCGTCTGTGCGCCGTCCATCGCGGGCATATGGAGATCGAGCAGGATCGCGTCGGACGGTTCCTCGCGGGCCAGCCGCACGCCCTCACGGCCGTTGACGGCGCACCGCACGCCGTGGCCGCGAGCGGCGAGCACCAGCGCCAGGGCCTCGCGGGAATCGTCGTCATCAATCAGCAGGATGCGGCGAAGGCTTTCGGCACAGGCCATGGCAGACGCTCCTGACGCGCGGCCCGGTCGGCTCGCGTCCGTGAACCGGCCACAAGCGGCAGTGTCTCCCGGCCCTACTTTGGACTCACAGGCTCCCCCTTCGGGGCCTCCTTGGGGGTCTCCTTGAGCGATTCCTTGGGTGCTTCCTTCGGGGCTTGCGTGGCATCGGCCTTCGGCACCGCGAGGGGGGCAGCGTAATCCACGGGGTTCTCGCGGTCATAGGCCCTGGGCACGTGGCAGCCGGAGGCGCAGGAGCCGCCGGTCTTGGTCTGCTCGAACCGCACCGGGAGCATCCAGCCGCCGCGGCCGAAGGGCACCGCGTCGCGGATCTGGAGCGGCTGGTCGCTGGCATGGCTGGCGTGGCATGCACGGCACGTGCGGCCCTTGACGGGCTTGTTCACGTGGAGGTAGTGAAGGTTCAGCGTGCCGTTTCTGAAGCCGGTCGCCACCTTGGCCCTCTCTTCGGTAAAGGGCTTCTTCTCGTGGCACTGGAGGCAGAGGGCGTAGGACTTGAGGTCGAATGGGGCGTAGAAGCCGGGCGGGTACTCCTCGAGGAGCAGCGACACGTGGCTCGACGCGTGCGCGGTGTGACACAGGCCGCAGTCCTTGTCCTCCATCGGGGGGTGGATGTGTTTCCTCGCGGTGATCTGCTCCTTGACGCTGGGAATCGTGCGCGAAGTCGGCTCGGCGCCGGCGGGGCCTGCGACCGCGACGGTGAGCGGCTTGTCGTGGCAGCTCAGGCAGGCATCCATCGGCTTGGCCTTGAGCAGCTTGGCGAAGTCGCTCACGTGGGGCTTGTGGCAACTCATGCAGGCCTTGCCCTCCAGCACCACCGAGTGGGCGGAGCGGCTGGTCTTGGCCTTGGCTACGATCTCGTCGTGGCACGTCTCGCACAGCTTCACCACGCTCGCCGTGAGCATCTTGGTGGTGTCGCCGCCGTGCGGGTCGTGGCAGTTGGCGCAATCGTCCCTGACGGGCTCGTGGACGACCTGCTTCTTGCCGGCCTTGGGCTGCTCCTGGCCCTTTTGGGGGCCAGGTGCCTCCTTGCCTTTCTCGGCGTCCTTGGGCTTTTCCTTGGCGAAGATGAGGTCGTCGTGGCATTCGGTGCAGAGGGCCGTGCCTTTGCGGGCGAGCTGGAACTCATGTTTGTTGTCCTTCCACACGTGGCAGCTCGCGCACTCGCCTGCCGCGACAGGGCCGTGGACTTCCTTCTTCTTGGGGAAGCCCGCGTGGCACGTGGCGTTGATGCAGGGGGCCTTGGGGACCAGTTCCTTGGGCGGCTCCGCACCGCGTGCGTGCGGCGCCGGGAGGGCGAGAAGAAGCGTCGCCGCCGCCGCGAGAAGCGCCGGCCGGCGCTGGGAGATGGTCATTTCCCGCTCCCCTTCTGTGCGGGAAGGGCTGTCGTCGGCTTGGCCTCCTGCGCCGCCTGGCGGGCCGCTGCGGCATGGCCGGCGGCGGCCTTGGCCATCTCGGTGCCTGGAGCCAGCGTCGCCACCCGTTCCCAGAGTTCCGCGGCCTTGCCCCGATCGCCCGCCAGTTCGCTCACAACCGCCAGATTGTAGGTGGCCTGGACGTGTCCGGGGTGTTTCTGGAGCACCCGCTCGTACTCGGTGCGGGCCTGGCCGAGGTGGCCCATCTCCTTGTAACAGGTGCCCAGGTCAGTGCGTGCGCTGACATCCTCGGGGCGTTCCCTGAGCACCGCCAGGTAGAGCGGCGCAGCGCGATGCGGGCGGTCCATGTCGTAGTAGAGGTTGGCGAGGGCCAGTCGCGCATCGGTGTCTTCGGGGCGCGCCGCCAAGTGCTGGCGCAGGTGAATCTCCCGGAGCGCCAGCTCCTGCGCCTTGGCCGCGAGAGGGGGCAGTTGCGGCGCTCCCTTAGCGGGCAACTGCGGGGTGCTGGTCGAATCGCATCCGGCGAGCGAGAGCAGGGCGGCGGCGATCGGGACGAAGACGCGCATGGGCTAGTACCCCAGGTTCACGTGGTTCTTGCCGTGGCAGCGGAGGTTGCACGAGCCGTGGTTTCCGGCGGAGCTCTGGTAGTCGAGCTGGTTGTTGGTGTTGGGTGTGACGATGGTGGTGTCGAAGTCGATGAGGTGGGCGTATTGCGTGCTGCCGTGGCTGTTGTGGCAGGCGCGGCACGAGGCGCGCTTTTCGAGGTGCTTCTTGTGGTAGCGGAAGCTCGATTGGCTCTCGCTGTTCACCGTGGCCCGGTTGTGGCACCGGTAGCACAGGGCGTATTGGTTGAGGCTCTCGGCCTGGCCGTCCTGGGTGCTGTAGTTGGCCTTGAGAATCGGGCGGAAAAGCGATCCGTGGGGGCCGCGCGGGGCGTTGGCCTGGTCGGACCCGTGGCAATCGGTGCAGGCCGTGTAGCTCTGCGTGGTGTACGGCTGGATGAGGCTGGGCGTGCTGGGGTTCTTGCCAATGGCCTGCACGGGGTGATAGGAGGCATTGCCCGGGTTCACGAGGCGCTGAATGTCCACGCGGCCTGCGCTGGCAGCGCCCGTGCCGTGGCATTTGTAGCACAGCTCGTATTCGGGCCGGTCGCCATGCCGTGAGTTGCCGATCTGCTTGATCTTGGTCACGTCGAGTTGTCCGCCGTTGGCGGCCTTGGTCTGATAGTGCTCGTCGTGGCAGTCCACACACGCGACGGTGGACAAGGCGGCGGGAGCGCCCCCTGCGACGCGCTTCACCGGGATGCGCAGGAGCGATTGGGTGCTGTTGCCGAGCGGATGGTGCGAGATCTTCAGGAACTCGGCGCTCACGTTGCCCAGGCCCTCGGTTTGGGTGAGCAGGCCCTTGGCCTTGGCTGCGTCGCGCGCGGCGGCGTCGCCGTGGCACTGGAGGCACGTGCCGTCGGCGCCGCTGGGGAGCATGAGGCTGCGCGGCGGGCCGTGGCCCACGTGGCAGCTGCCGCAAGCCCGCGGCAGCAGCGTGGCGCTGCCGTGCGCGCCCTGGGCAAAGGCGCCGGCCTGGGCGGCGCCGCCGCAGGCGAGCAGGACGGCAGCCAGCAGCGCCGGGCACGCGGTCCCGCGCCATTCTAGTGATCGTGACAGGTCAGGCATGTGCCGCTCCAGGATGGCTTGACATAGAAGTGCGGCACCCCCGGGGCGCCGAAGTTGCTGTCGTCGTGGGGGTCGTGGCAGGTTGTGCACTGCATCTTCCCCTGCTTGTCGAGCTTGACGTCGGGGTCCGTGAGGGTCGAGGGGAAGCGCAGGGGCATATCGCCCGCGGCGTTGTTGCGGCTCGCGAGCCCATCGTCGTAGACAAACGAGATGGGGTGGGTGCCGGAGAGGTCGGTGCCCAGGTAGCCTTTCTGCCCCGGCTGAAGCATCGGGCCGCCGCTGACGGGGATCTCGGTGGCCCGGCTGCGGACGGCGCCCAGGGCGATCGTGCCGTCGTGGCAACTCAGGCACAGCTTCGACGAGCCATCCGGCTGCGGCCCGCCCGCTCCGTAGGCCTGGAGCGTGGGGCTGGTGGGCATCACGTAGTTGCGCACGGCGTCCAGATCGCGGTTCCACAGCGGCGCGCGCGGGTCGGCGTTGTGCGGCGTGTGGCAGAAGATGCAGATCTGCTTCTCCGTGGGCGACTTGATTGGCCCCGGCCCAGTGACCGACAGGTTGTGCGGCGTGTTCACAATGCTGCCGGCCAGGGCCGTCGAGACGAGCCCGAGCAGCAGCGCGGGAGCCAGTCGGGCCAGCTCACGGGGCCTGGGGCCCTTCGGCCGGCTCCGCGCGCAGGTACTGGAACACCTGGATGCGCGAGTTGCCCGTGTCAGCGACATAGATGCGATCCTCGTCGTCCGTGCACACCCCGGTCGGCAGCCACAGCAGGCCCTCCTCCTTGCCGCTGCCGCCGAACGCCAGCAGGAACCGGCCCTGCCGGTCGAACACCTGCACCACATCGTAGAGGGAGTCCACCACGTAGACGTGCCCCTCGGAGTCCAGCGCAATGCCCTTGGCCTTGGCGAAATCGCCCGTGCCATCGCCCGCCTGGCCGAATGCGCCCAGGCGCTTCCCCTCGGCGTCGAAGAACTGGATGCGGTGGTTCAGCGAGTCGGTCACCCACAGCGTCCCATCGCGGTCCACTGCCGCATGCGTGGGGAAGTTGAACGTTCCGGCCTCTGCGCCCCGCCCCCCAAGGGTCCGCAGCAGCGGCCAGCCGTCCGCCGCACGCTCGAAGGTGCTCACCGTATGCGCGCCGGAGTCCACCACGTGCAGCCGCCGCCGCGTCGCGTCGTAGGCCAGGCCCGAGGGCCGCACGAACTTGGCCTCCACCCCGCCCAGCGGCTGACCGTTGCCCGAGAGGCAGAAGACCCGGGCCAGGGCGGAGTCCGACACGAACAGCGCCCCGTCCTCCGCAATCGCCACCCCGATCGGGCAGCGCAGCCGTGTATCGCCCACGGCCTCGATCACCTTGTAGCGCCTCTCGGCCAGGTTCACCACATGCACGGCCGGGCGCCCCGAGTCGGCAAAGGCCAACAGGCCGCGCCCTGCGGACAGCCCGTGCGGCGTCGAGAGTTCGACTCGTCGTGCGCCCGCCAGCCAGTCGAACACGCGCCAGCCCGTCCGGGTGGCGAATCGGAATGCCTGCCCCGCCGTGATCGCCCCTTCGTAGCGAATCCGGGGCGGGTTCGGCGGCAAGGGCCAGATAAGGGGACGCTTCGGCGGGGTCCACGGGTGCGCCGGCGGAGCCGCGCAGCCGAGCATCATCGCCAGGCCCGTCGCCGCCCACAAGACCCATCGCAGGTGCGTTGCCACGCGCATGGCCATCACTGAGTGCCCCTGCCAATCAGAGGCGCAGCTCTGTGCAGTGCAATTCCCGTGCCGGCGAGTCCGGTCTCGTGGGCGCAGTTCGCCCGCCACGCCTTCATTCTTCGGCGCCCTTCTTCATCGAGCGGTGCATGTCGCGCAGGTTCTTCATCGAGGCGAGGAGCTTGGCGTGCTCGGCATTCCCAGGCTCCAGCTTCACGCAGGTTTCGAGTTCCTTCACCGCCTCGTCCATCATGCCCACCCTGGAGAGCGCGATCGCATAGGCCCTGTGGGCGGCAGCGTCTCTGGGGATCAGGCGCACGGCCTCGGCCAGGTGGCGCAGGGCATCGTGCCATCTCCTGAGCTTCGAGCTCAGCTCGCCGGCCCGCAGGCGCAGCGCGCCGTCGGCGGGCGAGTCGCGGAGCTTGGCCTCGACGGACGCCAGCTCGTCGTAGGTGGACTTCTGCGCCTTGGCCTGCTCGAGCCAGGCCAGGTAGGGGCCGGCGTGAGCCGCGTCCAGGCTGGCCAGCGTGGTCCAGAGGCGAATGGCATCGTCCACGTGCCCCAGGCGGTAGTGGGCGAGGCCGGCGATGCCCAGCCCGTCGGGGTCATTGGCTTTCGCCTTGAGCAGGGCCTCGCCGTCGGCGAGGGCGGCTGGCCATTCCTCGCGCAGGACGCGTGCCGTGGCGCGGGCCACCAGGGCATCGCGGTCTCCGGGCGTCTTGGCCAGGATGGCGTCGAGCTCGGCCAGGCGGGTGTCCTCTTGGCGACGCTTCTGTGCCCAGGCGATGCGCGCGGGGATTCCTTTGTCGTTCGGGTCGAGCGCCTGGGCCTTCTTCCAGCGCTCGATGGCCTTGTCGTACTCCTTGAGCTGGCAGAGGGCCTCGGCGGAGAGGGCGAGGGTGGCCGCGTGGTCGGGCCTGAGGGCGACGGCCTCGTCCAGCAGCGGCGCCGCGCGCTCGCCGTAGCCGAACCGCAGGTAGATCTGCGCCAGCTCCACCCGGGCGTCCCAGGATGCCGCATCCTTCCTGCAGACGTCCTGGAGTTCCTGGATGCGCTGGTGGATGCGTTGCATGGTGGTGCCGGGGGGCGCCTCGGGTTGGGCGGCCCGAGCGGCGAGGGCGGCGAGGGCCGCGAGGCCCCCCGCCAAGGCCAGGAAGCGGTTCGTGCGTTGCATGGGGGCTCTCCTGATCAGAAGCGGCGCCGGATGGTGAGGAACATGTAGTTGACTCGCTCGTTGGAGTAGTCGTCGTCGCGCTCGCTGAGCCGCAGAGAGAGGGCGATCTCGACGGCGCGGATGCGATGGCTGACTTCGGCTCGGGCATAGGTGTAGCTGGATGCGAATCCCCGATCGTCCTGCGTATCACGACCCAGGGTGAGGGCGTAGGAGGTCTGAGGCAGGGGCGCGGAGGTGTAGGTGACCGACACGGTGCGGAACCTCGAGTCGCCGCCCTCATTCCCATATGATACCCTGCGCACTGTTGCGTTGCCACTGATCGTTTGGGTTCGGCCGAGCGTCTGGCTCACGGCCAGTTGGGCGCTGTCGGTGACGTGGGGCGAGAGGTTGCTGTCGTAGTCCTCGCGTTCGAGGGTGAGGGTGGCGGGGCCCATGCGGATGGAGGTGCCGACGAGGGTGTCGCGGAGGTTCTCAAGCCGCCCCTCGTCAATGCCCGAGCGGAGCTTCTGGTCGCGGTCGCGCACGCCGCCGTAGAGGGAGAGAAAGCCGAAGAGGTCGAGCCGGAGGTTGAAGCGCCGGTCGAGGGTGGTGAAGGAGATGGGCGTGCCCACCTGGTAGGAGTAGTCCACCAGCACGGCGCCGCCGTTGGGGATGAGGCCGCCGGGGATGCGGCGGATTTCGAGCCGGCGGCCCTGCGGGATGAGGCGGTAGTCCACGTCGAGCAGGTAGATGGTGGTGTTGGTGCCGTCGGTGACGAAGACGGTGGCGGCCAGCACGTCGAAGTTGTTGAGGAACTCGGGCACCCCGTCGGTGAGGGTGTGGCCCTCGTCGAGGATGGGGCGGATGGTGCCGCCGCCGGTTTCGTCGGTGTACTCGCGGCCGGCCCCCAGGTCGAGAAAGAGGGTGCCGTGGGGGATTCTCTTGACGTAGTTGAGGGTGAGGGAGCCGCCGCGGATGTCGCGCCCCGAGCTGCCGAAGGTTTCGTCGGAGCCGTGGACTTCGGCGGTGGTGGTGAGGCTCTTGAAAAGGCGATGGGTGAGGGCGGCGCGGCCGGACAGGATGTCGGACTCGGTGGAGCCGACTGTGTCGCGGGAGTAACGCAGGGAGTAGTCGCTGGCGAGGTTCGGCAGGTGGCGGAGGTGGAGGCCCTCGTCGATGCTGGAGCGGGTGGAGGGGGAGGTGCCGGCCTCCTCGCGGTGGCTGAGGTGCGACGCCAGCGAGTGGAAGCCATCGCGACCGAACAGCAGGCGGTTGTCGAAATCCCACTGGTCGGTGATGTAGTGGCCCGTGAACTCCGGCGGCGCCGCCATCGAGCGGCCGATGGTCTGGGTCCTGTCCTTATGCTCGTAGGTGAGGGTGGAGTTGGAACTGCCGATGGTGTTGTGGATGACGAATCCTGCGGTCGTCTCCTCGTCGGTGCGGTTCTCGTTGGCGCCGCGGGTGACTTCGTCGGTGCGCTCGTGTGAGGCGTAGATCTGCGTGGGGAAGAGGTCGTTCTTGACATTCAGTTGGGCCTGCTGGTACTCGGCGTCCACCACGGTGAAGCCGCCGTATTCGCGTGCGGCGTAGGCGCGGCTCTTCTGGAGCGCGAAGCTGAGCGAGACGGGGTGTTGGGGCAGGAAGGTGCCGCTGATCGAGTAGAGCGGGGAGACGTCGTTGATCGAGTCGCGTTGGGTCTCGCCGGGCAGCTTGGTCTCGGCCTGGCTCTGCTCGACGTCGAAGGCGAAGGTGGCGGCGAATTCGACGAGACGCGGGTGGTAGACGTAGCCCCGCCAGCCGAGGGTGAGAATCTCGTGGAAGCTGAGCTGGCTGAACTCGCGGGTCGTGTTCCCCGCCTTCTCGGTGTACTTGCGGTTCTCGTAGAGGGTCTGGAGCTCCAGGTCGGACTCGAAGCTGCGTATGCCCAGCATCTGGAAGCCCTCTTGGGTGCCGCGCGCGCCGGCGGTGGCGGTGGCGGCAAGGAGGAGGGCCAGGAACGGGTGCGTCGTGCCGAGTCGCCGCACGGCTAGCTGCCCTCGCGCTTGGGAGGCTCAGGAGGGGCACTGCTGCGTGGGCCTTTGCCCTGCCGGTCGAGGAGGAAGTGCACGTCGGTGCCGCCGTGGGCGTCGTGACAGGTGAGGCACGGGGCCTGATCGGAGGGCCGGGGGCAGGGGTGGGGCCTGGCGCCTTCAGGGGTGCGGTCGTGGCACCGGAAGCAGAGGCCCGGCGCCTCCTCGCGCAGGAGGTGCTTGTAGCGCGACGCGTGGGCCACGTGGCACACGGCGCAATCGCCGAACGCCACCGGGCCGTGCATGCGGGGGAATTCGCGCAGGGTGGGCTCGTGGCACGACACACACAGCTCGGTGAGCGGCTTCACGATGGCGAAGGAGGCGTTCCGGTCGTGGCACGTGCCGCACAGCTTCTTGTCGAGGGTGGGCTTGTGCTCGGGCCAGGTGATGGGCGGCGGCTCGGGCGCCGGTGCGACGGCCGTGGCGGTGGTGGCCCTGGCCGCGGGCCCGGCCGTGCCGGGCTCCTCCGCGGGGTGAAGCGGCGGCACGCCGTCGAAGAAGAACGTGAGGACCCGGTGTCTCGATTCCGGGGTGCACGCGAAGGCCCCCAGCGCGGCGGCGATTGCGCCGAGAAGCGTGAGGGGGTGGGGGGTGCGTTGCCTCATCCTCGGGCCTCAAGAACGCGCGGGCGCATCCGGAGCTACCTCAGAACCTGCGCGGGTGGCGGCGCGGCCGGCTCCGCGGTGCCTGGCCCGGCCGGCGCCCCGCCCGTGTTCGCGCCGAAGGCGTACACGTTGATCTTGTCCGGGCCGAGCTGGTTGCCCACGAAGAGCAGGTATTCGATCTGGAATCCGGGTGCCGCGTACCCCGCGAAGGGCTCGATGCCCGTGTAGCCGATGGCCACCTTCGCCGGCAATGCCAGGGTGCCGCGCCCAGGCCCGGGCCCGCCGAGGAACATCAGGAGCCGCCCCTCGGCGTCGAACACCTGGACCACCTCGGCGGCGGCATCGCACACGTAGAGCCGGCTCTGGCGGTCCACCGTGATGCCCTTCGGGCGCACCATCTGGCCGAGCCCGCGGCCCCGCGTGCCGACGGCGCGCAGCATCTGGCCCGACGGCTCGAGCACTTGCACGCGGGCATTCAGTGTGTCGCTGACGTAGAGGCGGCCGTCGGGGCCGAACGCGAGGTTGGTGGGCTGCGCGAACTGCCCGGGGCCGCTGCCGGCTCGGCCGATCTGGCGCCGCACCCGGCCGCTCTGGGGGTCGAGCACCTGGATCGCGTTGCTCTTGAGATCGGCCACGTAGAGCTCGCCCTCGTGCCACACGGCGTCGCAGGGCTTGAATTCGCCGGGGCGGCCGAGGGCGCGGAGGGGCCTGTCGTCGCGGTCGAACACGACCACCTGCCCCCTCGCCGTGTCGGTGACGTATTTCTCGCCGTCGGGGCCGACGCTGATGTTGATCGGCTGGCCGAAGCGGAACAGGCCCTCGCGGCCGAACGTGCGGCACTCGCGGAGGGCGAAGTCGAAGACCACCCCCTGGCGCGAGCCGGAGTCGCACACGTAGAGCCGTTGCTCCGAGTAGGCCAGGCCGTAGGGACGCACGAGTTGGGTGGCGCTCCGCAGCCGGTCGTCGCCGAGAAGGAACCGGGCGAACGGGCTCGGGGGAGGCGTGACGTCGGCCGACGACTTGAGGCTGCACAGGAACTGGATGCGCGGTGTCTCCGGCGGGGGCGGGTAGAAAACGGGGGGCGAGGGCGTGGGCCTGGGCGCGCCACACCCGGCCACGAGCACCAGCGCGAGAACCGGCGCGAGCGCCAGCCGACATCTGGGCGCGCAGACGGGTCGCCTGAAGAAGCCGCGGCGACGGGGTGGCCGGGTGCTCATGGCGTCGCGTCCTGACGCGCCGGCGCGGCTCCCGGGAATATGGCATGCGGGACGGAAGCTGTCGGGCCATCGGCTACTTGTTGTGGCAGGTGAGGCAAAGGGCGCTGCCATCCACCGTGATCCGCAGGAGGTGGGCGTTGCCCGCGCTCACGGAGTTGTGGACGTCGTGGCATGAGGCGCACTCGAGGTTGCCGGTGCCGAAGAGCAGGTCCTTGGTGATGGTCCCCCCCAGCGCCGTGGTCTTCGAGTCGGGGTTGAACAGCCCCTTGTCCGCGCTGGCGAGAGCTGCGTCGTAGGTGAGGCCGATGGGGTGGGTGCCGCGGAGGTCGGTGCCGATCAGGGCCTTGCCGGTGGCAAACGTGGTGCCCGTGGCGCCGCCGAAGCTGTCCACCGCCACGGTGCCGTCGTGACAGCTCAGGCAGAGCTTCGAGCCGTAGTGCTCGGGCTGCCGCACGGTGGCGTCGAGGGTGGGGCTGGAGTAGAGGGTGTAGCTCGCCGTGGTGGTCTGGTGGTTCCACAGCGGGGCGCCGGGGACGGTCGTGTCGGCGTGATGGGGCGTGTGGCACACGTTGCACACCTGTCCCCCTGACCAGCCCTGGCCGCTGAAGTCGTGCGCCGAGGCCGCCATGCCCGCGGAACACAGCCGGACAGCGGCCGGGCTCGCAACCAGTGCCACGGCGAGCGCGCATCTTACAACCATTGAGCGGCCCCTGCAACACTATCTGCCCGAGCAGCGCCCGCTGCCGCTCGGTGCATGCCCATCCGAGGGGACATATAGCTAACCGCGTGCCAGAGCCCCCATGAGAAGCTCGCCGTGCGCCGGGGAGCGCAGGATGCCGCAAACGCCTGCGGAACACGTATCTGCGGAGAAGGCCGGCCCCAGACGGCGATGCCCAGGGAGTCGGCGTTCCAAGCCGTGGGAAAAGCCCGAAGGTACGTTCCATCTGGCGGGAAGCGCCGGCCGCGTGGCGCCGTGCCTCATGGGCGGCTGCTCGGGGGCTCGGGCGTGGGGGCAGGTTGGGGGCCCTCCGGGGGCTTGGGGGCCGGCTGCGAGGCTTCGGGCGGCCTCGGTGCCGCTTTGGGGATGGTCGTGGCGGGGGTTTCCGCGCCTTGCTTCAGGTGGCCGAAGGCATAGACGCCAATCCGGGCCGCCCCCACCTGGCTGGCGACGAAGACGAGGTATTGGGGCTCGAAACGCGGGTCCACGTACCTGGCGAAGTGCTTCAGGCAAGAGGTGTCCACAGCCACGCCGGCGGGCAGTTCGAGGAAGCCGGGCGCGCCGTGGTAGTTGCCGAAGCCCATGAGCACCTTGCCTTCCTGGTTGAACATCTGCACGATTTCGAAGACCGATTCGACGACGTAGATGGTGCCGTCGGGGCCCACGGCCACGCCGCGCGGCCGCGCGAACGTGCCGTAGGCGTCGCCGGCCTTCCCTGTGACCAGGAGCGGCTTGCCCTCACGGTCGAGCTTCTGGAGCCGGAAGTTCATCTGGTCGCTGATGTAGAGGTCGCCGGCTGCATCGGCGGCGATGGCGTTGGGCATGATGAACTGGCCCGGCTCCTTGCCCTTGCTGCCGAAGGTGCGCAGCACGTTCCCCGTCGCGCGGTCGAGGACCAGGATTCGGTCGCCGGTGACGTCGGTGACGAACAGCTCCTTGCCCACGGACGCGATGCCGCCGGGGCGCCCCTCCTTGAGCTTGAAGCTGGCCACGTGCGCATCCTGGGGGTCGAAGGCGTGGATCACCCCCCGCATGGACTCCACGATGAACTTGTAGCCCTCGGGGTCCACGCACAGGTTGGTCGGGGACTTCATCAGGCCGCTTGCCCCGCTCAGCGAGTGGTGGTCGCCCTTGATGAGGTCGAACACCTCAACATCGCCGCCGCGTTGATCGCACACGTAGATCCGTCCGTTCCAAACGGCGATGCCGTAGGGCTTCACGAGGGCCCTGTTCCTGGCGCCCGGTTCCCGGGGCCCGAGGAGGAAGCCGGCGAGGCCCCTGCGCTCGGGAACAACGTCCCAGGCCGTGTTGATCGAGGTCAGGTACTGGATTCGGGGCGGATCGGGCGGAAGCGGATAGAAGACGGGCTTCGCATCCCGAGCGGTGCCGGGGACCCGCTGGCAGGCGGCCAGCGCCAGGGCCATTGAGCCCAGCGCGGCGAGACGCAGGAAGGTGTGCGCGGCGTTTCTCACGGCACGGCCCGGCCCCACGGGATCGCTCCCCCCGAATGAGGCGGGGGGGGACTGGGGCGCCCAGTCCCCCCCGCTCAGAGACTACGTGCGACGCCGCAGATCAGAAGGTGTGGCACACGCGGCAAAGCTGGCTGCCCACAATCGTCACGCGGAGGAACTTGCCGTCCAGGCCGCCGTGCGCATAGTGGCACGAGGCGCACTCGACCTTGCCATCCTCGAGGTAGCGCGCCACGTTGGTGCCCGCGCTGCTGTTGGGCTCGTAGGGGCCGCTCGTGGGATACTCGACGCCCACCGGGTGGTCGTCGGTCAGGTCGTTGCCGAGGCTGGCACCGCCGGTGATTGGGTCGCTGCCGATGTTCCCACCGTAGCTGCTCACCGCGGTGACGCCGTCGTGGCAGCTCATGCACAGCTTGCTGCTGTGACCGAGCGTGACGTTCTCGCCGTGGCGAGTGAACGTCTGGGACGTGACGGCGTGGTTCCATAGCGGTCCCTCGTCGGCCTCGGCGCCGTGGTGCGGCGCGTGGCACGGCAGGCAGATCTGGTTGATCCCGAGCCGGGTCCGGAGGTCGTGGTCGGTCCCGTCCAGTCCGCCCTTTGTCGCATCGCCGTCGCCGGCAGCGAACACGAAGCTCGCCATCGCGAACAACATCAGCACACCGAGTGCTGCCCTCAGGAACTTCATACCGCTCTCCTTCGCCCTTTGTTTCGCGAACAAGGTTCACAGCCTGGGTCCTGCGGCGCCTCTCTGAGCCTCACCTCCTCTCTCGCGATGGCCAGACGCCTCATGTTCGGACGGTGTCCTGGATGGACTACGTGCTTCCAATCACGCTTCCTACCAACCTTTTAGCACTTTCCGTGCCAACAGACTCCCAACGGAGTCCAGCAAGCAGGTTTCTCCTAACTGCTGACGCCACTATAACTTGCACAGGGTAGTGCCACAGCGCAACCCAGCCGATGGCAACAGCCACCGGCAGTCATTCTCAGAATTGCAGAACCAGGCCGAGCGCATTGGAGATGGCGGGAACAGTGTGCAAGCAGCGTGGACAGTCACCTCGCCGCGGCACCGCCGGGCATGGGCAAGCGGAACAGTGCTTCACTTGACCCGATTCATCAGTGTACACCTGGCTAGCCACTGCGAACGTATCATACGACTGTTTAGACACCTATACGTGCTGATGCCGGCCGTGCAGGATGATCAGTCCCACCGCGCCGCCGCGAGGGTGTTGGTGACTGCCTTGCGCATCTGCCAGCGCTGGGGACAGAATCAGTCGCCAACCTGTCTCCGGATGGGCTCGCCGGCGCCAGCATGCGACCAGCCGTGCCAGGTCCCCCTCGCCGGCGGATGGGGCCAGACGGGAGAACGGGGCACAAAGGGGGTGGGCGTGGTCCCCAGTCCTGGCCACCCTCGACACAGATCCATCCGAGCCCTCACTTTTCTTCATCTGTATCACTCTGTGAGAGCGAACGTCATGCCGATGGGCAGGGACGGCCCCGCAAGGTGTCGGAGCGCCCCTGCGCCATACTTCCTCAACCGCGAGGGGGAGAGAGTGAGCAAGCATGGGCGGAGAGGCCGTAGAGCCGCCCTAATCGCCAAAGCGCCATACTTGCTCACCTGGGTGGGAGTGGGAAGATGAGCAAGTATGGGCGACGGGGTCGCCCCGCCGCCCGGATCGGCCGGTCACCATACTGGCGGCCGTACTCACGGGGGATTCCCATCCTTGACAATGCTTGGCCGGCCTTGTACACTGGAGGCATCGGGAATGGCGAAGGGGCGAGCAACATCCTGCCAGCGGCCATCGCTGCCGTCTGACGTGTTGTTATGTCTCCAGGTGGCCTATGACCCCCGTGCAACTCGCACTGCTCCAGTGCGCTACGGTCCTCTACGCGGTGCACGCGTTCGTCAGGGTGCGCGGCATGGTCGGGCGCGGGCGAGCCTGTCCACAGCTTCGCTGGGGCAGCCTGCTGGCCGCACTCGGCCTGCACACTTGCTTCCTGGCGGCTCGCGGCCTCGCATCCGGCACCCTTCCGATTGACACGCGGCTGGATTCCGTCGCCCTCTTCTCGTGGGTAGCCGGCGGGGTGTTCGCCCTATGCGAGCGTCCCGCGCAGCTCCAGGGGATAGGGCCTGTGTTCTGGACGGCCTTCGTGCTCGGCCTGGGGGTCATGTGGGCTACGGCCGGCTCAGAGCCGATGAGCCGCGGCTCGCTGGCGCGTTTCTGGCTGGTGCTGCATCTCGTTCCCGTGTACCTGGGCTATGGCGGCTTCGCAGTGGCCGCGGGGGCGGGGGCCACGTACCTGGTTCAGGAGCGGCTGCTCCATCACCCGTCGCGGGCGGCGTTGTGGCGCCGGCTGCCGCCGCTGGAGTCGCTGGAGCGGCTGGATCGCACGGCCCTGACGCTGGGGTTCCCCGCTCTCACGGTGGGCCTGGTGGCCGGGGTGCTCTGGGCGCAGCAGGCTACGGCGCCCTTGGGCCACGCCTGGTACGCGGATCCGAAGGTGGTGGGTGGCCTTCTCGTCTGGTTCTTCTATGCGGCGGTGCTGCACGTGCGCTTGCGCGCCCGGTGGTGTGGCCGGCGCGCGGCCTGGCTCACGATCCTGGGGTTTCTGCTCACGCTGGTGAGCTTCGCAACAGTGCATGTCTATACTTCATCGGATGTTACGCCAGACGACCCCGCTCAGGCAGCCGCCGATCGAGGCGCGTCATGACCATTCGGGTCACAGGGCTGAATCATCAGACGGCCCCCGTCCAGGTGCGAGAGGCGCTGGCCTTTCCCAAGAGCAGAATCCAGGATGCTCTAGCCGGCGTGCGCGACCGGCGCGAGGTGGACGAGGCGGTCATCCTGTCCACCTGCAATCGGGTGGAGGTGTACGTCTGCGGGCGCGGTGAGCTGGATGAGGGCGTGGTGCCCGCCTTCCTGGCCGAGTTCCACGGGGTATGGCCCGAGACCTTTGCGCCGCACCTGTATCACCACGTGGGTGCCGAGGCAGTGGGGCACCTGTTCCGCGTCGCCAGCGGGCTGGATAGCCTGGTGGTGGGCGAGACCCAGATCACGGGACAGGTCAAGCAGGCCTACGAGGCCGCCGCGGCGAGCGGCGCCTCGGGCGTGGTGCTCCACAGGCTCTTCCAGCAGGCGCTGGCGGTGGCCAAGCAGGTGCGCACCCGGACGGAGATCGGCGCGGGCCGAGCCTCGATAGGCTCAGTGGCCGTCGAGCTGGCCGGGCACATTTTCGAGTCGCTCACGGGACGTACCGTGCTGGTGGTGGGTGCAGGGGAGATGGGCGAGACGGTCGTGCGCAGCCTGCACGCAGCGGGGGCCTCGGCGCTGCTGGTGGCGAACCGCACCTTTTCGCGCGCCGAGGAGCTCGCGCGCGAATGGGGTGGCACGGCCGTGCGCTTCGACAGGCTCGGCGAGTCGCTCTCGCGTGCCGACATTGTGATCACTTCGGCCGACGCCCCCCACCACGTGATCCGCCGCGCCGACATCGCCGAGGCCCTTCACGTGCGGCGGGGCCGCCCCGTGTTCGTCATTGACATCGGGGTGCCACGCAACGTCGAGCCCTGCGCCTCCGAGGTCGAGGGCTGCTATCTGTATAACGTGGACCACCTCCAGGCCGTAGTCGCCGAGACCCTCGCTCTCCGCCAGCGCGAAGTCGAGCACTGCATGGCCATCGTGCAGGCCGAGGTCGGACAGTTCATGTCCTGGCTGGCCAAGCTGGCGCTCGCGCCCACTATCACCGAGCTCTCCCAGCGGTTCCACGACCTGAAGCGCCAGGAGTTGGCCCTGCTGTGGAACAAGCTGCCCGACCTGCCCGAGCCGGCGCGAGCCGAGATCGAGCGCATGGCGAACCGGGTGGTGAACAAGATCCTGCACCAGCCGATCGCCGCTCTCCAGGCGTCGCCGCCTGAGGACCCCAGCGGCGGCCTTCTGGCGGCGGCTCTCCGGCTGTTCGGCTTGAGCCGGAGCCCGGCGGCGCCGCACCCGTCCGCTCCGCCGCCCACGCTGCGGGAGCTGGGCAAATGACCCTCTCCCCTGCCCCACCCGCCCGATGGCCGCGCCGCTGGCTCCCGTGGGGGATTGCCGGGGGCGCCGCTGCGCTCATCGCCCTGCTGGTCCGGCTGGACCTGCTGTCCTTCGGTGAGACCGAACGGGCCACCATCGCCGAGTTCAAGCGCCGCCAGCAGGTGCTGGCGCAGGAGGCGGCGCACGCGATTGAGTTCTACATCGGCACGCTGGTTCAGGCCCTGCGGCCTCTCGCGCACGACGCGGAAATCCAGCGCCTGCACGAAGAGACGACCCGCCGCGACCTGAGGCTGAGGAACCAGGAGCTGGCCCCCCTGGGCGTGTGGGACGTGGGGGTGATCGGCCCCGAGGGGCGCCTGCGCTACAGCGCCACCGACAGCCCCATCGAGGGCGCCGACTTCTCGGCGCGCAGCTACTTCCAGAGGGCCAAGGCCGCTGCGTCCGCCGACACCCGGATCGTGGAGTTCGTCGTCCTCGAGAGCCGCGGCCAGGAGGCCAAGGGCCTGCTCATCGGCGTGCCGATGTTCACGGGCAGCATGGTGGACGGCTCGGGCGCACCCCCCGCGCAGTTCGCGGGCCTCGTGGCCTGCGTCGCAGGCATCAATTACCTGGGCGGCCAGTTTCTCGCCACCGCGCATTCGTCGGAGAGCGGCTATGCCTTCCTGCTCGACGGCAAGGGCAGCGTGCTGTGGTGCGTGGACCCGCGGAGCCCGGGCAAGAACGTCGTCCAGGAGAGCCGCCAGTTCCCTTCGCTACGCGCCCTGGCCGGGCGCATGCTGGCGGGTGAGACCGGCGTGGCGGAGTTCGACTACTACGCGCTGGACGAGGCGACTCAGCGCTACAATACGGCCGTCACGCAGCCCAAGCTCGCAGGCTTCGCTCCCGTGCACGTGGCCGACCAACCCTGGTCGGTGGCGGTGTGGGCGCCGAGGGCCGACGCCCTGCGGCTGCTGCACTCGGCCCGCCGCGCCCACTGGGTGCAGCTCGCGCTGATCATCCTCGTCATCCTCGGCGCCTCGGGCGTGGCCATTCTGCTGCTCTCGCGCCTCAACCACATCCTGGAGCGCCGGGTGCACGAGAAGACGGCCGAGCTCGAGGTCTCGAACGAGCACCTTCGCCACCTGCTAGCTCAGATCGAGAGCTCACGCAACCAGCTCGACGCCGCGGCCAGCCAGGTGGCCGAGCTGATCAACACCGCCGCGCGCGACCAGACGCTCGAGCTGAGCTACTCCAACCCCCACCTGGCCGCCTGCTGGGAGGCGCGCGCGTGCACGAACACCCACTGCCCCTGCTACGGCAAGAGGGGCGTGCGCTGCTGGCAAGTCGAAGGCACAATCTGCGACGAGCGGCGAAACGTCCCCTTCGCCGAGAAGGTCATCCAGTGCCGCGAATGCGAAGTCTTCGTGAAGAGCTGCCCCAACCGCCTCACGGAGCTCGCCGAGGGCTTCAACAACATGATGTTCCTCCTGCGGCGCAAGGCCCAGGAACTCAGCCAGCTCCGCTACCACGCCGTCCAGCGCGAGCGCATGGCCACGATCGGCCAAATGGCCGCCGGCATCGCCCACGAGATCGATAACCCCATGGCCTCGCTCTTCTCCCTCGTGCAGGTGCTCAGGCTCTCCGCCAGGGGCGACGAGGAGCGGCAGCAACTCGCCATGATGCAGCAGTGCATTGACCGCATCTCGCGCACGGTGCGCGAGATCGTGGACTTCGGCCGCCCGGCCCGCGAGGAGGACTGGAAGTACGGCGACGTTGGGAGGATCGTGGACGACACGGTGCGCCTCCTGCGCTACGATCGGCGTGCCCGCGGCATCCGGGTGATATCGGAGATCGAGCCCGATCTGCCGAAGACCCTGCTCATCGAGCACCAGATTCAGCAGGTCTTCGTCAACGTGATGATCAACGCCCTCGACGCCCTCGGCGGCAGCGGCACGCTCACCGTGCGAAGCTGGCGCGCCGACGGCAACATCGAGGTGGCAATCACCGACACCGGCGTCGGCATGCGCCCCGAGCAGATCCAGCACGTCTTCGAGCCCTTCTACACCACCAAGGCGGGCCAGAAGGGCACGGGCCTCGGCCTCGCCGTCAGCTACAACATCGTCCAGCGGCACGGCGGCGCCATCCGCGTGCAGAGCGAGGTGGGCAAGGGCTCCACCTTCGTCATCTCGCTGCCGGTACGCCCGCCCGACGGAGAGAAGCATGCCCCAGGCCAGAATCCTCGTGATTGACGACGAGCAGCCGTTCTGCGACGTGCTCTGCGGCGTGCTGCGCAAGCAGGGCCACCTCGTCGAGGGCACCGAAACGGCCGAGAACGCCCTCGCCCTGCTCGACCGGCGGCCCTTCGATCTCGCCATCTGCGACTTGCGCCTCCCCGGCATGAACGGCCTCGACTTCCTGCGCCAGGTGGCCGAGCGCAAGCTCGGCCTCCAGCTCATCATCATCACCGCCTACGGCGACATCGAGAGCGCCGTCGAGGCCGTCAAGCTGGGCGCCGTCGACTACCTCACCAAGCCGTTCCTCTTCGACGACCTGATCCTGCGTATTGACCGCCACCTGAGCCACCTGGCCCTCGAGCAGAGCCACGCCGCCCTCCAGGACGAGCTCCTCGCCCGCTACGAGCCGCGCAGCTTCGTCGGCAACAGCCCCAAGATCATGCGCGTCCGCGACCTCATCCGCCGCGTCGCGCCCACCACCAGCAACGTGCTCATCAGCGGCGAGAGCGGCACCGGCAAGGAGGTGGTCGCGCGCGCCGTGCACCGCCTCAGCGAGCGCCACGACCGCCGCCTCGTCACCGTCAACTGCGCCGCCCTGCCCGATACCCTGCTCGAGAGCGAGCTCTTCGGCCACTCCAAAGGCGCCTTCACCGGCGCCGTCCGCAGCAAGGAGGGGCTCTTCCTCGCCGCTGACGCCGGCACCCTCTTCCTCGACGAGATCGGCGCCATGCCCCTGCCCCTCCAGAGCAAGATCCTGCGCGCCGTCGAGGCCAAAGAGATCGTGCCCATCGGCACCACGGCCTCCGTCAAGGCCGACGTGCGCATCCTCGCCGCCACCAGCACGGACCTCGCCGCCGCCTCGCGCGAGGGCAAGTTCATAGACGCCCTCTACTACCGCCTCAACGTCTTCGAGATCCACATGCCCCCGCTCCGCGAGCGCAAGGAGGACATCCCCGTCCTCGTCACCCACTTCGTCGAGCGCTTCAGCCAGGAGCTCAAGAAGCGCGTCCTCGGCGTCACCGACGAGGCCATGGCCATCCTCATGGCCTACCCCTGGCCGGGCAACGTCCGCGAGCTCGAGAACGCCATCGAGCGCGCCATGATCCTCACCGACGGCGACCACCTCACCCCTGACGGCCTGCCCCACAGCCTCCAGGCCCTCGCCGCCGGCCCCGCCGAGCGCCCGCTCGACCTCCGCAGCGTCCTCCGCCGCGCCGAGCTGGACCACATCGGCGCCGTCCTCGTCCTCACGGGGCAGGACAAGGTGAAGGCCGCCAAGATGCTGGGGATCAGCCTCTCCAGCCTCTACCGCAAGCTCGAGCAGCCCGAGCCCGAACCAGGAGGCGATGGCCCGGCGGCCGACTCGGCTGGCGAGACGTAGGCGGGCGGGCCGCCGGCCACGATTACGGCCCGGAGGCCCGCTGCCAGCTCACGAGTACGAGTGCAGGCTCGGCAGCAGGTAGCTCACGCCGAAGTATGTGAAGAGGGTCACGGCGAAGCCGAGGACCGCGAAGAGGGCGTTCAGCATCGGCAGCCGCTCCTGCCGAGGCCCCCGCGAGCCGCCCAGCAGCCGATAGTGCAGGTAGATGCCGTAGACGAACCAAGTGATCAGCGACCAGGTTTCCTTCGGGTCCCAGCCCCAGTAGCGCCCCCAGGCCTGCCTGGCCCAGACCGACCCGCTGATGATGCCCACGGTGAGCAGCAGGAAGCCGAAGGCCATCGTGTGGTACGACAGGGCGTCCACCACCTTGCCCGACTCGCGCCGGCGCCAGAAGGCGAGCCACAGCAGGGCCATGAGAAAAGCGGCGAAGAAGGCGCCATAGGAGATCATGCAGGTGAGAACATGGAAGATGAGCCAGTTGCTCTGAAGCGCGGGCATGAGGGGCCTGGGCGCGTGATCGAAGAGGCCCGAGACAGCGAGCACGGCGAGCACGCCCACGCACGCGCCGGCCTCGAGGCCCGAGAAATCCACGAAGCAGCGGGCGACGAAGTACACGGCGCACAGGCCCCAGGCCATCCACATCAGGGACTCGGGCATGTTCGAGAAGGGCGGGTAGCCGGCCTCGTTCCATCGGGCGATGATGGTGGCCGTGAGGGCGGCGAAGCCCGCCGCGATGACGAGGTTGGCGAGGCGCCGGAACCAGACGAGCCAGGCGGGGTCGTGGGCGCCGCCGGTTCTGCGGCGGGCCTGGCGGATGATGGCATGCGCGGCGCTCAGGGGCAGCGCGGCGGCGAAGACGATGAACGAGAGGCGCCAGAACTGTTCATACATGGCCGACTGTCCTCCGCCTGAGGATGGGCTGGATGTAGAAGACATAGGCGATGCCGAGCGGCATCAGCAGAAAACCGATGAACACGATGGGCACGCCCGGGTCGTAGACGACCTCCAGGGTGGAGCTCTGCTCGGTCTGCTGGTCGTAGCTGAGCTGGTAAAGGGTGTAGCGCCCGACGCGCAATGGGCTGTTGACGAGGACGACGGCCCTGCGCAGTTCGGCGCCCGAAGGGTCGAGGACGGTGAGATGGCTCTCGAAGGTGCGCACGGGCTGCTGGTAGCGGAGGATGGGGTCGTTCTCGCTGGCGCCGCGGCTGTGCACGTCGGGGAAACGGGCGAAGAGCCAGCGCTTCGATTCGCCACCCGGGCCGCTGAGCTTCACCTGGATCGCGGGATTCACAGGCTCGTCCGAGGCGGAGTAGACGCGCGAGCCGTCCATCATGAAGTGCGGGAGGTACTGGAGGACTTCCAGCGTGGTGCCGTCGGGGCGGATCGTGACGGGCTTGCCCACGGCCGCGGGGTAGACGCGGCCACGTTCCTCCCCGGGGAGAAAGACGATGACTTCGGCCTTGTCGGCGCGGCGGGTGACGCGGAAGTCGTCGAGCCGCACCCGGAGGCCGAGGGGGAGCTTGCCCTGGTCGGTATCGAACTCCTCCACGGTCTGGCCCTCGGTGATCGTGACCACGCCCTCGACGCCCACGGCGCCGCGCACGATGGCGCCGGCGACGATGAACAGCACGCTGAGGTGCACGACGCTGGAGCCGACCGTGTGCAGACGGAGGCGGCGCCGCGACAGGGCGCACACGGTGGTGCTGAGGGCGAAGAGGCCCAGCAGGGCGATGAACCACCAGGTGTGGTAGAGCTGGTGAAGGCCGAGCAGGCCCACGAGCAGCCCGAGCGCGCGACCGTAGTGGGCAATGGCCTTGGCGGGGTCGTACGGCTCCTGCTTGACGAGGGTGCCGACGATGCAGGCGGCTGCGATGAGGGCCATGAGCACGATGGCGAAGCGCACCGAGCGCAAGAGCTTGAGCGCGCGCGAAAGGGGCGAGGCGGCTTTCGGTTCCGCTTGCTCGGCCGGGGTGCTCACTTCTCGCCTCCCAGCTTGGCGACCTCGGCGGCGCTGGCGCGCACGGCCTTGAGCACGCTCTGGGCGTACTCGAGGTTGTGCACACCCTTGCCGTAGCGGACGAGGCCGAGGTTGTGCCGGGCATCGGCGAGGAGGGCTTCGGCCTTGGTCTTGGCGTCGGGAGCGGCCAGGCCCTTGGCGGCCTCTTCCGCCCTGGCGAGGGCCTCTTCGGACTTCTTCAGCGCGTCGGCGGCCTCTTCTTTCCACGAGGCGAGCGTGCCCTCGATCTGCTTCCCGTGACACTCGACGCACGACTTCTCGCCGGCCTCATAGGTGGCCATCGGGGCGTGCCCGGCCAGGCCGCCCAGAATCTGGTGGCAGGCGATGCACTGAACCTTGGCCAGCGACATCGCGCTGGGCCTGTCCTTCACGCCCCGGGCGCCCGTGCCGCGATAGAGCTGGGCCGTGTAGTCGTGCTTGCCCACGTGGCAGCGGTTGCACATGGGGTCCATCGGCTCGGGCTCGGGGGCGCGGCCGTGCCGGATCTCGTTGTGGCAGTGGAAGCACTCCACTTTATGCTTGGTGACGTGGTTCTCGTGCATGAACTCGTGGTCGTCGAACTTCGCCAGATGGCTGGGCTCGCTGTGGCAGCCGATGCACACCTGCTTGGGCACGCGGCCGTCGCCTTCCACGGAGTCGAAGTGGCACTTGAAGCAGGGCACCTTCGCATAGTCGGCGTGGTTGTACTCCTCGCCGCTGGCCAGCTTCAGGGGCTTCGTGGGCACGTCGTGGCAGCCCGTGCAGCCGGCCACCGGCTCCTCGACGCGGCCCTTCTTCAAGTCCTTGAAGTGGCAGGTGAAGCAGACCGATTCGGTGACGGTGGTGTGGAGGCCCTGGACGATCTGGGAGTGGCAGGTCTGGCACCGGAGCTTCTTGCCGCGGCGCAGATCGGTCAGGTGCGGCTTGTGGTCGAAGTGCACGCCTTTGAACTCGACTTTGCCCTCGAGGAGCCGCGTGTCGTGACAGCCCGAGCGCAGGCACGAGGCGTCCTGGACCTCGGCCCGCGCCTGGGTGGAGTAGGTGCCCGTGATGTAGGAGACGAGCATCGAGGCGGCGCGGAACTTGGCGGCCAAGGCGTTCTGGAAGCCCGGCGGGAAGTGGCACTCGATGCACTCCACCCCCTTCTGGCCGTGGCTGGAGGTTCTCCACGACTCATAGTACGGCTTCATGATGTGGCAGGTCTTGCAGAACCAGGACTTCGTGCTCTGCCACATGAAGGCTCCGCCACCGACGAATACGGCGAGCAGGACCACCCAGACGTAGAACCGGCGGCGGAACCGAAGGCGTCGCTCGCCCTCTTCGGACCGGTAGATCCCCAGCACCCACAGTAACGTACGGAACATTCAAGCCCTTTCCCGTGCGCGACCCTATTCCGCGTCCTTCGGCTTCGGATGGGCGATCTTCGGCCACATCTGCTCGTAGTCGAAGCCCACCTTCTTGCCGTCCTTCGTCGTGTAGCGGTCGGCCTTCCAAGTGGGGGACGTATCGTTGTGGCACTGGAGGCAGGTCTTCTCATCGCCGATGACCAGGCCCAGCGACTCGGCCTTCTTGCGGTCCTTCATCACAGTCTGCTTCTTGTAGAACTCGCCCGCGCCGTGGCAGGTTTCGCACTGGACACCGTGCTCGATGGAGAATCCCTCCTCGAGCAGTTCCTTCGGCACGCCGAAGCCGCTGGCGTGGCACTTGAGGCACTTGTCGCTCTTTTCGGGCGCGTCAATACCCAGCTTCTTCGCCGCCTCCTTGGCCTCGGGGGTGAGCAGCTTCTTGTATGCCTTGGCGTGCTCGCTCTTCTCCCAGATGCCGAGCTGATTGCCCTGGGCTTGGGACTTATGGCACATCTTCGCGCACGCTTCCACGCCGAGCCACTTCGGCTTCTCCTCGCCCTGCGCGCTGGCCATCAGGGCGACCGCCGCGGGCATCCACGCCAACGCCATCCACCGCACGCTTCGCTTCATCGCTCTCGCTCTCCTTCCGCCGCCGACGCCTGGTTGCTCCAATCCGTGCAGGCCACACGACACACGCGGCGGCGGTGGTCGGGCCGTCTGGGACGCAGGGGCCTGTCGCTTCGAACTCCCCGGGCGCACAACTTGCCCCAATGGTTCAAGTAGCATGGCAAATAGTGTGCCAGGTTTCAACTGCCGGCTGGCGCCGAAGGCCGAAACCTGCCGCAACGGCCCGAGCCGCCTCCTGACCCCGCTTCTCGCCGCACACGAGCGCTTGGCCCTGGATGCCCCGGCACAGGGGCCCGCTCGGCCCCAACGCAGCCGCGCCCGCCACACGGCGATCCCCCGCCGGAGGCCGCCCCTGCGTCTTCGGCGTCCCTCCCGGGGTCCGGCAGGCGCTGGAAGCGTTCCTGCTCTTTTTCGCAATTCCTGGAAGACGGCGGTCGCGCGCACGCGCCGCCCGCCACCGCGATCCACGCCCAATGTCCGAAGATCGTGGGGGCGGCACAGCCGCAGCGCGTCTGGCACGGATTGTGCAGTGCGGGGCGGAGTCAGGCGTGATCCGTGTTCCCGCACAAAGGAGAGGAGGGTGACGCACCCGTGGGCCGGAGACTGACTGCCTTCCCCGCCGAGGCGTTGCAGCACCTTGGCCTCTTGATCGCTCTCGTACTGTTGATCGCCGCGAAGGATTTCGCGGGCGAGCGCCCGGGACTCGCCGCGGGCCTCGTCTTCGCGTTCTCCCTGCCCTACCTGATGGCGGCCGTGGCGACGCAGCGGGCGCACTTCCTCTACGCGACCATGCTGCTTGGCGCGGTGGCCTATTTCCTCACGTGCTATGCCTTGGGCGCGCCGGCGCTGTCGTTCCCGGTCCTCTCGGTGCCGCTCGTGGTGGCGCTGTGGCTCGTGGGGCGGCACCTGAGGAGACGGCTCTCGCCCGACCTGGCCTCGTTCCCGGCCACGGTGTTTCGGGCAATGAACATCACTGTGGCAACCTTCGCGGCGTGGGCGCTGGTGCAGGCGCCGCGCCTTGCGGGGCAGCCAGGGTTTGGGCGGTACGTGGCCGGCATCGCGCTCCTGGGCTATGCGGCGTTGTACCTCGCGCACGCGGTCGCAGGGGCGCCCGCCTGCTATGCCTATGTGTCATCTGGCTTCCTCGTGCTGGGCTCGATGCTGGGCAGCGCCGCCGTCTGGTCGGCGTCCTTCTGCTGGCTCGCCGGCGCGGCCTCTACCCTCGTGCTGCTCTTCGTGGCTACGAGCCTGCATCGCTCGCGCACGCTCCGCTGGTCGCGCCATTTCTTCCTCTGCGCGGTGGGCACGATCCTTCTGTCGCTCGTGTCCACCGCCCTCGAGTGGCGGTTCCTGCTTCTTGACCTCACCCTGACGTCGCTCACGCTGTGGTTGGCCTATGGGTGGCTGGCCGAGGCTGTGGGCGATGTGCGGCGCGCCACGCAAGCCGAGCGCGCCTTGGCCAAGTGGCTCTTCCTGGGTTCCATCGCGTTCACGCTGCCGGTGATCCCGGCGACCCTGGCCTTGCCCGTGAATGCCTATGCGGCCGCGGCAGCGCTGGCCTGCGGCCTCACGCTCGGCTGGGTCGCCCTGCGGCGACGCGAGGCGTCGCCTGCGCGCAACGTGCACGTGTTGCCCGCGGCCTGGCTCCTGGCCGCCGGCGCGCTTGGCCTCAGCGCCCACGCGCCGGCCGGTGTGGCCACGGCATTGCTGGTGATGGTCCCCGCCGCGCTCGTGCTCGGGCTCGCGCTGCTGCACGCGCGCCTCGGCGAGAAGGGGGCGATTGCGACCCGCCTGGCTCTGGCCGAGGCGGCCGTGTTCCCTGCCTTCCTGGCCTGGTACGTGGCGCTCGTGGTGACAGGGCCGCTGATGGCCCTCGTAGCGGTGGGCGTGGCGTTGGGCGCGTGTGTGGCGATGGTGAGTGGGAGGCGCGACCCCCGCTTCCTCTACGCCGCAGGCCCCGCGTGTGCGGGGGCCGCGGTGTCGGCGGCGCTGCTCTCGGGGCACCTGCCGCTGGCCTGGATGGCCTGCGCGGCCGCAGCATCCGCTGCGGGCGTGGCCTTCGCGGCGGCGAGTGCCGACGGGCGCCACCAGGTCGTCCGCGGCGCGGCCAACCTGGCGTGGCTCGTGTTGTCCGCGGCCGCGGTGGTGCTTGCGGCCGCGTCGGGCGCGGCTCAGGCCCTTTACGCCGCCACCACCGTCGGGGGCCTCGCCATTCTGGTTGCCGGCTGGCGTGGGCGGCGGGGCCGCCGCGACCTCTTCGACACGCTGGTGACGGGCGTGGGCACCCTTGCGGCGATGGCTGCGGTCGTGCTCGGCCCGCTGAGCGGCCTGCGGCCGGCCGGCGCCGGTGCGTGCGTGCTGGCGCTCTCGGCGGCGTGCCTGGCATCGTGGGCGATGTGCCAGGGCGTTCGGCTGGCACGGGCGGCGGGGGCGCTGTTCGCGCTCGGGACGCTTCTGGTGATCTTCGGCCGGTTGCCCTTGCTCGAGGCGCGTCTGGCCGCAGGCGCGGGCGTGGTGGCCGCGCTCTTCGTGGCGGCGGCGCTGGCGAAGGGGCGCTTCCCCAGCGAGTCGCGCGGGTGGACGTTTTCCGCGCATGTCGCCGGCATCGCGCTGGCCTGCGCGGCGCTGATCCAAGGCTGGCCAGGCGTAGATGCCCGCGTGGCGGGCGCCGCGGGATTGTTTGCGCTCCTCTATGCCCTGATGCCGCGGCTGCGGGACTCGAACGGCTCTCGCGTAGGCACGGTGTGCTGGCTCACCCTGGCGGTCCTGTTTTCCCTGGCCGCGGCGGCCGCCACGCCGTATCGCGCCCAGGCGCCGCTGCTCGGGGCTCTCGCCCTCGCGTGGCTCGCCCTCGGCTTCGGGGTGCAACGCGGGCGCGTGCGGGCCTGGTCGCCGCCGCTCTACGTGTGCGCGGCGCTGCTCGCCGCCTTCTGCGGCCTCGTGAGCCTCTTCACCCCGGCCGCTCAGGGCACGTGGGCGGTGTTCCTCGTCAACGGCATCGTGTTCGCCGCGCTCTTCCTCATCCTGCGCAAGGACATCTTCGCGTTCCTGCTCACACTGGCGCTGGCGCTGATGGCCTACGACTGGGTGAAGGCGAGCACGAGCCGCTTCACGCAGGACGTGCTCTTCTACCTCGTGATCGGCACGGGCGTGCTGGGCACGTTCTACCTGCTGCCCTATCTCAAGCGGCTGGTGGACCGGTTGGGCACGCTGCCGATGTTCTCGATCTTCACCTGGCGGGGCGCGGCGATCACTGCCGTGCCCGTCGTGTTCGGCGGCTTCGTGGTGCTGTCGGCCTACTCGATCAAGATCACCGAGCACCCGAAGTTCTGCATCTCGTGCCACTACATGGGCGAGTACTACGAGAGCTGGCAGCACTCGTCGCACCGCGACGTGGCGTGTGTGGAGTGCCACTACGAGCCGGGCGTCGAGGCCGAGCTCGAGGGCAAGATGGCTGGTCTGGTGCAACTCGTCAAGTACATGTCCCACGCCTACGACAGCAAGCCGCACGCGCTCATCAGCAACAAGTCGTGCATGCGCTCGGGCTGCCACGCGGGCATGGACCACAACAAGGAGACCGTGCTCTTCCACGGCAAGGTGAAGTTCAGCCACGAAAAGCACCTCAGCGGCCACCCGCGCGGCAAGGAGCTGAACTGCGTGAGCTGCCACGGCCAGATGGTCGAGGGCCAGCATATCAGCGTGGCGCAGACCACCTGCCTCACCTGCCACTTCTACGGCCGCGGCAGCAGGCCCGTGGCCGCGGGCGAATGCCAGACGTGCCACACGCTGCCGGAGAAGACCGTCACCTTCGAAGGCCAGGCCTTCAACCACGCCAAGTTCCTCAAGGGGAAGAGCGACGTCCGCTGCGAGCACTGCCACAGCCAGATCACCCAGGGCGTCGGCGCCGTCTCGCCCACCCGCTGCCAGAGCTGCCATCTGCGCCGCACCCCCGAGGTGAAAGACCAGGAGCAGTTCCACCTGACCCACGTGTCGAAGGGCCACTTCGACTGCCTGCAATGCCACGACGAGATTCGCCACGGCGAGGGCATGAAGCCCCACCAGATGATGGCATCATCGCAGTGCGGCACCTGCCACGGCGACGAGCGTCATTCCATCCAAGCCCGCATGTACGCCGGCCAGGCCGTGGCCGACGTGCCGGCCGAGCCCGACGTGATGTACAAGGCCGGCGTGGCCTGCGACGGCTGCCACATCGAGGACAAGACCGTCGCCGTGGGCGACGCAAGCTACGTCACCCGCGCCGCCGGCCCACGCCCGTGCGCCGCCTGCCACGGCGACAAGGACTATGGCGACATGCTGGCCGACTGGCAGAAAGAGACGCGCAACCGCCTCGCCGCCCTCACCCCGCGCGTGGCCGCGCTCGAGAAGGCCTGCGAGACGAGCCAGCCCGGCAACGGGAATCGCGACCAGGCCCGCCAACTCGTCGCCACCGCCAAGGGCCGCCTCTCTTGCATCGAGCGCGACGGCAGCTACGGCGCCCACAACTACGCCTACACCTCGACCCTGCTCGACCGCGCCGCGGCCGACCTCAAGAAGGCCGCCGCCCTGCTCAACGTGCAGGCCAAGGCCACGGAGACCGCCCCATGAAATGGCAACTCGCCGGCAAGGCGCTCCACTCCGACTTCCTCCGCACCGTCGAGGAGCGCAGCGGCCAGAACCTCAGCGACTGCTACCAGTGCGGCAAGTGCACCGGCGGCTGCCCCGTGGCTGCCGACCTCGCCCTCTCGCCCAACCGCGTGCTGCGCCTGGTGCAGCTCGGCCTCGAGGCCGAGGCCCTCGGCAACGAGACCGTGTGGTGTTGCGCCGCCTGCGGCACCTGCAACAGCCGCTGCCCGATGGGCGTGGACATCGTGCGGGTGATTGACGTGTTGCGCGGCCTCGCCCAGCAGCGCGGCATCAGCCCGTCCAATGGCGCCGCGCGCGTCTGGACCTTCTACCGCTCGTTCCTCGACTGCGTGCGCGAGTTCGGCCGCCTGAGCGAGGTGGCCTTGATGGCCAGCTACAACATGAACTCGGGCCGCCTGTTCACCAACCTCACCAAGGCCCCCTGGTACTTCCTCAAGGGCAAGATCACGCTGTCGCCCCACAAGGTCCAACGCATCGAGCGCCTCGAGCGCGTCTTCCAGCGCTGCGAGGAGGAGGCTGCGCACCGATGAGATACGGCTACTTCCCAGGCTGCTCGCTCCTCTCCGGCGCCGCCGAGTACGACCGGTCGGCCCGCGGCGTGCTCGCCGCCCTCGACGTCGCCGTCGAGGAGATCGAAGACTGGGTCTGCTGCGGCGCCACGCCCGCCCACGCCACCAACCACACCCTCTCGGTGGCCCTGCCCGCCATCTCGTGCGCCGCCGCCGAGAAGCAGGGCCTCGACATCCTCACCTGCTGCTCCGCCTGCTTCAGCCGCCTCAAGCAGGCCAACGCCGAGCTTCAGAAGGACCCCGCCCTCCTCGCCAAGGTCAACGGCATCATCGAGGAGGACTACAAGGGCACCATCCGCGTGCTCCACGTGGCCGAAATCCTCGCCCGCGAGGTGGGCCTCGACGCCCTGCGGGCCCGCGTCACGCGCCCGCTCAAGGGCCTCAAGATCGCCTCCTACTACGGCTGCCTGCTCGCCCGGTTGCCCGAGGAGCTGCGCATCGACAAGATCGAATACCCCACGCTCCTCGACGACCTGATGGCCGCTACGGGCGCCGAGCCGGTGGACTGGCCGTGCAAGACCGAGTGCTGCGGCGCCGCGCTCACCCTGGCCATGCAGGACACCGTGGTGCGCCTGAGCGGCCAGCTCCTCCAGACGGCCCGGGACTGCGGCGCCGATGCCCTCGTCGTCGCCTGCCCCCTGTGCCAGGCCAACCTCGACCTCTTCCAGTCGAACGCCGAGGAGCAGCTCCGCGAGGCGTTCGGCCTGCCCGTGCTCTACTTCACCCAGGTGCTCGGCCTGGCCCTCGGCCTCGAGGCCGACGACCTGTGCCTCGACAAAGTGATCGTGGACCCGATGCCGCTGCTCGCCGAGAAGGGGCTCGTCGAGACCGCGGTCTATCTGTGATGTAAAGGGGTCAAGCCCGTGGCTCGAGTCGGCGTCTTCATCTGCTGGTGCGGCGCGAACATCGCGGAGACGGTGGACTCCGGCGCGGTGGCCCGTTACGCGCGGACCATCCCCGGCGTGGTGGTCGCGAAGGACTACAAGTACATGTGCTCGGACCCCGGGCAGCGGCTGGTCACCGAGGCGATCCAGCAGCACCGGCTCACCGGCGTGGTGGTGGCCTCCTGCTCGCCGCGCATGCACGAGAACACCTTCCGCCGCACCGTGGCCAGCGTGGGCATGAACCCGTACATGTTCGAGATGGCCAACATCCGCGAGCACTGCTCGTGGGTGCACGCCAATCGCCGCGAGGCCACCGAGAAGGCCAAGGACCTCGTGCGCCTCATGGTGGAGAAGGTCAAGCGCAACATCCCGTTGGCCGAGATCGAGGTGCCCGTGACCCAACGGGTCATGGTCATCGGCGCCGGCATCGCCGGCATCCAGGCCGCGCTCGACGTGGCCAACGCCGGCTACGAAGTCGTCGTCGTCGAGCGCAAGCCCTCGATCGGCGGCCACATGTCCATGCTCGACGAAACCTTTCCCACCCTCGACTGCTCGCAGTGCATCCTCACCCCCCGCATGGTCGAGATCATGCAGAGCCAGAAGATCAAGCTCCTCACCTACTCGGAGATCGAGCAGGTGGACGGCTACGTGGGCAACTTCGAGATCAAGATCCGCAAGAAGGCCCGCAGCGTGGACATGAAGAAGTGCACCGGCTGCGGCGACTGCTGGAACAATTGTCTGGCCCGCAACAAGATCGCCATCCCGCCCGCCCGCTCCGTTGCCGGGCAGACGCCGCCCGAGGTGGCCTCCAAGGTTGATGCGATCCTCGAGCGCTGCACCGACCGCGCCGGAATGGTCATCGGCCTGCTCCAGGACATTCAGGACGAGTTCAACTACCTCCGGCAAGACGCCCTCACCTATCTGGCCGAGAAGTCGGGTCTCCCGCTCAGCCGCCTCTACGCCGTGGCGCGCTTCTACCACGCCTTCAGCCTCAAGCCGCGCGGCAAGCACATCATTCGCGTGTGCCTGGGCACCGCCTGCCACCTGCGCGGCGGCGGCAGCGTGGCCGACGCCATCAGCCGCGAGTTGGGCATCGGCCACGGCGAAACGACCAAGGACATGATGTTCACCCTCGAGCGCGTGAACTGCCTGGGCGCCTGCGCCCTGGCCCCCGTGGTCACCGTGAACAACAAGTACCACGGCAAGATGACCGTGGGCAAGATGATGCGGCTCATCGAGCAGTGCGCCGAGGCGAAGCACAAAGAGCCTGTGACCGCATAGCGCGTGCCCCGCACGCGGAAGGGACCGAGAATGGCCGTAGCCACCCGACTCACCTCGCCACAGGACCTGGCCGAGTTCCGCGAATACCTGCGCTCGGAGCGCGACGAGAAGGCCACCTGCCTGGCCATCTGCGCCGGCACCGGCTGCCGCGCTAACGGCAGCATGGAGCTCCTCGAAGAGCTGCGCCGCCAGCTCGACGCCGAGGGCCTCACAGGCGTGGACGTGCGCGCCACCGGCTGCCACGGCTTCTGCGAGAAAGGCCCCCTCGTCGTCATCCACCCCCAGGAGATCTTCTACCAGGGCGTCCAGATCAGCGACATCCCCGCCATCATCGAGCAGACCCTCCGCAAGGGCGAGGTGGTGGACTCCCTGCTCTACCGCGACCCTGTGACGAAGAAGAAGTGCCGCATCGAGGGCGAAGTGCCCTTCTACGCCAAGCAGCAGCGCATCGTCTTCCGCCACAACGGCACCGTGGACCCCACGAGCATAGACGACTACATCGCGGCCGGCGGCTACGCGGCCCTGCCCAAGGCGCTGCTCGAGATGACGCCCGAGGGCGTGATCGACCAGATCACAAAGTCGGGCCTCCGCGGCCGTGGAGGCGGCGGCTTCCCCACGGGCAAGAAGTGGGCCATCTGCCGCGCCCAGCCCGGCGACGAGAAGTACATCATCTGCAACGGCGACGAGGGCGACCCCGGAGCGTTCATGGACCGCTCCATCATGGAAGGCGACCCGCACGCCGTGATCGAGGGCATGGTCATCGGCGCCTACGCCATCGGCGCCCACCAGGGCTACCTCTACGTCCGCGCCGAATACCCCCTCGCCGTGGCCAATCTCCAGGTCGCCATCGAACAGTCCCACGAGTTGGGCCTGCTGGGCGATGACATCCTCGGCTCCAGCTTCTCGTTCAGCGTCGAAATCGTGCGCGGCGCCGGCGCCTTCGTGTGCGGCGAGGAAACCGCGCTCATCGCGTCCATCATGGGCGACATCGGCAGCCCCCGTCAGCGCCCGCCTTACCCGGCCCAGGCAGGCCTGTGGGGGCTGCCGACGAATATCAACAACGTCGAAACGTGGGCCAACGTGCCCGTCATCCTCGAGCGCGGCGCCGACTGGTTCGCCTCCATCGGCACCGAGCGCTCGAAGGGCACCAAGGTCTTCTCGCTCGTGGGCAAGGTGCAGAACACCGGCCTCGTCGAGGTGCCCATGGGCACCACCCTGCGCGAGATTGTCTTCGACATCGGCGGCGGCATCCAGAAGAAGCGCAAGCTCAAGGCCGTGCAGACCGGCGGCCCCTCGGGCGGCTGCATCCCCGAGGCCCTCATTGACCTGCCGGTGGACTTCGAGAAGCTGGCCGAGGTCGGGGCCATGATGGGCTCGGGCGGCCTCATCGTGATGGACGAGCGGACCTGCATGGTGGACGTGGCCCGCTACTTCCTGGCCTTCCTCGCCGACGAGTCGTGCGGCAAGTGCACCCCGTGCCGCGAGGGCGTGGACCAGATGCACCAGATCCTCACCCGCATCACCGAGGGCAAGGGCCGCGAGGGCGACATCGAGCGGCTCGAGGAACTCGCCGCTTATGTCAAGGGCTCGTCGCTGTGCATGCTCGGCGGCACGGCGCCCAACCCCGTGCTCTCGACCTTGCGCTACTTCCGCGACGAGTACGAGGCGCACATCCGCGACCGCAAGTGCCCGGCCGGCGTGTGCAAGGCGCTCGTGCGGTTCCGCATCGAGGCCGAAGCCTGCAAGGCCTGCGGCCTGTGCAAGCGCGACTGCCCCAGCAACGCCATCGCCGGCGAGAAGAAGCAGCCCCACGTGATTGATTCCGCCAAATGCGTCCAGTGCGGCGTGTGCTACGAGGCCTGCCCGTTCGACGCCGTGGTGACAAGCTGAAGGACACCCCGATGATCTCGCTGACGATGGACGGTCGACAAGTCGAAGTTCAGGACGGGCAGACGCTGCTCGATGCCGCGAAGCTGCTCGGCATTGAGATCCCCACCCTCTGCCATCACAAGGCCGTGCCGCCCGCCGGCGCCTGCCGCGTGTGCGTGGTCGAGATCACCGGCGGCGGCCGCCCCGGCCTCGTGCCCGCCTGCGCCTACCCTGCCCAGAACGGGCTGGTCATTGACACCCACTCGAAGGCCGTGCGCAACTCGCGCCGCCTGACCCTCAGCCTGCTCCTCTCGCGCAGCCCCGAGACCGAGGCGCTCCAGGCCCTCGCCAAGGAGTACGGGGCGGAGCCGGTGTTCGCGGCCACGCGCGAGCCCCACGCCGAAGCGCAGGGCGGCCCCGGCGTCAGCTCGAAGTGCATCCTCTGCGGCCTGTGCGTGCGGGTGTGTGCCGAGGTGATCGGCCCGTCGGCCACGTGCTTCGCCGGGCGGGGCCGCGGGCGCGAGATCTCGACCCCCTACAAGCAGCTCTCCCACGTGTGCATCGGCTGCGGCGCCTGCGCCTTCATCTGCCCCACGGGGGCCATTGACCCCGCCGAGTTCTGTTCGCACCCGATCGAGCAGATTTCCAACGAGTTCAACTGCGGCTACGACGTGCGCACGCCCATCCACATCCCCTTCCCACAGGCCGTGCCCAACAAGCCGCTGATTGACCGCGACAACTGCATCCACTTCAAGACCGGCGGCTGCGGCGCCTGCAAGACCCTCTGCCCCGCCGGCGCCATTGACTACGAGATGGCCGACGAGATCGTTGAGGAGAAGGTCGGCGCCGTCATCGTGGCTACCGGCTATCAACTCCTCGACCCCAGCATCTACGAGGAATACGGCTACGGCCGCTACCCCGACGTAGTGACCAGTCTGGAGTTCGAGCGCATGGTAAGCGCCAGCGGCCCCACGGAGGGCGAACTGCGCCGTCCCTCGAACGGCCAGCCGCCGAAGACCATCGTCTTCCTCCAGTGCATCGGCTCGCGCGAGGAGCAGACCGCCGGCGGCAAGCCCTACTGCTCGAAAATCTGCTGCATGTACACCGCCAAGCACGCCATCCTCTACAAGCACAAGGTGCACGACGGCCAGGCCTTCATCTTCTACATGGACATCCGCTCCGCGGGCAAGAACTACGAGGAATTCGTGCGCCGCGTGGTGAAGGAGAAGAACGCAACGTATCTGCGCGGGCGCGTCTCGAAGGTGTTCCCGCGTGGCGACAAGCTGATCGTGATGGGCGCCGACACGCTGAGCGGCGGCCAGGTGGAGATCGCCGCCGAGATGGTGGTGCTGGCCCCCGCGCTCCTGCCCTCGGCCGGCGTGCGCGACCTGGCGCAGAAGCTCCGCATCGGCTACGACCAGCACGGCTTCCTCTCCGAGGCGCACCCGAAGCTCAAGCCCGTCGAGACCAACACGGCCGGCGTGTTCCTGGCCGGCTGCGCCCACAGCCCGAAAGACATCCCCGACACGGTGGCGCAGGCGAGTGCGGCGGCGAGCAAGGCGCTGGGCCTCATCACCCACAGCCGCCTGACGCGCGAACCCACCATCGGCATCGTGAATCAGGCCACGTGCAACGGCTGCTTCGAGTGCCAGCCCGTGTGCGCCTACGGCGCGATCGGGCCGCGGGAGATTCGCGACCGGCGCGGCAACCTCCTGGCCACGGTCGCCCACATCAACGAGGGCCTCTGCCAGGGCTGCGGCGCGTGTGCTGTCACCTGCCGCTCGAAGAGCATCGAGGTGCAGGGCTTCCGCGACGACCAGCTCTACGCCGAGATCAACGCCATCGGCCCCTCGGCGCCCCTCGTGGCGACGCTCCCCTCGGGCCGCAATGGCAATGGAAGCGAGAAATGAGCCACACCGCAACCGAACACGACGCGACGACGGCCGCCGCGACCGAGTGGAAACCGAACATCGTGGCCTTCCTGTGCAACTGGTGCTCCTACGCGGGCGCCGACCTGGCAGGGATGAGCCGCTTCGGCTACCCTGCCGCCATCCGCATCATCCGCGTGCCCTGCTCCGGGCGGGTGGACCCGATGTTCATCCTCAAGAGCTTCGAGCGCGGGGCCGACATGGTGCTCGTGTCCGGCTGCCACCCGGGCGATTGCCACTACACGAGCGGCAACTTCCACGCGCGCCGCAAGCTCCAGGCGTTCCGCGAGCTGATGGGTTTCCTCGGCATTGACCCGCGCCGGTTCAAGATGTCGTGGGTCTCCGCCGCCGAGGGCGGCAAGTGGTCGGCGCTCGTCAACGAGATCACCGAGGAGGCGCGAAGCCTCGGGCCGTTCACGGGATACCCGAGTTGCGAGAACGGCAATGGCAGAACAACGGGTGAGCAAGGCGACTGAGGCCATCCCCTGGGTGCTCTTTGGGGTGGCGCTCGCACTGATGGCGGCCCTGGTCGTGCTGTTCGACTGCTGGTGGCCCAATTGAGGCCGTGAAGCACAGAATCACCCCGAGATAGGGGCTGGGCGATGAGCGACGCGACAACCGATTCCCTGCGGCAGACGGCCGCGCAGCTTCTGGCCGAGGGCAAGGTAAGCCTCGTGGTCGGCTACGGACGCGACAACGGCACGCCCTCGGCCGCCGCCGTGTTCGTGCGGCGGGCCGAGGACGCTGCGCGCCTCCTCTTCGATGCCCTCTGCTTCCCCAACCTGGCGGTGTACCTCACGAAGAAAGAGGTGCGCGACCTGGCGGCTGCGCCCCAGGGCGGGCAGGCCGCGGCGCCATCGCGCAAGATCGCCCTCGTCGTGAAGGGCTGCGACCTGCGCGCCGTGAACGTGCTGCTGCGCGAGCACGTGATCCCCCGCGAAGACATTGTGCTGATCGGCGTGCGCTGCGCCGGCGTGGGTGAGCCGCGGCTTGACAAGTGCCAGGCGTGCGAAGTCCACGACCCCCAGGGCTGCGACGTGGCCGTCGGCCCGCCCGTCGAGGCCAAGCCCTCCGCCGAACGGCGCTTCGCCGCCGCCGAGGCCATCGAGGCCCAGACGATGCAGGAGCGCTGGGCCTACTGGCGGCGACATCTGGACCGCTGCGTGAGATGCTATGCGTGCAGGCAAGTGTGCCCCCTCTGCTACTGCAAGAGATGCATCGTCGAGAAGTCCATGCCGCAATGGGTCGAGACCAGCTCGCACCTCCGCGGCAATGTGGCCTGGAACATCGCCCGCGCCCTACACCTCACGGGCCGTTGCGTGGGCTGCGGGGAATGCGAGCGCGTGTGCCCCGCGGGTATTCCGCTCGGCGCCATCAACCAGAAGATGGCCAAGCTCGTACACGACTGGTTCGGCTTCGAATCGGGGCGGTCGCCGGAGGAGAAGGCCCCCTTCACCACCTACGCGCCCGATGACCCCGAGGAGGGCATCCTCTGATGGCAACCTCTGCTGCACAACACCCCCTCTACCAGGCGGCCCCGGGCTGGCTGAAGGCCGCCGCTGACGCTCTGGCTAGGGCAGGCATCCGGGTCATCGCCCCTATCCAGAAGGAGGAGGGCATCGTGGACCTGGCGCCCATTGCGTCACTGGAATCCGCCGTCCTGGGCAACGGCAAGACCCTCGTGCCCCTCAAGCAGCTCTTCTTCCCCGAGACCGAGGTGCTTCTCGACTACGCGAAGCGCGATGACGGCGACGTGGCCGTCGAGCCCGAGCCGCTCCCATCCGGCGAAACCGTGGTCTTCGGCCCGCGCCCCTGCGACGCCGCTGCCCTCGACGTGCTCGACCAGGTCTTCGAGTGGGACTACGACGACGTGCGCTACCGCGCCCGCCGCGAGCGCACGGCGGTGGTCGCCTTCGCCTGCTCCGAGGCCGGCCCCGAGTGCTTCTGCACCTCGGTCGGCGGCACCCCCCACGGCGAGCTCGGCAGCGACCTCCTCGTGTTTGCGGCGAACGACGGCGGGGCGCTCCTCAAAGTCATCACGGAAAAGGGGCACGAGCTCATCGAGCGGATGGGTAGCATCGTGCAGCCGGCGCCCGAAGGCGTCCAGCCCCCCGCCCCGCCCGACCTCGCGCCCAGGTTCAGCCCCGACAAGGTCAAGGCGTGGCTCGACGCGAACTTCGAGGGGGCGTTCTGGACCGAGGCCACCCTGCGCTGCCTCGGCTGCGGCGCGTGCAGCTACCTGTGCCCCACCTGCCATTGCTTCGACATTGTGGACGAGGCGACCTGGAATGGCGGCAAGCGGCGGCGGAACTGGGACTGCTGCTCCTTTGCCCTCTTCACCCTCCACGCCTCGGGCCACAACCCCCGCGCCACCCAGGCCGCGCGCTACCGCCAGCGCGTGATGCACAAGTTCAAGTACTTCCCCGAGCGTTTCGGCCGCCTCGCCTGCGTGGGCTGCGGACGTTGCGTGCGCACCTGCGGCGTCGGCCAGAGTCTCGTGAGCGTCCTCACCCAGATCGAAGCGAAACAAGGAACGGGAGACTGACCCCGTGGCAACAGAAGCTGCGACCCTCACCGCGTCTCCGCCCCTTGTCCCGATGAACTACGTGCCGATGAAGATGCGGATCGCCGCCATCACGCCGGAGACCTCCGACGTCAAGACCTTCCGCCTGCACTTCTGCGACGAGGAGCAGGGCGAGCGCTTCACCTTCCGCGCCGGCCAGTTCGGCCTCTACTCCGTCTTCGGCGCCGGCGAGGCCACCTTCTGCATCGCCTCGGCCCCCACCCGCAAGGGCTACATCGAGTGCAGCGTCAAGCGCGCCGGCAAGGTCACCGCCGACCTCCACGAAAGCAACGAGGGCGACGTCATCGGCTTCCGCGGCCCTTACGGCAACTGGTTCCCCATTGACGCGATGAGGGGCAAGAACCTGCTCTTCATCGGCGGCGGCATCGGCCTGGCCCCCCTGCGCTCGCTCATCTGGAACTGCCTCGACCTTCGCGACCAGTTCGCCAACATCTCCATCCTCTACGGCGCACGCAGCGTCGGCGACCTCGTTTACAAGAACGAACTGAAGCAGTGGCGCGAGCGCCCCGACGTGCAGACCGTCTACACCGTGGACCCCGGCGGCGAGGCGCCCGGGTGGGACGGCAAGGTGGGCTTTGTGCCGACCGTGCTCACCGAGATGAAGCCCTCGGCCGAGGGCACCATGGTCATCACGTGCGGGCCGCCCATCATGATCAAATTCGTCCTCGTTAGCCTCACGCAGCTCGGGTTCCCGATGGACTCCGTCGTCACGACGCTCGAGAACCGCATGAAGTGTGGCGTCGGCAAGTGCGGCCGCTGCAACGTGGGCAGCAAATACGTGTGCAAGGATGGCCCGGTCTTCCGGTGCAGCGAGCTGACGCAACTCCCCCAGGAGTTCTGACGCTCCCGCCTGTGCTCTCACCTCGACGACGCGCCCACCGGCGGCTTCGGCTTGATGAACAACACCCCGGAGTGCTGGATCCAGCCGGTCCTCAAGTCCACGCGGAACCACCCTTCGCCGTTCCTCTCGTGGAACCGCGTGGGCGAATGCCGGCCGAGCTCCTTGAGATCATACTGCGCCCACGTCTTCCCCATGTCCGTGGAGATGATGAAGCCCGTGGCCATCGGCGACGCAGGGCAGCAGTGCGACGCCAGGATCACGCCGTCCTGGATGATCATGCTGCCCGACTCGACGCCCGGGTTGAACAGCATCATGTGCTTCTGGGGATGGGCGAGGTCGGCGGGGTCGCAGCGGAAGATGCCTCGGTCGTGCGGCGTCGGGCCGTTGGCATCGCTGATCCAGTAGAGCTGCCCGTCCACGAAGCTGATGCCGCCCGACTTATAGCGGGTGTTCAGCCTGGCCGACACGACGACCTTCCAGTCCCATCGGTCCTTCGCCGCGTCGTAGGTGCCGCGCAGCCAGTGGCATTCGTACCGGTCTGGCGCCAGATCGTGGTCGCCCGTGCAGGCGTAGAAGGCGTCCTCGCCGGGATTGTAGGCCACCGCGTGCACGTGGCGGCAGAGCACGGGGTTGTCGGGGTCGCCCAGCAGGGTCCCCTCCTTGCCGCCACCTGGGGAGCCGTTGTCCCGGAAGTTCGGGTGCTGCCCGAACGAGTACGCGATCTTCACGGTCAGACCGCCGTCGGTGGAGTAGTAGATGTTGACGGGCGCCGCGCCGCCGAGTACGTTGCAGTAGTTCCCCCACACCATCATCTCGCGGCCCTGGACGTCCCACGACACGATGCCCGGCAGCGTGTGGAAGTACCAGCCGGGGTTGGCAGGGTTCTTGGGCGTGTGAGGCAGGTAGTCGGAGCCGTCGGCCGCCTTGACGGGCACGGGGCGACACGTCCTCAGGTTGTCGGTGCTCACGTAGAGCTTCGAGCCCGTGGCGAAGACGACGTTACCGTTGCGGAGAATGTGGCTGAACGTGATTCGCTGGGCCTCGGGGAAGGCCAGGCTGTGCGGCCATGAGTGGCCGTTGTCCTCCGAGAGGAAGAGCGTGCCGGCCGCGTAGGCGAACGCCCGATTGCCGCGCTGCGAATCAACGTACTTGCCTGCCGGCTGAAGGCGGTACCAGAAGTGATCGGTCGAGGCGCATTCAGGCATGGGTTTCGTCTCCTCCGCACGCGGCCCGGGCGTGCCGGGCACCAGCATCGCACCAGCGGCCGCCGCCGCGGCACCCAGGAATCGGCCGCGCGTGACACGCTCCCCTCGCATCGTCGCATCGCTCCTTCGCCCCCGCGCCACGATTCCTCGAGCCTGCCCCATCGGCCCCTCAGAGCAGGATACCACAACCGCCCTCGAAGGCAAGCTCGGCGGGCACACCAGCGCGGAGCCCGCCTGTGGCAGCAGAGCCTGCGATCTCCTCTCATGCGTGCTGAAGCCATGCCCATCCGTGCCCTCTAGGGCGAATCCGGTCCGGGCCTCTTCGGCGCCTTCTGCGTTCCCTTTCGGCGGCGATGGCCGCCGGCGTTGTCAGGAAACTGGGCGCCCCACCGCCATGCTCGCTCGACGCCCCTGGGATGAGCCAGCATAGAGAATCGGCGACCCGGGGGCTGTACGGCCGTTCCAGCCATGCCGGCTCGCTTTCTTCCTCACTAGGTTGAGCCAGCAGGGCGCTCGCCGTCGAACCCGGCAGGGGAAACAGCCCCACGCTTCGCCGATGAGCGGCCACGATTCTGAACCAAGGGCCGAGGAGAGTAGCTGCGCCTCCACGGCTTCGTCCCGTGCGCGGGGTAGAGGGGCCTCCCGCGGGCTCCAAACCCGCGGGAGGTTGTGGACGGGGCGTCCCCGTCCCACGAGACACCCGGGGATTCGCGGGATGTGGACATCCCGCCTACAGCCCAGCCCTGGGCTATCCCATTTCGCTCCTTTGGAGTTCCCGCCGCCACCTGCAATTCCGGCCCGCCCCATCCTCCGTCTCCGCCTTGACTGGCCTTGGCCGTCTGTGGTAGCCTCAGGGCCGCGCGGGCGCCCGGCCCGCGGAACCCAGCAAACCCTCTCAGGAGGCGCTTGAGACATGGGCCATCGAGTCACCCGTCGAGACCTTCTTCGCGTGGGCGCAGCCACGTCGGCGTCGCTGCTCGTCGGGCCCGCCGCCCTGGCCCGCACGTTCGCGGCCAACGAGAAAATCCGCTTCGCCTGCATCGGGATTGGCGGCATGGGCGGCAAAGGCGTGGGCGTGGCCTCGGGCGAACAGATCGTCGCCGCGGCCGACGTGGATGCCAACCACTCGGCCGGCGCGGCCAAGCGGATCAAGGACAAGTTCGCCGACGCCAGAATCTACACCGACTACCGCAAGCTCTTCGACGAGCAGAAGAGCCTCGACGCCGTCTGGGTGGCCACGCCCGACCATCACCACTTCCCCGCCACCATCCGCGCCCTCGAAGCCGGGTGCGCCGTCTATTGCGAGAAACCGCTCTGCCACGACCTCTATGAGGCCCGCAAGCTGCGCGAGGTGGCCAAGGCCAAGAAGGTGGCCACCCAGATGGGCAACCAGGGCCACTCGGGCGAGCACGTGCGGCTGCTGTGCGAGTGGATCTGGCAGGGCAGCCTCGGCGACGTGACCGAGGCCCACGTGCGCCCGCCATACAACACGATGGACTTCGGCTCGCGCGACCCCGGCCAGCCGGCCCCCGTGCCGCAGGGCCTGGACTGGGACCTCTGGCAAGGCCCTGCCAAGGAGCGCGAGTACCGCACCGGCATCGTGCCCGCGAAGTGGCGCGGGTGGCTCGACTACGGCACCGGCCTGCTGGGCGACTGGTTCTGCCACAATGGCGACGGCGCCGTGTGGGCGCTCAAGCTCTACGAGGCCGACACCTGCGAGGTCGAGTGCGAAGGCGAGGAGACGAACGGGTTCAACTGGCCGCACGAGGTGCGCGTCACCTGGAAGTTCCCCAGGCGCGGCGACATGGCTCCCTGCATCCTGCGCTGGAGCTCGGGCATCTACAACGACTACAACGCCAAGCCGATGCCGCCCACGGTGGACCCCGAGAAGGTGAAGGCAGCCGCCAGCCAGCCCAGCGCCTACTACGGCACCAAGGGCATGGCCGTCTCCGGCTGGTGGATGAACGGCACGCGGCTGTTCCCCGAGAGCTTCATGAAAGAGGTGGGCAAGCCGAAGACGGTGCTGCCGCGCTCAAAGGGCCACGAGGCCGACTTCCTCCACGCCATCCGCACCGGCGAGCGCTCCTCGGCCGATTTCGACTACTCGGCGCGCCTCACCGAGATCATGCTCGTGGGCAATGTGGCCAACCTGGTGCGCGAGAAGCTCACCTACGACTTCCGCGAAGGCCGCTTCACCAACAGCGACAAGGCCAACGCCCTGGTCAAGCGCACGCCCCGCAAGGGCTGGGAGTTCGGGTACGAAGGAGGGCGCACCGACGCGCCCCGGGGCGCAGACGCTGCCCGCCCCGGCCGCAAGGAGGCATACTCATGCTCCTGAGCGACCCCGCAAGCCGCTCGGTGACCCGCAGGCGTTTTCTCAGGCGTTCGGCGGCGACCACTGGCGCCCTGGCGCTCCCCGCCGTCATCGCCTCGTCCGCCCTGGCCAGGGACGGCGCCCCCGCCCCATCGGACCGTGTGGGGCTGGGCGTCATCGGCCTCGGCATCCAGGGCATGGGCAACATGCGGACCTTTCAGGGCAACAAGGAGGTCCGCGTCGTCGCCGTGTGCGACGTGCACGAGAACCAACGCAACCAGGGCAAGCGCACGGTGGACGAGTTCTACAGCAACCAGGATTGCGCAGTCACCAAGGACTTTCGCGAGCTGATGGCGCGAGCGGACGTAGATGCCGTGCAGATCACCGCGCCCGACCACTGGCACGTTCTGATGGCCCTCGAAGCCGTGCGCCAGGGCAAGCACATGTACTGCGAAAAGCCGATCGGCTGGAGCGCCCGCGCCGCCCAGGCGCTCCGAAAGGCCGTGAAGGAGAGCAAGGTCGTCTTCCAGTTCGGCACCCAGCAGCGCTCAGGCGGCAACTTTCGCCGCGCCTGCGAACTCGTCCGAAACGGCAAGATCGGCCAGCTCAAGACCATCCTCGTCGGCGTGCCCGGGAGCTGGACCTGCGCCAAGCAGCCCACCGAGCCGGTGCCGAAGGAGCTCGACTATGAGATGTGGCTCGGCCCGGCCCCGATGGCGCCCTACTGCTTCGAGCGTTGCCGGCCCTACACCCAAGGCAAGGGCTGGAGCATCTGGTACTGCATCTCCGACTACTGCCTGGGCATGATCGGCAATTGGGGCGTCCACCACCTCGACATCGCCCAGTGGGGCAACAACACCGAGCTGAGCGGCCCCATCGAGGTGGAGGGCACAGCCGCGTTCCCCCGGGACATGCTCACCGACTGCTCGACCCGCTGGCAGGTGGAGAACCGCTACGCCAACGGCGTGACCCTGGTGCACATGGACGACGCGACCGCCGCGAAGCACCCCCTGCAACAGGACGGGCACGGCCACGGTGTGATGTTCATCGGCACCGAGGGCTGGGTGCACGTGGACCGCTCGCGCCTGGACGCCAAGGACAAGGCGCTGCTCAAGGCCAAGCCCGGCCCCAACGAGCTCCAGCTCTTCCGAAGCGACAACCACCACGGCAACTTCATCGACGCGGTGAAGGGCCGCACCCAGCCCGCCGCCCCCATTGACATCGCCGTGAGCACGGACCTCCTGTGCAACTTGCAGGAGATCGCGACACGGTTGGGACGTAAGCTGCGCTGGGACCCGGCCGCGGAGGAGTTCGTCAACGATGAGGAGGCCAATCGCAGGCTCGACCGGCCAATGCGCGGGCCGTGGAAGCTGTAGCCATCGGCCGGCGTGACGCGGGCCCCATCCAGCGGAAGGAGACTCTGACATGATAAGTGATCGCTCCGGGTCGGGTTGGGCGGCCGTCCTCGCCGCTCTGGCGGCCGCGGCCGCCGCGGCGCAGACTGCCGGGCGGGCGACGGAGGGGACGGTGAAGGTGTTCATCCTCGCCGGCCAGTCGAACATGGAGGGCAAGGCCCCCAACAAGCTATTCGACTACCAAGCCGAGGCGCCCGAGACGAAGGACCTCTTCAAACACCTGCGCAAAGACGGCAAGTGGATCGTCCGCGACGACGTGTTCATCAAGTACCTCGACCGCAAGGGGCCGCTGACAATCGGCTACGGCTCGCCTGGCCGGACCGGCGTTGAGCTGGAGTTCGGCACGATGATGGGCGATCACTTCGATGATCCGGTGCTGCTCATCAAGGCGGCGTGGGGCGGGCACTCGCTGGCCAGGAACTTCCGCCCGCCCTCGGCGGGCCTGCCGCCCGACGACGTGCTCCAGAAGGAGCTTGCCCAGGCGCAGGACCGCGTGAAGAAGAGCAACGAGAAACAGAAGAAGGACGAGCCGCTGCCCACGATGGACGACATCCGGAAGCCCTATGGCTCGTCGTACCGCAACATGATGGCCGAGGTGAAGGAGACGTTCGAGAAGTACGAGACCCTGTTCCCCGAGCTCAAGGGCAAAAAGCTCGAGTTGACGGGGTTCGTCTGGTTCCAGGGCTGGAACGACCAGTACGGCGGTGCGGAGAACGAATACGCCTCGAACATGAAGCACTTCATCCACGATGTGCGGAAGGACCTGGGGGTGCCGAACCTGCCGTTCGTGATCGCCGCGATGGGCCAGAACGGCTCGAAGCCCGCCACAGGGGCCATGCTGACCATCCGCGAGGCGCAGATGTCCATGAGCGATGTGCCGGAGTTCAAGGGCAACGTCAAGGCGTTCCGCACCGACCTGTTGGTGGACAAGGCAGCCGAAGAGCTGTACCCGAACTGGCGGAAGGACATCAAGGCCTGGGAGAAGGTGGGCGGGGATTTCGGCTACCATTACCTGGGCAGCGCCATCTGGTTCACCCGCATCGGCCACGCGATGGGCGAGGCGATGCTCGAGCTGTGCAGGAAGCAGTAGCTCAGCGCCGTTCGGGAATCTCGGGCTTCCTGACAAGGCCGTGGCCGCATGCGGCCCGCGTGAGCATGGCGTTGTCTCCCCGGTCGGCGTGCAGGACGTTCTTCGGGCGGCCCTGGCCGCCCCTACGCCGCGTGGTCGCCGCCGCAGGCAAAGGCCGTATCATAGAGAGCAATGATCTTCTCCGGCGGGACGTCGGCCAGGATGTTATGGACCTGGGTGAAGACGAAGCCGCCGCCAGGCCGGAAGGTCTCGACGAGACGCCTGACTTCGGCCTCGACGTCGGCTACGGTGCCGTGGGGCAACGTGTGTTGCGTGTCGCAGCCGCCGCCCCAGAAGGTGAGGCGCTTGCCGTACTTCCGTTTCAGCTTCTCTGGTTCCATCCCGGCGGCGCCGATCTGCACGGGGTTGATGATCTCGACTCCGATCTCGATCAGGTCGCCCAGGATCGGCTCGATTGCTCCGCACGAGTGCAGAAAGAGGTGGGCCGAGCTGTGGCGGCGAATATGGTCATAGACCTTCGCCTGGCGCGGCTTGACCAGCTCGCGGTAGGTCACGGGCGACACGATGAGCGAGGTTTGGGTACCCAGGTCGTCGCCCACGGCCACGATGTCGGCCACGCCCTCGACGGCGGGCAGAAAGACCTCGAGGTTGGCGATGTGCCACGCGGCCAGCCGATCGAAGAAGCACTCGACGAGGTCGCGGTCGGCAGCGAGGCGCATCATGAACTCGCCGAAGCCGAACATGAAGTTGCCACTCTCCAGGATGTTCCCGCCGAAGCAGGCGAGGGTTGCGTAGTCGGTCTCTCGGCGCCAGCGCTCGCCCTGCGCGCGGATGAAGGCCGCCTCCTCGGCGCCCATCACGGGCCAGGCAAACGCCTCGATGTCTGCCGCCGTGCGAGCGTTGGCAAGAGGGAAGAAGACGGGCTCAAAGTAGCCTCCGCTGGCGAGCATGCGGGCCACCTCTGTGCCGTCGGGCGCGAACAGGCTCCAGCCGCCCTCGGGGCGCGACACGGGGTTGTAGTCGCGCGGCACGAGGCATTCGGTGCCGTCGGGCAATGTCATGGGCTTCCAGGCGTCAATCCGGATGCCAAAGGAGGGCTCCAGCCGGTGGAGCTGCACCACGTCGCCATGGAAACGCTCGATCAACTCCAACTCCGGCTCGGCCAGTTGCTGCATCAGGTCATAGAGACGGAACGGCTCCCCAGCCTGGATGCCCACGCGCCGCCGCAGTGCCGCGTAGGCGGGGGCCTGGATGCCGCTCGATCGCCAGGCCGCGAAGTCAATCGGCACGCGGTCCGGCTCCTCGTGGTTGATCGCCATCAGCACGCGCTCGCGGTGAGTCATGGTGCGACTCCGTCCGGCCTGACCTCCCGCGGCCTAGCCTCCCGCGTGTGGTGAACCCGCGGGAGGTTCTGGATTCGGGAGGTGTTTGTACCAGGTGAAGTACAGCACGATGCCGAGGGCAACGGCGACGCCCAGCCAGCAGGCCATCGCCGCCCACTGCCGCAGCATCAGGTAGATGGGGAAGAGGTAGAGCGCCGCCACGCAGGGCACGGCGATCAGGGTGTTCACCAGATCGCGCGCGAAGGATTCTTTGCGGAAGGCGGGGTCTTCGGCGGCCACCTCTCGGGCGATCGGCCCCCACCAGCCGCCGGGCTGCACTGTCCTGTAGAAGCGCTTGAGGGTCTCGCGGTCGGCAGGCTCCGTGAGGAGTGTGGCCGCAACCGAAGCGAACAGGTTGATCCCCACGATGACGGGGAAGTACTCCCAGATGGGCGCCTTGGGGAACCACCGGGCCTGGGCCAGCGCGGCCGCAATGCCCGAGAGCGTGCCCGCCGTGAAGCCCCAGCCGTTGAACCGCCACCAGTACCACCGCAGGATGCACGGCACCATCACGCCGCCGCCCAAGGCGAGCATGATCCACCGGAACATCTGGGCGATGCTCTCGGCGCCGAAGCCGATCAGCACGCCGATGATGACCACCGCCGCCGAGGCCACATAGCTCGCCCGCACCAGCTCCCTGTCGCTGGCCTTCGGCCGCAGATAGCGCTGGTAGAGGTCGCGTACCGCGTAGGAGGCCCCTGCGTTGATCGTGGCGTCAAAGGTCGACATGAAGGCGGCCAGGAGCGCCGCCAGCGTGAGGCCGCGAAGCCCCATCGGCAGCCGCTTCAGCAGCACCAGCGGCAGCACCATCTCGGGGTCGGCCGTTCCGGCCACGCCCGCGACGGCCAGGACCACGATCGCGGCGACCAGTGGCCACCGCAGCGTATGCAGCACGCCCCACAGCGCGCCAATCTTGCAGGCGTCGCGGCTGTTCCGCGCCGCCAGGAACCGCTGGAAGTCGTAGAGCTGCCCCGGGCCGCCGAACTCCAGCGCGAAGCCCTTCAGAAGCCAGAAGGCGACCAGCAGCCCGAACATCGAGTAGCCCGCCTCGACCGCCCTGGGGTCCGTCATCCGCCAGGGCGGCACCAGGCTGCCCCATTCGCCCGACGCCAGCGTCTGCACCGCGGCCGACCCGCTGGCCTCCACAAACGCGAAGACGCACAGGATGGCCACGCCGACCGAAAGGACGATCGTGTGCACGAGGTCGATCAGCACCACGCTCACGAACCCGCCCACGATGGCGTAGAGCGACGTGATCAGCACCAGCACCAGTGCACAGGTGTCGCGCGACCAGCCGGGCAGGAAGCTCTGGCCGAACTTGCCGATGCCCACCGAGCCGTAGGCGATGAAGGCGATGGTCGTGACCACGGCGAGGAACGCATAGGCGCCTCGGGCCGATTCACCCGCTGCGCCCCCGCCGAACCGAGTCTTCATCCACTCCGCGCCTGTCACCACGCCCGAGCGGCGAATCCACTTGCCCATGAACGTCATGAAGAACGCCGCGTAGAAGAAGCCCCAGATGCACTGCTCCCACATCCCCTTCACGCCATAGAGCATGAAGAGCGACACGATCCACATTGTGCCCGTGATGTCGTAATAGGCCGAGCTGCCCGACGCCGCGAGCATCCACCACCTCGTCTGGTTCTCCGCCAGGAAGTAGGCGCTGATGCCCTTCGTCGCGGCCCGGTGGACCCAGATGCCCAGGGTGATGACGAACGCGAAGTAGGCCAGGATGATGGCCAAGTCGGCGGGAGGCAGCGGCAAGGCAGCATCTCCTGCAAGAGGCGGCGGCTCCTGTGACCCTGTGTATAGCAGACGGCCGAGAGGAATGCAACTGGGCGCATAGGACCGATTGGACCCAACGCGCGCCAGAGATGCAGGGTCCCGTCCGTTCTCTGAGTCCCATTGGTCCCATCCGTCCATCCGTCCCATCCGTCCCTTCCCCTTGACCCGCCGTGCCCTCTACCAGTAAGATGAACATGGTCCCCTCCCTTCCCAGGAGCGCCCACATGCGTCGAATCGTCTCGTGCGCGGCCCTTCTCGCCCTCTCCCTCGCCTCGGCCGCCGAACAGAACGTCTGGCAGATCGGCAAGCCCGACAAGAGCTACGCCGAGTTCTTCGCCGCCCGCAACTACCAGGCGGTCCCGCCCCGCCTGGGCGGCAAGCCGCTCGTCTTCGAGGTGGGCAAGAGCGATGCCGCGAAGGACTGGCCCTTCATCCACCCCGGCCCCACCGACGCCTGGGCCGGCCACCGCGTGTGCCCGTTCAAGATTCGCTTCGACCTCCCCGACGAACCGAAAGGGCTGTTCACCCTCCGCATCGAGCTGGTCAACACCCATTGGGGCAGCCCGCCAACGTATTCCGTGACGATTGCCGACCGCAGCGGCAGCTTCCGCCTGCCCGCGGGCGCCAGCGATGCATCCTTGACCGACCCAGCGGCCGGCAAGCCGCACAAGATCGAGATTCCCTTGCCGCCCGGCCTCCTGCGCAAGGGCGCGAACGAGATCGCACTCGCCTGCACCGATGGCTCGTGGGTGCTCTACGACGCCATCACGCTGCTCAACGACCCCGAGGGCAAGATGCCCGAGCCGGGGGTCGCCTCGATCACGATCATGCCCACCCCTTTCCACGTGAAGGTGGACGGCAAGGTGCGGCGGGCGATTGATGTGAATATCGGGCTCACCGCGCCCGCGCCCGAGATCAGCCTTCGCGTCGAGGCGGCGGGTGAGACCGTCGAGGTGCCCGTGAAGCAGCAACTCACCACCTTCGGCGGCATCTCCCAAGAGGTCGGCGTGCCCGACGCATCCGAGCCGATGGAGGTGAAGGTGACGGCGACCCTGGGGGGGCGCTCGAAGACCGCGACCGCGAAGATCGAGCCGGTGCGCAAGTGGCGCATCTTCGTCGCACCAAGCTCCCACACCGACATCGGCTACACCCACATCCAGCCCCAGTGCGCCGAGATTCACTGCAAGAACGCCGACACAGCGGCCGACCTGATGGACAAGTTCCCCGACTTCAAGTGGAACCTCGAGGTCGCCTGGCAGGCCGAGAACTACGTCAACTCCCGCAAGGGCGAGCAGCTCGACAAGTTCCTGAAATACGCCAAGGAGGGGCGGATGGGCGTCCAGGCCCTCTACGCCAACATCCTCACCGGCCTGTGCTCCCACGAGCAGGCCTGCCGTTTCACCTACTTCGCCCACAGCCTCAAGACCCGCCACGACATCCCCTTCAAGAGCGCGATGATCAGCGACGTGCCGAGCCAGGAGGCCACCATCCCCACGATCCTGGCCGGCTCCGGCATCCGCTACTTCTCCAGCGGCATCAACAACACCCGCGGCCCGCTCACAGCCATGTACGCCAAGGCGCCCTGCTGGTGGGAAGGCCCCGACGGCAGCCGCGTGCTGATGATGTACGTGCCCGGCTATGCCCACGCCGGCGGCTGGGGCCTCGACGCGAGCGTCGAGCGCGCCCGCGGCCACATCCTCGGCGCAATCAAGGGCTACGAAGCCCGCAAGGATTACCCCTACGACGCCATCTTCCTCCACGGCGCCGTCAGCGACAACTGCGCCCTCAACGCCCGCCTCGCCGAGGTCTGCAAGGCCTGGAACGACTGCTACGAGTTCCCCAAGGTCATCCTCTGCCACAACGCCGAGTTCTTCGAGCACATCGAGAAGCACTTCGGCGACAAGCTCCCCGTTGTCAAGGGCAGCGCCGGCACCTACTGGGAGGACGGCGCCGGCTCGTCCGCCCGCGAGACCGCCCTCAACCGCAATGCCCACGAGGCCGTCCGCAACGCCGAGACCCTCTTCGCCCTCGCCCGCCGCATCAAGCCCGACATCGCCTATCCCGCCGAGGCCCTCGCCTCCGCCTGGCGCAACTGCCTTCTCTACGACGAGCACACCTGGGGCGCCCACTGCTCCATCTCCCAACCCGAGAGCGACTTCACCAAAGCCCAATGGAAGATCAAATCCCAATTCGCCCTCGACGCTGCCCAACAGGCGACACTGCTTCACATGGGACATGCAATCCAGGCGCTAGCCCGTCTGGTCAAGACCGAGGGTGAGTCGTATGTGGTCATCAATGACACAAGCTGGCCGCGAAGCGAGGTCATCGGGGGCGAGGTCGTCAAGGATGTCCCGCCCTGCGGCTACCGTGTTGCCCGGTTCGGGCAAGCTAGAGCCGAAACGCCCGCAGAGGGCACAACCATCGAGAGCACCTACTACCGGGTAAGCTTCGACCCTGCCACGGGCGCCATCACCAGCATCTTCGACAAAGAGCTCAAGCGCGAGCTGGTTGATCCCAAGGCGCCCTATCGCCTGAACCAGTACCTCTACGTCGCGGGCGGGGAGGGCAGCCGCATCGTGGAGCATGGCGCCGAGCCGAAGCTCACGATCGCCTCGCCCGAGAAGGCCACGCTGCGCCGATTCAAGTTCGGAGACGCAGGCGAGACAATGCACATCGAGACGTCGGCCACGATGACACCCAAGCTCTACACAAAGGTCGCAGTGTGGAATGATGTCAAACGGGTGGACATCACAAATGCCGTGACGAAGACACAGACGTACAAGAAAGAGGCGGTGTACTTCGCGTTCCCGTTCGCGGCAGAGAAGCCGACGTTTCGCTACGAGGTGCCCTGCGGCATCGTGAACGCGAACACCGACATGCTCCCCAGCGCCTGCCTCGACTGGTTCACGGTCCAGCACTTCGTCGAGGTCGAGGCGCCCGACGTGGCCATCGCCTGGGCGTCACCCGACGCGCCGCTGGTGTGCTTCCAGGACATCAACCGCGGCAAATGGCAGACCAAGCTCCCGATGACCAACGGCCACATCTACGCCTACGTGATGAACAACTACTGGTTCACCAACTACCTGGCAGGGCAGGGGGGCGACTTCACGTTCCGCTTCTCCATCACCAGCCGCCCTGTGGGCGGGGCGTCTCTGCCCCGCGATTCGGTGGCCTCGGCGCGATTCGGCTGGGAAGTCGCCAGCCCCCTCATCGCCGTGCTTGTTGAGGCCAATCCCAACGGCCCGCTCGCCGCGCCCTCGGGCAGCCTCATCGAGATTGCCGAGCCCAACGTGTTCCTCGTCGGTGCCAAGAAGGCCGAGGCGAGCGACGCCCTCGTGCTGCGGCTGTGGGAGGTGAGCGGCAAGGCCACGACCGCCCACGTTCGCATCCCGCTGCTGAAGCCCAGGAAGGCCACGGCCTGCAACCTTGTCGAGGAGCCGCAAGGCGAGCTCGAGCTCAAGGACGCCACCATCGCCGTCCCCCTCCGCGCCTCGGGCCTCGCCACGGTGATGGTGGAGTGAGGAGTCCCGAACAACATAAGGCCGACGGCTGGTCGGGCCACTGCGGGCAGAGCGCCCCTACCCGGCGACGAACACGGCGAATCCTTGCCTACTGGTTCATCGCCTTCCAGAGGGCATCCGCAATCGCCTTCATGCCCTTGTCCCCGGGGTGCGCGGCGACGCCCGCGTGGGCGAAGCGGCGTTCCGATCGCGCGTAGTGCGATTCGTCCCTGCTCAAGCCGCTGATATCCACGAACGTCGCGCCGGCCTCCTGACAGGCTTGCCGCATGGCATCATCTTTGGCGTTGTCGGGCCAGAAGCAACTCCGGGCGAAGATGGCCGAAGGCCCGGACTTCTTCAGCGTGGCCAGCAGATTCGAGACGGAGTTCTTGAACGTCTGCTTCGCCTCCTCCGAGGCGAGAGCAGGCACGTTTTCGCCGATCGCCACAATGGCAAGGTCCGCGCCGAAGTCGAGTTCCTTCTTGAGCGCCGAGCCGGGGTCATACGTGCGGTAGCCGCGCTCGAAGTCCGCAATGTTTCTGATCATCGCCTCGGGCTTCCGCCCGGCCGCTTCCGAGAGGAGCTGAAGCAGGAGGTGCACGTAGTCCTTCTCCGCAGAGCTTGCCGCCATGCCCCAGTTGCCCGACCATCCGATCTGCTCGGCCGGCCCGTGCAAGGTGATGCTGTTGCCCAGAAACAGCACGCGTTCCGCCTTGACACAGCCGAGGCGTGCCTGCCCTGCGGCCGCGGCGGCATCAGCCGCCCCAACCGCCATCAGCGCCCCCCCAAGAGCTGCGGCCAGGAGCGCTGGCTGCCTCGGCAATGGCCTCGTCATCGTCGCGGCCCTCTGAATCGGCGAACCCCTGCGGGCACTGGGCTCCCTACTCCACCGTGCCCTGTATCGAGATGCGGTTCTTCCCTTTCGTGATGGCGAGTCGCGGGAGGGTCACAAGGCCCCACCGATCCGCGCTGGCTTTGCCGGCCGTGGTCCGGTTGTCCGCCAGCGAGGTGTTGCTCCACTGGAAGCTCTGGCCGGGCCTCGCGGCGAACCTCTGGCACTTGCGCGGCGTGAGGTCCACTGTGCACTCCGGCAGGGGGGCCGAGTCGTCGAGCCACACGGTCATCTCCCAGCGGGCCGCGTCGTCCACGATGGACTGCGAGTCCCAGTTGAGATAGCCGTTGAGCTGGGCGCTGAAGGTCTCGCCGTTGTTGAGGTCGCCGACGCCGGGGTTGTCGTCGAGCGAGCAGTTGCCGAAGGCGGGCACCGACTGGTTGCGGCGGAGGGCGGGCCGCTTGGTGTCGGGCACCTGCCAGCGGAAGACGAACGGCCGCTTGGTGTCGAGCATGGCCCGCAGGAACCGCGGCCAGGGGGGCCAGCCCATCTCGGTGAAGTGCGCACCCCAGCCCAGGTGGATGTCGAGGAATGGCGTCTCCGTCGCCGGGTTCTCCAGGATGTGGCGGGTGTAGTCCTGCTGCCAGAAGGGATTCTCGGCGTTGGGGCGATTGGCATAGGCTTCGACGCCGCCCCACACGCCGCACGCGCGCTGCCAGGCCTGGAAACCTTTGGTGACCTCGGGCATGCCCCAGCCGTGCACGTAGGCATAAATGTCGGGCTTGGTGAACTCCATCAGGCCCCAGGCGCCGAGCGCCGCCACGATGCGGTCGCGGTCGAGGCCGAACTGGCGGTCGAGCCACTCGATGAGGGCCTCCTGGCGCCGCTGGGGGAATGGCTGCCACTTGCCCTCCTCGACGCCCTGGAGGGTGTGGCACGCCTCGTTGATGCCCATCCAGAAAGCGTTCGGCGCGTCCGAGCAGTGGGCGAGGTCGAGTCCCTCCGTGAGCCGAGGGCCCACCGGCTCGGGCTCTTCGATCCAGGAGTGGCCGCGGTGGATGTAGAGCGACGCAGGCTTCTTGAGCCGCTCGGGGCAGAAGCCCACCACCACGTCGTAGCACAGGGGGATGTGCGACAGCGGCGGGCCGACGTACCAGTTGTACCACCGCTGGATGTACTGGAGCTTCCGCTCGCGCTCACGCACCTCGGCCACCACTTCCTTGTACATCACGGGCTCGGGCGGGGCGGGCCTTTCCTCGATGGGGCCGACGCACGGCACCTCGAGCGTGTTCTCAACGCCGTTGATGGCCGCGACCACGGCGTAGTAGCCCTGGCCACCCCGGGGCACGGTGTGCACGTACTTGCCCACGCCCGAGGGCAGCGGCTTGCCGTCTTCCACCGCGAGGCGCACCGCGACAAACTTCTCGTCGAGCAGCGAGGGCGTCTGTTCGCCGGTCCAGATGCGGCGCACCTGGCGGGTGTTGAAGCGCGAGCCGGGCACCACTTCCGCCAGGAGTTCGGCCTCGCCGATCGTCGCGGGCGTGATCGGCTTGCCGCTGCGATAGACGCGATAGCGGACCTCGCGCGCCGCGTCGTTCGGCCGGAGCATTTCGACATTATACCCGCTGGACTTCTTGATGAGGGCGCCCCACGAGTAGTCGTCGTGGCCCTCCGAGATGTCCTCGATCTCGCGGAAGGTGAGGAACACCTGGCCGGCGCGAGAGATGGCCTTGAGGTCGGAGACCTGTTCGCGGGGCAGCGCCGTTCCGCCCAGAGGCTTCCCCTCAAAGGCGACCTCGAGGACGGTGGCCTCGCGCCTGAAGCCTGGCGCGCGGCGAAGGAGGAGTTCGCCGCTCTTCGCCCCCGCGTTGGCCCAGGCTGCGACGACGGCGGTGGCATCGAACGAGCGGTTCCAGGGAGGCACGAGCTTCAGGGCATCGCCGCCCGCGGCGGGCACAATCTCAAAGGCCCGGCCGTACATGCCGTCGCGCTCGAAGACCAGCCGCGCCCGGTAGACCTTGACACCCTGCGGGAGAGCAGAGAGGTTGAAGGCGAGCCGCACACCTTTCGCCCCTTCGTCTCTGAACTGAAGCGTGCCAGGGTGCTGCACGTGACCGGAAACGCCCCACCGCTGGACCACGACGTCCGCAGCGGCAGCGCTGCATAGCAGAGCAAGACAGAGCGGAGCGGTCTTCACGGCAGTCGCCTCGTTCGCCTGAGCACAACTCTCAGCCCGGGACAGTCGCGGGGGACGGTGAGGCCCTTGAGGGTCACCACGCCGTCGCCATCCGCATCCACCTCGCCGCCTTGCGGCTCCCCCTTGCCGCGGCCCGGCAGCGGCGCGGCCTCCCAGCGCAGCTTCTCCCCAGGTTTCAGGTGGAACAGTCTCAGCCGCCGCGGCGTGAGGTCGAAGGTGCACTCGCGTGAGAGCACGGTCACCTCGAAGCTGTCGGCGGTCTCGGCAACGTCTCGCCACGCGAAGCTCGTATTCGTGTTGCCGTCGCCCTCGCCCTCCCGGTCGAGCGAGCAGTTGGCGAAGGCCGGCACGGGCGCGTCGCTGCGAAGCTCGACGCCCCGCCAGAGGCCGGTGTGCCAGTCGGGCTTGGCGAGTTGCCCGCCCCATGCCCAGTGCGCCACGAGCGGCTGGCCGGCCTTGAGCATGGCGCGGTAGAAGCGCCCCCAGCCCTTTCCCCATCCCGGGTCGCCACCCCAGCTCGGCCCGCGGCAGACGAAGAGCGGCAGGGCGGTGCGGCGTATCACCGCGTCGTCGAGATTCGCCCAGGCCCACTCGGCGCGGCCCTGGTCGTCCTTGATATCAGCGGAGCGAACGCCCCAGGCGGCGGCGAACTTGTCGGCGGCCTTCGGCTCGAGCACGCTCTGGCGGTCGAAGCCGGTCACAAACACGCAGGCGAAGCGGTCGGGGAAGCTGAGCGCCAGGGCCGCCGCGCCGTCGGCGCCCACGGCCATCACGCGGCGCGGGTCAATCGGCAGGGCTGCCGCCGCCCAGTCGAGGAAGGCAATGATGCGCCACTGCGTGTGGTTGCGCACGGTGCCGGCGCGATAGCTTCGCAGCGTGCCCCACGAGTCGTTGAAGCCGTACCAGTTGCTCGCGGGATAGTCGTGAGGGGCGATCTGAATACTGCTCAGAAGCATCTTCTTGCCCGGCTGGGCGTACGAGTAGCCCTCGGGGTGAAAGTAGAGCTCGGCCGGCGCCTTGCCGCGGACGTTCGGCGGGACGAGTACGGACCAGTTGAAGGCCATGTTCGGCCTCGGCGCCAGGGGCGGGGCGCACCATTGCGTGTAGATCTTTCGAACCCCCGGATAGTCGAAGAATGGCCCTCGAAGGCCGTCACCCTGGCATACGGGTTCCCCGATGCCAACGGTCTCCTCCACCTCAACCGACGAGATGGCTCTCGTGCTTTCGACCCCTTCGCAGACGGTGACGACGGCGTAGTGGGCATTGCCCGCCTTCTGGGGGCTGTGAACGTAGAGGCCCACGCCGGCGGGCAGCGGCCCGGCCCGCTCGTCAATCACGAAGCGTGGCACGGGGTAGCGGTCCATGCGCGGGCTGTCCATCGTCCACGTGTGCATGTAGCCGTTGTAGTCGCGGGCCAGTTCGCCCATCTCGGCGGGCTGGAGCATCGCCTGGCCGATGAGGTACTCCTTGTTGCGCGCGTTGACGTTGTAGGCGGAGAGCGGCCCGAGTTCGGCGATGAGTGTGGCGTCGGGCAGGTTCTTGGCCGTGATGGGCCGGGGGTGGGTGTAAATGCGGTAGGAGCAGGCATCCTTCGCCTCGGCCAGCTTGGTCTTGATCTCGCCCCACGTGGCCTTGTCGACCGTGATGAGGGGGGCGACTTCCTTCCAGGTGATGAAGGTCTGCCCGGCGCGGTGGAGAGCCTTCACCTCGGCAACGGGCGGCGGCACGCCGTTCGCCTCGCCTTCGTAAGCGACTTCCAGGCAGGTCGCCTGCGCGTTCCACAGCGGGCAGGTCTTGACGAAGAAGGAGGCACGACGCGTGAGGCGTGAGGCGCGACGGATCGCCTCCGTCGCATCCAGCCGGTCAAGAAGCGGCGGTCGAAGGGCGAGAGGCCTGCCTCCTGGCTTCGCCTGGGCGCCGGCGGCAGATTCGTCGTCGAGCGGGTGGACCTCGATATCCGCGAGCGCCTCAGGGCTGGCGCCGGTGACGGCCGCCGTGCGGAAGAGGAGCAGGTCGGCGCGGTAGATGCGCGCGCCCTTCGGCAGGTCGGCGAGGTCGAACCGCACGATCCCCTCGCCGCCTTCTGCTTCATCAATTCTCACGGCCGACGGCTGACTGCCGATTGCCGATCTGGGCGTCTCGCTGCCCTGCTCTCCGTCGCGGGGCGGGTCGCGGAAGAGCAGTTGGCCGAAGCGGGCTGGCACGTGGCTGTCGCTGGAGTAGGTCGGCGACCAGGCCGACTCCTGCCACGTGCCCGCCACATGGCGGTTTCGGGTGACGTTCAGGCTCCAGCTCTTCGGCTCCTTCGAGGCGCCGAGGAGTCGGTCGAGCGGGATGGCCGCCTCAGTGGTCCAGTCGCCATCGCCTACGGCGGCGGCGGCCTGGAAGCCTGAGTCCCAGCCGCTGTCTTTGCCCTTCGCGTCGTAGGTGGAGCCGGCGGCGCTGATGCCGAAGTGGTAGTAGCCGCCCTCGAAGCCGAGGAAGACCTCGGCCGAGTCGTCTTGCCAGAGGTCACCATCGTGGGGGCGCCGCTGGACCTTGAGCTTGCCGACGAGCGGCTCGATGCACCGGATGGCGACATAGAGGGTCTGGCCAACGCGCACCAGCCGTGCTTCGGATGCTTGAGCTGCCGGTCCCGCGCCGTCGAGGGCACGCGTGAGCCCGAGCGCGCGTGCCTTCTTCCAGCACTCGTCAGCGAGCCGGCCGTCAATCTCAGGCGCGATCTGCACCTGGGGCGCGTAGGCCACTGGCGGCCGCGCCTGGGGCTGCGCTGCCCTGCCGGGCTGGCCAACCGGGGGCGTGCCCCATCGCCGCGTCACCATGCCCGCGCCGGCTGCCGGCGCGAGACACGCCATCAGTCCTGCCGCGGCCACAACCCATACTGCTGGGAGCATGCACCCGCCCTCAACGTTCCTGGAGGCCCCACAGACGCGGCCACTCACTCATGATGCCGGTCTCTCCCGGTCGTGTGACGGCGGCCGGGCTCAGGCCTGCCCCCCGTCGGGCCGAAGCTTGGAGACGTCACAGCGTCCAGCCCTTGCGGTACTCCCGCTTCACGTACTGGTTCAGCTCGGGGATGTTGGTGCACTTCATGTTTGCACCATCCCACTCGACCTTCCTGCCCACGCCGGCGCGCATGGCCAGATTCCCCACGAGCAGGGCCTCCATGTACGGGCCGGAGACGTCGGGGAAGTTCGACGAGGGCGGTTCGCCGCCCTCCTTGCAGGGCCGCAGGAAATCGGCGTGGATGCCCTGCGTGCGCGGGTACTTCTTCGCCGGCGCGGGGAACGCTTTGTGCTGCGTCTCGGGCACGATCCGCGGCCCGTCCGAGTAGACGCCGCTGTGCATGTAGCCCTTCTCACCTACGAAGATGGTGCCGCCGCCAGTCAGATTCCGGCCGTACTTCTCGCTCAACTCGTCGGCCAGGCGCGGCCGGTTGATGCCTTTGGGGAAGGGCCGGCCGTCCTTGTCCTTGGCGTTGGGGTCGCGGCGCACACCATCGTACCAATAGGCCCTGAGCGGCGGCAAGCCCGGGCGCGGGAACTCGTAGAGCAGGGTATTGAGGGTGCCCCATACGCCGGGCGTGTCGCCCTCCTGTTCCAGCGCCACGCAGCTCGTGGGGTACTTGAGCTGCAGGCCCCAGTGAACCGCGTCGAAGGTGTGCGAGCCCACGCAGGCCAGCAGGCCGGTGCCGTAGTCCATCCATTGGTACCAGCCGGGCGAGGGATGCAGGCCGTCGCGGTACTCGGTCCAGGCGCCGGGGCCGATCCACTCGTCCCAGTGCACGCTGGGCGGCGCGGGCCGCTCCTGGCCGCGGGTGCGCCCGCCGTAGACTTGGTCCTGCCACGTGTGGGTCTCGAGGATGGTGCCGATCGCCCCGGCCTCGAGGTACTCCCGCAAGACTCGGATGCCTTCGCCCGCGTGGCCCTGGTTGCCCATCTGGGTCATCACCTGGTGCTGACGGGCCGCCTCGCCGAGGGCGCGGGCCTCGTAGATATCATGGGTGAGGGGTTTCTCGCAGTAGACGTGCTTGCCCAGTCTGATGGCCATCATGGTGGCGGCGGCGTGGGTGTTCTCGGGCGTGGCGACGAAGACAACGTCAATCTGCTTGTGGCACTCGTCGAACATCTTGCGGAAGTCGAAGTAGGTCCTCACCTGGGCCGCATTGGCGGCGGGGTTGTTCTCCAGCGACTTCATGATGCCGGCCATCCGGTTGTCGTCTATGTCAACCAGGGCGACCAGTTGCTCGCTGAGCGCGACGCCGAGATGGGCGCCGCCGCGTCCCCCTGCGCCGATGACCGCGATGCCAAGCTTCGAGGCCGGCGATCTCTGGGCGAGGACCGCAGGGGCGCCGAACACGCAGACTCCCGCGGCGGCTCCCGCGGCCAGAGCGGACCTCTTCAGCGCGTCACGCCGACTGATACGTGTGCCCATGGCCAATCTCCAGGGTGCGATGATGCTCCTTCACGCAACCGAGGCGGCCGCGCCACTGGCGTCCGACGACCCCGCGCCTCCTGATGATATCCCCCTTCATCCAGGGCGTCAAGCATGGGCGCAGTGGCCCCTCTTTCAGCGGCCCTGTCGGTCTCGCATCCCTCGGTCTCCGCCGGGCATGGTGTCGCGCCGCCAGCCATTGAGCCGGCCGCCTGACCGCCGCTGGGCTGCCATCATGCGGCGGAGCCGCTGCCATCCCGCGGGTCCGTGGTTGACATGGTGGAGCTGACACGGTACAAGGCTATGAGGCCGGCACGGCCGGCCCTGCGAGTGCCAATCGTTATGCCCTGGCGGCCCGGTTCGCAGGCGAACAGTTGCTCGCCTGCCAGACAGGGGCAACCGTGGAGGCTTGCCCGCTGCCCGGCCGCATGATGAGGGAGATTCCCCAATGAGACCTTGTGCCCTCGTCATCGTTCTGTGGCCAGCAGTTGCTCTCGGCGCCGAGCCGGCGCGGTTCGCTGCCGCCCCGCGCGCGGCCCAGGACGCACAAGGCGCCCGCGTGGCCTTCGCGCTTGCCGCGCCGGGCGATGTGGAGGTGGCGGTCCTGGGCGCGAACGGCCGCGTGGTGCGCCATCTGGCGGCCGGCATGCTGGGCGCGCACACGCCGCCCCCCGCGCCGCTGAAGCCGGGCCTCGCCCAGGACCTGGCGTGGGACGGCAAGGACGATCTGGGCGGACCCGCGCAAGGCGGCCCCTTCTCCTTCCGCGTTCGGTCAGGCATGGGCGTCCGGTTCGGTCGGCTCATTGGCGGCAGTCCCTACACCGGGATTGTGGACCAGATGCCGTACCGGGCGCCGGTGAACGGCCTTGCCGTGGATGGGGACGGCAATCTCTACGTCAAGCTCCACTCGTCGGTGGGCAGCCATGGCAATTCGGGCCTCTGGCCGTGGCATGTGCGCAAGTTCGACCGGAACGGGCAGTACCTTGCCACCCTCCTCCCCTATCCGCCGTCCACAGTCCCCGAAAGAGCGCATGGGATGACCCTGCTCAGCACGCCCGAGGGCGCCTTCGCGCCGGCGAACCAGAGCAGCCTATACCCCGTCCTCTACGTCTTCGGCAACGAGGTGTTCAACCGCCTGGTGGATGGCGCCCTGGTGTTCGTCCACTCGGAGCATCGGCAGCTCAATTTCTTCAGCCTCGACGGCTCGAATGCGCTGAGGACCGTGGCGATGTGGCCGCCCGAGGCCAAGCTCCAGTGCCCGCGATGGCTCGACATTCAGGTGGCCTTCTCGCCCGACGGCCGTTTCGCCTACTACTCCAATGTGGCGGGAACCGCCTATGACGGGAAGAAGCCGGCCGACATCAGCCCCGAATGGCCTCAGGGACGCATCTACAGGCAGGACCTGACTACAGAGGCGGCCCCCTCGCGCTTCTATGACCTCGAACTGCCTGACTGGGAGGAGCGCCCGTACTGGATGCCCAGCGCGTGGGACAAGAAGACCGCCGCGGCCGGAGTCACCGTGGACACGAAGGGCAACGTCCTGGTGTGCGACCTGGTGAACCAGCAGGTGATCGAGCTGAGCCCCGAGGGCAGGAAGCTGAGCGCCACCAGCGCACCCTGGCCGGACAAGGTGATGGTGCACCCGAGGACGGGCGACCTGTATGTCGTCTCGCGCAAGGTCTCGCGTGGCGCCCTGCCGCCGGGCGCCCTGCTCAAGGTCACCGGCCGCGGCCCGACCGCCACGACCACGGCGGAGCTGGCCCTTCAGGGCTCGGTCGGCGGCTCGTTCGCCCTCGATGCGAGCCGCGACGTGCCGGTCCTCTGGCTCGCAGGCGGCAGCGATGCCGGCACCCGCCTCCTGCGTGTCGAGGACCGGGGCGCCGGCTTCGTGGTCACGGGCGACCAGTTTCTCAACCACGACCCCGACGCCATCGGGTTCGTCGGCTACCTCGACGTGGACCCGGAGGCGGAACTCGTCTACGTCACCAACACCCGCGGCGCGGTCTGGCGCTACCACGGCGAGACCGGAGCGGGCGGGCTGCTGAAGATCCGCGCGGTGGACTTGGCCGTCGGCCCGGCCGGCCTGCTCTATGCCTGGGGCACCGGCAGCTACGCGGGGCCCGTGGTGCGCTATACGCGCGGGCTCGAGCCCGCGCCCCTGCCCGCGACCGGGAGCCACACCTACGGCTCGCTCTATGGCCGGGCAGGCCGCGGGTGCAGCGTGTGCGGCATGGATGTGGATGCCCGCGGGCGCGTGTTCGCCACCTGGGGCACCAACGACTGCCACGTGCACGGCTACGACGCCGCCGGAGCCCCCCTGCCCTCGCCCCGCACGGTGAAGCTGGGCGAGGGCGACCACAAGGGCGAGGCCCCTGCCCTCATCACCGGCGTGTCCGGCTATGGAGGCAGCCTTCGTGTGGACCTCGCGGGCAACCTCTACATCGTCCAGCAGGGCCTGCCCAAGGACTGGCGGCCGCCCGCCGGATACGAGAAGGACGAGGCGTACCACCAGGCCGTGGGCACGATCCTCAAGTTCGGCCCGGCGGGCGGAGAGCGCTCGAGAGCCGAAGACGCTGTGCTGGGCTTCCGGGGTGTGATCGCCGCTTACCCCGGCTGCGGCCCGACCAGCCGGTGGCGGTGCGACGGCGCCTGCGCCTGCACCAAGCCAAGGTTCGACGTGGACCCGTACGGCCGCCTCTATATCCCCAACGCCATCACCTTCAGCGTGTCGGTGCGCGACAATGCGGGCAACGAGATCGTGCGCTTCGGCCACTACGGCAACCTCAACTGCCAGGGACCGGCCAGCCCCGAGCCGAAGCCCGAGATTCCACTCGGGTGGCCCGTGGCCGTCGGGGCCAGCGAAGGCCACCTCTACGTGGGCGACTGCCTCAACCATCGCATCGTCCGCGTGGACCGCACCTATCAGGTTCAGCGCCTGTGCCCCATCGAATGACCCGCTGAAGCCCCGCCGCGAGGCGCGCGACAGCAGGCGAAGACCCCGTGGCGTGCGAGTGGCCGCGCGCGCTGGAGGCCGGGAACTGGTCGAGGACCAGGACGACGGCCCGCTCCAGGAATGCGTGAACGACGGCCGGCCGTTTGCCCCTTGACGCCTCGGCCCGCGGCTGATAATCTCGGCACACCGCGCGGGCATTGTGGCGAGGCGTGCATGGACCAGATGCGGCGGACATTCAGCTTCCGGGCCGCCCTCATCGGCATCGTCGCCATGGTGCTGATGGGCATGTGGATACACTACCACGAGGTCCTGGCCCCCCACCCTAACATCCTGGCAGAGAACAACCCGCCCGCCAGCGCCGTGGGCGTCTTCCTCGGCGTCATCTTCATCGGCGCGCTCATCGCCAGGTTCCGCCGCACGCTCCGCCTCGCCACGGGCGAGCTTCTCGTCGTCTACTCCATGCTCGTCGTCTCCGCCCCGCTGATGAGCCAGGGCATGTGGCACCGCTTCCTCGGGCTGATCATCTCCATCCCCGACTTCCAGGAGAACATGCCGCTTGTGGACAGCTATTCGGACAAGCTGTGGCCCCACGGTGAGCATTTGATTCCCGACTTCCGATCGGGGCCGATTCCCCCCGATCTGCTGAGGGGAGACGAACCTGTGCAGCACGTGACGATCCCCGAGTCCCCGGTCGGCAAGACGAAGGGCTTTCGGATGCTCGTGGGCAAGGAGGGGAAAGAAGCGACATGCCGGTTCAATGTGCCACGGCGTCGCGATGGACGCGAGCTGCTCGTGCCCGGCGAACGCTACTACGCCACGGCCTTGTTCAAGCTCTCAGGCTTTCAGAGCCGTTCGGTCCTGGCGATGGAACTTGTGACCGACAAGGGGCAGCGGGTCCCCATCGTGACCCTGCGGCGCGACACCACCCGCGCCTTCTCGCGGCCCGGCGGCTTCCTGCGGGCCGGCGAGCCCGCCCTGACCCTGCCCCGCAGCATCCAGGACGGCGCGGAGATCGTCTTCACCCTCACGGGGCCAGGGGAGGCAACCATCACGGATGTGGTGTTCTTCAACAACGAGGCAGTTGCCCGCCTGCGCAAGGGCGTGGCGGAAATCCGCGAGAGCGACCTGCCGAAGCTGTCCGAGAACGAGCGCGCCTCGCTCGTCGTGCGGCCCGACAATCTGGCCTCGCCCGCGGGCGTGGCCTACACGCTCAAGGGCTACATCCCCTACCGCCAATGGCTCACGCCGCTCCTCTACTGGGGCAGCATCGTGATGGCCATGTTCCTGGGGCTCCTGGGCATCGGCGTCATCTTCCGAAAGCAGTGGTCGGAGAACGAGCGCTTCTCGTTCCCGATGGTCGTCCTGCCTCGGATGCTAATGGAGGAGCGCGAGGACGGCGGCCGCATGGTCTACCCCATCTGGCGCAAGACGGCTTTCAGGGCGGGGATCATCGTCGCTCTCGCCCTCTGCCTGCTTCAGGGACTCAACCACTACATCCCCGGCATGCCGAACCCAACGGTGGAGGTGGACCTGGCGCAGTACTTCTCGTCGCCCGAGATGAAGGCATTCGTCAACGGCTTCGGCGGGGCGCAGTTCAAGATCATCCTCGTTTTCACCGCCATCGCCTTTTTCGTTGACCTCGATATGCTGCTGAGCATCGTGCTGTTCTTCTGGCTCTCAAAAGTGCCCTACTACTTCGGCGAGCTGTTTGGATGGAAGAACCTCAAGGGGCCGATGGACAACTTCCCCTTCCCACACGAGCAGCACATCGGGGCATTTCTGAGCCTGGCGCTCGTGGTGCTGTGGACCTCGCGGCGGCACCTGGCCGGCGTGGGCCGCCGCATCCTGGGCTTGAGCGGCGGGGTGGACGACTCGGGCGAGGGGATGAGCTACCGCGCCGCCGCGGCGCTCGTCGTCGGGGCGTTCGCGTTTTTCGGTGTGTGGGGCGCGATGACGGGTCTGGGGGCGGGTTCGGCACTCATCTTCTTCGGGTTCCTGGTCGTGTGCGGCCTGTCGGCCTCGCGGATTCGCACCGAGTGCGGCGCGCCGGCGACCTATTTCACGCCCTACTTCCCCTACCTCATCTTCTTCCTGCTCGGCGGGCTGTTCACGTTCGGCACGCCCACGATGCTGCTGACGTTCGTGGCGGGCGGCTTCATGGCCGTCGCGCAGTTCCTGCTCTTCGCCCCGGCGCAGGTGGAGATGCTGCACCTGGCCGACACGCAGAAGGCCAGCCCGCGGGGCGTGCGCTCGGCGCTCATCGTGGGCGCTCTCGGCGGAATCTCCATCGGCGGCTACGTGATGCTCGTGTGGGCCTACGGCAAGGGCAGCGATAACATTCCCTACATGAAGGACTGGGCGGCGGGGCAGAACTGGTATTTCACCGCGCTGCGCAACGCCACGGCCGAGGCCGACGCCGAGGTGGTGGCCGCCGACAAGCGGGGCGAGACGCCGAAGCCGCGCTACCCCACCGGCCCGCTCATCGGCGTGGGCGTCGGCACGACGGTCACGCTGCTCCTGGCGTTCCTGCGGACGCATTTCGTCGGCTTCTGGCTCCACCCGATCGGCTACATTCTGGCAAACAGCTATTTCTGCTACATGTGCTGGGGGTCGCTGTTCGCCGCATGGGCCATCAAGTGGGTGGGCCTGAAGATTGGCGGCCCGCGGGCCGTGCGCGAGAGAATGACGCCGTTCTTCGGCGGAGTCTTCGTCGGGTGCGTTGTGGGCATGCTGTTCTGGGATGTCGTGGCCCTCGCGGGCCAGGCAAGAGGGGTGACGGATGTGTTCACCTGCTTCCCATAGGTTGGACCTCCCGCAGGTTCCAATACCTGCGGGAGGTTAGCGACGACAGCGGGCGCCTTGTTCCGGGATTACCCTCCCGCGGGTATTGGAACCCGCGGGAGGGACTGGATGAGCGATGCGAAAGCTGTTGAGCAACGCGGTCTTACTCCTGGTGCTCGGCGCCCTGTGCCTTGCCGCGCTCTTCGCGTTCAACCGCCTTGCCGCGCCCCAGCCCTGCATCCTCCCTCCCTCCGGCGTCGCGCCGCCCGACTACAAGACCATTGCCGCCGCGGTGACCGAGGAGGGCATTCGCAATGACATCGAGACCCTCTGCCAATACCCCTCCCGTTCCCCCTGGTCAGAGGGGCTGAAGGAGGCGTCAGATTCCCTCTTGAGCGAGCTTCACAGACTGGGCTACGACGTCCAGGAGCAGTTGTTTGTGATCACGGCCCCCCTCACGCGCCACGCCAGCATCGGGGACGAGGCGGGCCGCGAACTGGCCGGCGTCGGCCTCCACCCCCTTCTACCCAACTGGTTCCGAACACCGACCACCCCGCCTGGCGGGCTGCGCGGGAAGGTGTACCGCGGCGAGAAGGGGCTGGCCCGAGAGTTCAAGGACGTGGACCTGCGCGGCAACTTCGTGCTCCTGCCCCTCGGCACGCCGTGGACGACCGTGGCCGGCATGGGTGCCTCCGCAGTGCTCTACTACGACGACGGCAAGCAGCTCACGGGCGCCCGCTGGGGCGACCATGTGGACGCCTCGGTGGACGTGCCTCGCTTCCTCGTGACAGGCGATGCCGCGAGCCTCGCCGGCCGGACCGTGGCCATCAAGGCGCGGAGCGACCTGGCAGCGGGGCTCGCCTCCAACATCGTGGCAATCCTGGATGTGCCAAACCCCGACGGAGAGGCCGTGGTGGTCCATGCCAACCGCGACGCGCACAGCTATGCGCCTGGCCTGGCTCCGGGGGCGCAGCAGGCTTGTGGGGTCGGCGCGCTTCTCTCTCTGGCGCGGCACTTGGCCGCGGAGAGGGCCCACCTCAAGAGATCCATCGTCCTCCTGGCCACAGATGGCCGTGCGCAAGGCCTCGCGGGCATGCGCGAACTCATCCGCGTCCTCGGCGCGCGCGAGCAACGCGAGCAGGCGCGCCAGCAGGCGGCAGCGGAATGGCGTGAGGCGGACGCCCAGACCTTCCCCGCCGAGCTGGCCGAGCGGGCCATCGAGCACCGGCGCAACTGGGCGGCGGCGGAACAGCCGAAGGTACACAGCGTCCTCAGCGACGTGCTCCGAGATGTCCTCAGCCAGGAGTTGATGGCCGCCGTTGAGGAAGTGGCCCAGAGGCGGGTGGACTGGGTGCGCGACGGCCTTGCGGTCCGCGACGAACACGGGGGCGAGGCCAGGAGCTTCGCGGCCTATGGGGAGGCGCGCAAGCGCCAGCTCAAGGTTCAGGCCATCCTTTCCGCCCCACCCGACAAGCAGAGGGCTCGGCTGGCGGACCACCTGGGTGAGGACGAGGCCCGGCGCCGCCTGCTGGATGCCGCCAGGCAGCGCGTCCGAAGCCTCCATCTCCAACGGAGAGTGGCCTTCGCGCGCGCGGCTCTGGCGGAGAGCCTGTCCTCTTATCGGCGGCTGCTCTTCCTCGGCCTCGACCTCACGGCGCGGAGCGGGCGGGTGGGGCTGGTGTGCGGGGAGCCGAAGCAGGTGTCGGCCTGCATGCCGGCCGATGCCGAGGTGGCCGCGCAGTTCCTCCGCGCCGCCGACGGCCTCCAGAAGGCCGACCCCCAGACGAACTACCTGACGACGAAGAGGGGCCAGCCCCGCTTCGCCAACCTGCTGCGCGCCGGCGACACGAAAGACCTCGGCTTCGCAACCGAATGGTACGGGGCGCCGAGCTACTTCGAGTCGCTCGCCGCGTTCTGGGCGGGCTACCCCGCCTTCAGCCTCGTCACCCTTGACGACAGCCGCGAGACGCTCGGCACGCCGTTCGACACGCTCGACAATCTCCTCAAGCCGCCCGCGTCGCCCGACGAGGAGCCGCCGCTGAGGAACCTGGCCGTCGTGACCCGCCTCGTCGCGGCGGCGGTGAGCCAGCTCGCCCGCGGCCACGGTCGCCTCGTGCCGCTCGCCCGCGGGAGCGACCTGACGACGATTCGCGGCGAGGTCGTGGCCCAGGTGGGCGACAGCCTGACGCCCAACCACCCGATGCCGGGGGCGCTCGTGCGCTTCGGCCCTCCGCTCGTGCTCGGAAGGCCCACCGTGGTGCCGCCCGGCGTGGGCACCGACCTCGTCGTCACGGCCGACTGGCGCGGTCGCTTCGAACTGCCCTGCGTCTGGCCCACGCTCCTGTCGCAGGAGTGGAATGGCGAGCTGGACCTTGATGCGGCCGTGGTGCGGCCCGAGGACGGCAAGGTGACGTGGACGCTCTCGACGCCCCAGAGCGGCGCCCAGGGGCCGTATCCCGTGCGGTTCGTGCGCCTGGCGCAGTACCGCAAGAGCCAGGCGACGGCGGTGGTGTTCCGCGCCGCACCGCTACAGGTGTTCCCGATGGCCGACCCGGCCACGCTGCGGCCCTTTGCGGCCTTCGACTTCCTGGAGACGAAGAGCCTGGCCGCGCCGCGCGAGTTCAAGCTCGAGAGCTCGGGCGGCGCCCACGTGTGCTTCGTCCCGCCCGAGTCGCGCCTGTTCTTCACCTTCAAGAGGGGCCGGCCGCGCGCGCCGAACTTGATGGACGTGCGCGCCTTTGCCCTCGGCGCCGACGGCCCGGCCGACGGCTCACAGCTTGAGGCGGCGCCTGAACTGGCCGGCAAGGGCTACTTCGCCGCTGACACGCCGAGCATCACGAACATCGAGCTCGACGCCGCGCTGAGCATGGCCCAGACCCATGCCTGCCGCACCCGCCTCCAGGCCCGCTACGGCATGGCGGACGACCTGGTGCAGCGGTACAACGAGCGGGCGATCGCCCTGGCGGACGAAGCGCACAGGCTCGCCGCCGCGGGCCGCATCGCGGAGGCCAAGCGCCTCGCCAGCGAGTCCCTCGCCTACAGCGCGAACATCCATCCCGTCATCCGCAAGAACGCCTCCGACGCGGTGGTCGGCATTCTGTTCTACCTGGTGCTGGCGATGCCGTTCGCGCTGTTCCTCGAGAAGCTGCTCGTCGGGCACCCCGACCTGCGCTGGCAGATTGCGGTGCAGGGCGTCATCTTCATTCTGTTCTTCGCGGCGTTGCGGGCCGTTCACCCGGCCTACCAACTCGTGCGCAGCTCGTACATGATCCTGCTGGGGTTCATCACATTCGCTCTCGCGGCGCTGGTAACGGCGTTCCTGGCGGGGCGGTTCAAGAAGAACATCGGCGAGCTGCACCGCCGGCTCCAGGAGCGGGCCGAGGCGGCCGACGTGTCGCGCGCGGGCGCCATGTCCACGGCCTTCCTGCTCGGCCTGTCGAACTTGCGTAAACGCCCCGTGCGCACCGGCCTCACCATCGGCACGCTTACCCTCACCACGTTCGTCATGCTCGGCTTCGCCTCGCTCACGTCCGACGCGGTGGACGTCGAGTTCCCCCTCGGCAAGGCGCCCTACACGGGCCTGCTCTTGCGCGACCGGGGCCTGAGGGACGTGGCCGACGCCGCGGCCCCGCTGCGCGAGCTGTACGGCGAGAGTCATGTGGTGGTGCAGCGCGAGTGGGCGGGCAGTTTCGAGATTCCCCTGGGCAAGGCGCCCGAGCTGGCCGAGTTCGCCGTCTCGCACGCCGTGGGCGAGCGCACCTTTGAGGCCACGGCCCACGCGCTGCTGGGCCTGGGCTGGCGGGAGCCAGAGGTCACGGCGGTCCGGCCCGCCTTCGAGTTGCTCACCCGCTGGTTCCAGTCGAACACCGAGTTGGCCTGCTTCGTGTCGCGCGCGATGGCCGACCAGTTGCACCTGGCCGACGAGGCGGTGAGGGCGGGCACGGCGGCCGTGAGCCTGGGGGGGCGCCAGTATGCCGTGCTGGGCATCTTCAACGGCCCGCGGCTCGACGCGGTGCTGGACCTCGACGGCGAGCCATTGCTGCCGGTGGACATTCTGTCGGTGCGAGCCCCGGCCCAGGCGGGCGGCGCCGCCTACAGCGAGGAGGCCACCGAAATCCCCGAGAACGTGCCCCGCCTGCCCGCCGACCGCGTGGTGATCGTGCCCGTCGAGGCCATGCCGTCGCGCAACCTTACCGCCTCGGTGGCTGTGGCGCTTCAGGGCCTGGACTACCGGGCCGCCCGCGAGGCGATCACGGCGCACCTCGAGCGCTCGGCCGAGCCGACCTATTACGGCCTCGACGGCGTGGCTTTCTATGGCGGCCGGTTCCGAATGCCGTCGCTCGAGGGGGCGCTCGAGCTGCTCCTGCCCGTCGTCATTGCGGCGCTCACCGTGCTGAACACCATGCGGGGCAGCGTGTACGAGCGGCGCGGCGAGCTCTACGTGTTCAACGCCGTCGGCCTCTCGCCCAGCCACGTGCGGGCGCTGTTCCTGGCCGAGGCGAGCGTGTACGCGGTCGTGGGCGCTGTGGGCGGCTACCTGCTCGCGCAGGGGGTGGGCGCGGGCCTCATGGCCGCCGGGCTCACCGCCGGGCTCACGATGAACTACTCGTCGCTCGCCAGCGTGCTGGTGAGCGTGGTGATCATCGCGGTCGTGCTCGGGTCGAGCCTTTACCCCGCGCGGCTGGCCGCGCGCCTGGCCGCCCCCGCCGAAACAATGGCCCGCCACCGCGAGACCGCGGCCGGCGACGCCCTCGAGCTCGACCTGCCCTTCACCTTCAACCGCCGCGACCGCGTGGCGATCGTGCCCTACTTCACCGACTGGTTCGAGAACTACGGCGAGGGCTCGGCGGGCGAGTTCTTCTGCACGCCGCCGCAGTGCGGCGTGCGGGCCGACGAGGCCGGCCGCGCCGAGCCGTTCGTCGAAACCACCACCTGGCTCAAGCCCTACGACCTGGGCGTGAGCCAGACCGTTACCCTGGTCGTCCGCAGGCAACGTGGGCAAGCGGCTGTGGGCGGGGCGTCTGTGCCCCGCGTAGAGGCGGAAGTGACGACGCGGGGCTCGGAGGCCCCGCCCACAGCCGAGCCGTCCGGCCCACAGGAGCGGGAGGACAACGTGGCCACCGTGGTCATGGCCCGCAAGAGCGGCGACAAGGAGTCCTGGGAGCGCTGCTGCCACGCCTTCATCGGCCTGCTGCGCAAGCGTTTCCTCACGTGGCGAGCGATTCCCGATGAAGAGCGGGGACGCTTGCTGGAGCGCGGAAGGCGAATGCTGGAGGCTGCGCCGGACGCGTGACTCCTGACGCGTGACAGCAGAGGAGCCGAGCCGCGCTGTTCTGGTCACGCGTCGCGGGTCACGAGGCAGGGACCGTTTGGCAATTGAGAATGCTGCGATGAACACAACCAACTCCGGACCGTTGATGGACCGCGAGCTCGAGGAATACCGCAATCTCCTCGAGACTCCCACCCGCTTCGGCTCGGGCTTCACCTGGACGTCGGTGGTGGGCGCGCTGTTCTGCGGCCTGCTGATGTTTCCGGGCGCGATCTACCTGGGCCTGATGTCCGGCGTCGGCATGAACGTGGCGGCGACGTGGGTGACGGTGATCGTGTTCTCCGAGGTTGCGCGGCGCGCGCTGCGCGCAATGACGAAGGAGGAGATGGTCATCCTGCTCATGGTGGCGAGCGCGATGATCGGCGGCAGCGCGTTCCTGCCCGGCGGGCCGTTCGGCCAGCTCATCTGGCGCCAGTTCCTCGTCACGTCCGACGCGGTGAAGGATGCGGGCCTCTACGGCCGGTTCCCCGCCTGGTTCGCGCCGGCGCCCGATTCGCCGGCGCTGGTGAACCGCACGTTCTTCGACTCGGTGTGGGCCGTGCCGATCGCGCTGCTGGTGTTCATGACCGTCATCGGATTCGTCCAGCAGTTCACCCTCGGCTACGCGCTGTTCCGCCTGTGCTCGGACGTCGAGCGGCTGCCGTTTCCCATGGCGCCCGTGGGCGCGCAGGGCGTCACGGCGCTCTGCGAGGGCGAGAAGGGCGACCGCACGTGGCGCTGGACGGTGTTCTCGCTGGGCGCGATGGTGGGCGTGGCCTTCGGCATCGTGCAGGTGGGCGTGCCGGCAGTATCCAGTGCCTTCCTCGAGAAGCCCATCGTCATCCTGCCCATCCCCTGGTTCGACCTCACGCGCGTCACCGAGGGCATCCTGCCCGCCACGCCCACGGGCATCATCCTGGACCTGGGGCTCGTCCTCACGGGCTTCGTCATCCCGTTCTGGGCCGTCGTGGGCTCGGCGCTGTCGGTGGTCCTGACCTTCGTGCTCAACCCCGTCCTCCACCGCGCCGGCGTGCTCGCCTCGTGGAAGCCGGGGATGGACACGATCAACACCCAGGTGTGCAATTCGATGGACTTCTACTTCAGCGCCGGCATCGGCATGGCGCTGGGCGTGGCGGCGGTGAGCGTGTTCCAGACGGTGCAGCAGCTTCGCGCGTCGCTGAGCGAGTTGAGGATGCAGCGCCGGGCAGGCGGCGCCGGCGGCTCGCTGTGGGCTACTCCGCCAGGCCGCGGCGATTGGTCGCTGAAGATGTGCATCCTCGGCTACGCCGTCTCGGCCGGCGCGGTGGTGGCGGCCTGCAAGGCCCTCGTGCCGGGCTTCCCGCTGTTTTTCCTCGTCCTTTTCGCGTTCGCCTACACGCCCCTGACCTCGTACCTGAACGCGCGAATCTCGGGCATCGCGGGGCTGCACGTGGACATTCCGTTCGTGCGCGAGGCATTCATCCTGTTGTCGGGCGCGCGCGGCGTGGCCCCCTGGATCGCGCCGATGCCGATCGAGAACTACGGCGGCATGGCCCAGAGCCTGCGCACGCTCGAGCTGACCGGCACGAAGCTCACCAGCCAGGTGAAGGCCTGGCTGCTCACCACGCCGCTCATCTTCGTGCTGTCGCTGGCGTTCTGGAGCTTTCTGTGGGCCGATGCGCCGATCCCCAGCGACCTGTATCCCTACGCGCAGAAGATGTGGGACCTGACGGCGAAGAACACGATGATCCTGTGGACAGCCACGACGGGCGAGCCGGGCACGGTGACGCTCTTCGAGCGATCGTTCCACCCTGAGTTCCTGGGAGCGGGGTTTGGCTTCTCGGTGTTGTTGTTCGCCACGCTCTCGGCGTTCGGGCTGCCGACCATGCTGGTCTACGGCCTCGCACGGGGCCTGGGCGCCATGCCGCACGGCCTCCTGCTGGAGTTGACGGGCGCCCTGCTCGCGCGCTACCACCTTCACAGGCGTTTCGGCCGCAAGCCGTTCCTGCTGGCCGCCCCGATTCTGCTGGCCGGTTATCTCGTGGGCACCGGCCTCATCGGCATGGCGGGGGTGGCCATTCGGCTGATCACCTCGGCTATCTCGATGGCCCCGTTCTGAGCCAGAGCAAGGCAACTGAGACATGGGACGCAGGAATGCAGGAAAGGAGAAGAGGGACGTCGGGGCAAGGCCAACCAGCCTGGCTGGTCTTTCCTCCGTTCTTGCCTTCCTGCATTCCTCATAGGATCTCTTGATGATGTCAGAGACGAACGCGCTCTCTAGCGCCGACGTTCAGGACCAAGTGACCCTTCCTCTCCGGGTCGCCGCGGGGATTTGCCTGCGGGGCATTCGTACGCGCCTGGGCCGGTCCGCCATCACACTGTCGGGCGTGGCGCTGGGCATCGCGTTCCTGATGGCCGTCCTGTCGGGCTTCCACATCCAGCGGGCGATGAGCGCCGAGGCGGCACTGAGCCGCGACGTCGAGCGCCGCCTGGCCGCGCTGCGCAGCGAGGTGGGCACGCTCAAGGGCAAGGCATTCATCGCCCTCGCGGCCCAGCCGAGCGAGGCCGACACAGCGTTCCTCGACGCGCTCGCATCGGCGGGCGCGGTGTTGCATCGCGGAGCGCCCATCGAGGCGCCGACGGGCCTCAGCGGCGCGCTGCTCCTGGGCAACTACGAGCCCCTGCTCGCCGCGGCGGCCCCCGCCGAGCGCTTCTTTGTCTTCCGCAGGCCCACGGTGGCCGATGCGCGGCTCCGGTACCTCGGCATCGAGCTACGGCCCGAGGAGGTGGCCCTCGAGGCGAAACGCGAGCGTCAGGCGGCGTACCGCATGGCCTGGATCGTCGCCGTGTCGCTGCTCGTCACGGTCGGGTGCATCGCCAACGCCATGCTCATGTCGGTGACCGAGCGCTTCCGCGAGATCGGCACGATGAAGTGCCTGGGCGCGCTGTCGAGCTTCGTGGTTAAGCTGTTCCTCATCGAGAGCCTGCTGATGGGCCTCGCGGGGGCGGCGTTGGGGTGCGTGCTCGGCGTCGCTTTTCCGCTGGCGGCCTACGGTTACACGTTCGGCGTGGGTCGGGTGTTGGGCGCGGTGAGCTTCGGCGCGCTGGGGCTGTACGGCGGGCTGTGCCTGGCCGCAGGCGTGACGCTGGCCATGGTGGCGGCCATCTATCCCGCGCGCGTAGCGGCCAAGATGGTGCCGGCGGTCGCTCTGGCGTCGCACGTCTGAGGCGGGCGTAATGCGTGATCCGTGATGCGTGAGGGCAGAAGAGCGTGGAGTAGCTTCCCTCCTCTCACGCATCGCGCCTCCCGAGGCCTCGGCAAACGAGGAAGGCCGTGGAACCCAGCGCGAGTGCCATTCGCGACCTGCTCTATGGAATGGACGACGCCTCTGCGCGCCGCATCGTGGTCTCGGCGCGCGAGGTGTGGAAGGTCTATCAGATGGGCCGCGTGGAGACCCAGGCCCTCCGCGGCGTGTCCCTCGACATCTTCGCCGGCGAATACCTGTCCATCATGGGGCCCTCGGGCAGCGGCAAGAGCACGCTGTTCAACATGATCGGCGGACTCGACAAGCCGACCTCGGGCAAGGTATTTATTGACGAGGTGGACATCGCGCAGCTCGACGCCTTCGAGCTGGCGTGGCTGCGCTGCCGGAAGATCGGCTACGTGTTCCAGACGTTCAACCTCATCCCCGTGATGACGTGCCTGGAGAACGTGATGCTGCCAATGGTATTCGCCGGGCTGTCGAGCGACGACGCTCGCGAGAAGGCGGCGGGGCTGCTCAAGCTCGTGGGCCTCGGCGAGCGCCTCAAGCACAAGCCGCCCCAGCTCTCGGGCGGCCAGCAGCAGCGCGTGGCCTGCGCCCGCGCGCTTGCCAACGACCCCGCCATCCTGCTGGCCGACGAGCCGACCGGCAACCTCGATCTCAAGACGGGCGAGGAGATCATTGGTCTTCTCGATCGCATCAGGGCCGAGCACGGCGTCACCATCATCACCGCCACCCACGACATGAAGATGCTCGCCGTCTCCGACCGCGTGGTGTGGATTCGCGACGGGTTGTGCGACCGCCTCGAGGAGCGGAAGGACCTGGAGATCAGGGTGGGCGAGATCCGATGACGAACTGCTGCGACGCGATCATCCAGGCCCGCGGCGTGCGCCGCATCTACCGCCTCGAAGGCGAGGAGGTGCATGCCCTCCGCGGCATCAGCCTCGATATCATCCGCGGCGAGTATCTCTCGATCATGGGGCCATCCGGCAGCGGCAAGAGCACCCTGTTCAACATGATCGGGGGGCTGGACCGCCCAACGTCGGGGGAGATCTTGCTGGACGGCAAGGATATTGCCTCGCTCACCGAACGCAAGCTGGCCTGGCTCCGCTGCAACCGCATCGGCTACATCTTCCAGACATTCAACCTGCTGCCCACGCTCACGGCCCTGGAGAACGTGCGGCTGCCGCTGGTGTTCGCCGGCACGGCCCTCGACGAGGCCGACCGCCGCGCCACCGCCACGCTCGAGCGCGTGGGCCTCGGCCATCGCCTCCATCACCGCCCACCCGAACTCTCCGGCGGCCAACAGCAGCGCGTCGCCTGTGCCCGGGCACTTGTCAATAACCCCGCCATCGTCCTTGCCGACGAGCCGACCGGCAACCTCGACCTCCGGACGGGTGAGGAGATCCTCGCCCTGCTGCGCGAGCTTCAGCGCGAGCGTGGCGCCACGGTCGTGTGCGCGACCCACGACATGAAGATGCTCGCCGCCTCCGACCGCGTGGTGTGGATTCGCGACGGCCAGATCGAGCGGATCGCCCACCGCGCCGAGCTTGACATCACCATCAGCACCATGGACGGGCAGACGGTGGCGTAGGCCGGTGGCTGAGGAAGCCTTCGAACTCGGCCAGATCGCAAGCCAGCCTGTCTGGCTCCGTCGAAACGGAACGCTCGCCGTTCCGGTGCGCTGCTGCACCAGAACGTTCATGCCCGACTGGGCGGCGACGGGCTAGTCCATAGCTGGCAAGCACTTACGCCTTGCGAATCCGCCGGCGCGGCATTTGCTAGCTCATGCTGTTCTGCGTTGCAGTCTGATCCGGTGAGGAGATGGCTCATGCCAGACGCAAGCCGCCTGGAGGTAAGAGGCTGGCAGCACACATGCCCGAAGTGTGGGTATGAGAACGGCTTCCACATCAGCTTCCGCGGGGACTCGCGGCCCGATGCGGGGGGCGAGTCGACGGTGTGGCTGATCTGCCCGAGCTGCAGCGCGCCCTTCGACGTGGGCCTGCGCGTGCGCCTGGCGGCCGTTCCGAAGGCGTGAATCGCACGCCGGGCCAGATCACCCGTCTGCCAATGCCCGTGAGGCGACTCAACCCAAGTGGGCGTGGGCCGCGGCATTCACCTTGTTGAGCAGTTGCGCGGCCTGCTTGTTCTTCGGGTCGAGCTTCCGGGCCCGCTTGCACAGCTCCCTCGCCCGCTCGTACCACCCGCCCTCGTAGAGGTCGCTCGCGGCCAGAATGTAGCCCGTCACGGGATGGCCATCGTACATCTCGTTCAGCAGCAACTCCAGTGAGCTGGGGGCGCCGGAGCCGCCCCTCCCGGGCTGGCCGTAGACGGCCTCCACCAGGGCATCGTTGTCCAGCAGCGTCCGCGCCAGCAGGGGGCTGTCGCGGTGTTCGGCAAGAACGCGCCGCAGGACCACGCACGCATCGTCGAAGAGCTCGACCGCGTAGTTGAACTCCCTCAGCAGGGCTCGGCGGGCGCGGTCAATGATACGCTCGCCTTCCCTGAGGAAGCCTTCGACGTGTTTGGGCGCGTTGGGCCGCTGGAGCGCCTTGCGCAGGGCATCGTACTTCGGCTCGTACCGCTCGACCTGGTAGGCGTTCTCCTTCGTCTTCATGCACTGGTGGAAGAGCGAGCCCACCAGGATGTCGAAGAGCATGGCCGAGCTGGCCTCCATGACGTCGGCCCGCTCCTGGCTGCGGAAGAGCCAGTGACACTCCTCCTTGAGATCGAAAAGCTCGTTCTCCACGAAGGCGTCGAGTTCGGCGAACGGAATGCCCCGGATGTCGCCCCGCCGCTTGACCATGTCGTTCAGCGTGGCGCGGGCGCGCAGGAAGAGGAGCGCGATGCCTGCCACACGCTCCTGCTCTTCGCGCATCATTCGCAGTCCGGCCGTCGGCGCCACGGCACGAGCCTCCTCTCCGCGTCCGGCGCGTTGCCAATCCACCCCGCCGCATCCTACCACAGCGCTCCGCGCGGGTCAAGCTCTTGCGCGCCGCGCGCCCTTCTGCTACGATCTGGCCATGCCTGAGCCGGCAACGTTGCGAATCCTGGACGCCAATGCGAACCGGGCGCGCGAGGCGCTGCGGGTGGCCGAGGACTATGCGCGCTTCGCCCTCGACTCTGCCCGCCTCGCGGATGCCCTGAAGGGCCTCCGCCACCGCCTCCGCGCCCAACTGGATGCCTTTGGCCTCCCCGCCGAGGCCCTGCTCGCGGTTCGCGACACGCCGGGCGACGTGGGCACTACCCTCTCAGCACCCGCCGAGATGCGCCGGACCTCGGCCGCCGACGTGGCGAAGGCCGCCCTCAAGCGGCTCGAAGAGGCCCTCCGCTGCCTGGAGGAATACGGCAAGACGCTGAGTGCCGACGCCGCCCGCGGCATCCAGGCCATCCGCTACGCCGCCTACGAGCTCGAGCTGCAGCTCTTCAGGCTCCCGCGCGGCCGCCTTGCGCACGCGCGCCTCTACATCGTCCTCTCCCCCGCGCGTCCCGGCGACGATCTTGCCGCCGCCGGCCGCGCGGCACTGCGTGGCGGAGCCGATGTCCTTCAACTCCGCCACAAGAGCGCTCCCGCACCCCAACTCCTCGCTCTCGCCCGCGAGTTGCGCGAGGCCACGCGCGAACACGACGCGCTGCTGATCATCAACGACCGCCCCGACCTCGCGCTCCTCGCCGACGCCGACGGCGTGCACGTGGGCGCCGACGATCTGCCCATCCGTGCCGCTCGTCGGCTCCTCGGCCCCACCCACCTCATCGGTGCCACGGCCCATACGGTGGAACTCGCCCAGCAGGCCGAGGCCGAGGGGGCCGACTATGTCGGCTGCGGCGCCGTCTTCCCCAGCCCCTCGAAGCCCGACCGCGAGGTCATCGGACCGGCCCGGGCCGCCGCCGTCGCCCGAGCCGTCCGCATCCCCGTCTTCGCCATCGGCGGCATCACCCAGGCGAACGTCGGCGAGGTCGTGGCCGCGGGCTGCCTTCGCGTCGCCGTGATCAGGGGCATCCTGGACGCCGACGACGTCGAGGCCGCTGCTCGCAGCTTCTGCGACAAGCTCCGGGGACTGCGCGATGCTTGAAAACCGCCGTGTCCTCCTCCTCACCGACGGCCACCTGGGCGTCTTCACCTCGAAGACCGCCACCTGCATCCTGCGCTACCGGCCCCGCGACGTGGTGGCCCTGCTCGACCGCCACGAGGCCGGCCGCGACCCCGCCGACCTCGTGGGCGTGGGCCGCGGCATCCCCATCGTCGGCTCCGTCGCCGAGGCCATGCGCTACCAGCCGCGCTCGCTGCTCATCGGCATCGCCCCCGCCGGCGGCGCCCTGCCCCACGACTGGCGCCAGTTCATCCGCGAGGCCATCCAGCGCGGCCTCGACATCATCAGCGGCCTCCACCTCATGCTCGCCGACGACCCCGAGTTCGGGCCCCTCGCGCGCGACCACGGCGTCACCATCCACGACGTCCGCCGCCCCCCCGACGCCATTCCCCTCGGCGCCAACCTCGCCCGCACGCTGCCGTGCAAGCGCATCCTCACCGTGGGCGCCGACTGCGCCATCGGCAAGATGCTCGTCGCCGTCGAGCTCGCCCACGCCCTAGCCCGTCGCGGCCGCGACGCCCGCTTCATCGCCACCGGCCAGACCGGCATCATGATCTCCGGCTACGGCACCGCCATTGACCGCGTGATCTCCGACTTCGTGCCCGGCGCCGTAGAGCAGATGCTCGTCGAGAACAAGCACCACCAGGTCCTCGTGGTCGAGGGCCAGGGCACCCTCATCGAGCCCGCCTACTCGGGCGTCACCCTCGGCCTCATGCACGGCTGCGCCCCGCACGGCATGATCTTCTGCCACCAGCCCACCCGCACACGCCTGCGCCACCACCCCGAGGTACCCATCCTGCCCCTGCCCGAGTTCATCGCCCTCTACGAGCGCCTCATGGCCCCTCTCTTCCCCTCCCGAGTCATCGGCCTCGCCCTCAACTGCGTGGACCTCTCCGACGCTGCCGCCCGCGACGCCATGGCCCAGGCCGAGGCCGACACCGGCCTCCCCGCCACCGACGTCATCCGCTTCGGCCCCGACAAGCTCGCCCAGGCCATCGAGGCCCTCCTCTGATCCCGCCTGCCCGCCAACCCGCCCGTTCTCGCCCTTCTACCCATACTTGCTCATCGCCCGGGCAGAGCCGATATGGACAAGACCGCGAGCATCACCCATTCTCGCCCCTCCGCTCATACTTGCTCACTCTCCCCCTCTCGGTTGAGCAACTATGGACGCTTGCCCCTGGACCACGCGACCCCGGCGACATCCCCCTCGTTTCCCCAAAGGCCGCCGCCGCGTCTAACCGACTGATACACCAGGGCTTACGCCTCCACCGCGTGCCAGGCACGCCCCCGCCAGGCACGCCCCCGGCGTGCGATCGCCTCTCGGAGGCCCGGTTGCGTCGGCGGGCGGCATTCGGTATCATGCGAGCCACAGGGGGAGGCCCGGCCCGGAGGCCCGACGGCCAATGAAAGCCACCTGCCGCGATCTCGACCTGACCCTCCGCCGAACCTTCCGCATCTCGCGGTCCGCGGTGGACGTGGCGGAGAACGTGCTCCTGTCCATCGAGCACGAGGGCCTCACCGGCCTGGGCGAGGCGCATCCCTACGACTTCCGCGGCGAGGACCGCTGCCGCATCCTGCGCGCCCTGGGGTTTCTCGCCGACTGGCTGGAGGGCCAGGCGTCCCTGGCCGAGGCGTTCGCGGATGTGCGCGCCGACGGCCCGCCCGAGGCCTGGCCGCGCGCCGTCGCCAACCTGCTCGACTGCCTGCCGCCCGAGGTACGCACGAGCCGCGGGGCCATGGCCGCGCTCGACGTGGCGCTGCACGACCTCGCGGGCCAGCGCCTCGGCCAGCCCCTCTGGCGCCTCTTCGGCGCCGACCCCGCCAGGACTCCCCTCACCTCGTTCACCATCGGCATCGCCCCCGTGCCCGAGATGCAGGAGAAAGTGCGCGAGGCCGAGCCCTACGCCATCCTCAAGATCAAGGTCGGCACCCCCAACGATCTGGCGATCCTCGATGGCATCCGCGCCGTCACGGACAAGCCGCTGCGCGTGGACGCCAATGCCGCCTGGACCGTGCCCGAGGCGATCGACAAGATTCGCGCCATTCAGCCTTACGGCATCGAGTTCATCGAGCAGCCGATTCCCCCGGGCGATATCGCCGGCCTGCGCGAGGTGCGGCGCGCCGTGTCGCTGCCGATCCTCGTGGACGAGAGCGTGACCACGGCCGACGACATCCCCCCCCTGGCGGGTGCCGTGGACGGAGTCAACATCAAGCTGATGAAATGCGGCGGGCTTCAGGAGGCCCGGCGGATGATCGGCCTCGCGCGCTCGTTCGGGATGAAGATCATGCTGGGCTGCTTCATCGAGAGCTCGGTCGCCATCACCGCCGCCGCCCACCTGGCGCCCCTGGTGGAGTACGCCGATCTCGATGGCCACCTGCTGATCTCGAACGACCCCTACACCGGCGTCGCGCTCGACGCCGCCGGACGCCTCCTCCTGCCCGACCGCCCCGGCCTGGGGCTTCTGCCGCGGGCGTGATCGCGCCTACTTCTTCGGGGCCTTCGCCTCGTCCGGCCCGCGGCGCACGCACCGGAAGCCGTACTGCTCGTAGCCGAAACACACGTCGGCCAGCGCCGGCGTCTCACAGCTGCGCGCGGCCGATCGGCACAGCTCGGCGCTGGAGCGCCAGCTTCCTCCCCGAATCACACGCTCGGCGCCCTTCGCCGGGCCGCGGGGGTCCTGCGCCTCGCTGTGCTCGTAGGCATCGGCGGAATACACATCGTTGCACCACTCGGCCGCGTTGCCGTGCATATCCACCAGCCCCCAGGGGTTCGGCAGCTTCTGGCCCACCGGGTGCGTGGCGCCGCCGGCGTTGTCGCTCAGCCAGGCGGACTCGCGCAGCACCACGGCGTTGTTCCCGCACGAGTAGCGGCTCGTGGTGCCGGCGCGGCAGGCGTACTCCCACTCGGCCTCGGTCGGCAGGCGGTAGCCGTCGGCCGCGAAGTCGCACTCATAGGTCTCGCCGCGTTCCTTGTAGCAGGGCTTCAGCCCCTCGCGCAGCGACCGCAGGTTGCAGTACCGCACGGCAAAGGGCCAACTCACCCGCACCACGGGCTTGTCGAGGCCGTAGAAGCGATCGGCCTTCCCCTCGCGCGACGCCTCGCAGGGGTTCTTGCCCATCAGATCGCGGTAGGACTGTTGCGTAACCTCATGCTTGTCAATGTAGAAGGCGCGGATTCGCACGCGGTGAACGGGCTTCTCGTCGTCGGCCCCATCCGCGTCGCCCATGCGAAACTCGCCGGCGGGGAGCAGGACCATCTCGATGCCGGTCTTGGTGATGAACGGTTTCGGCTTCTCCGCCTCGTCACGGGCCTTGTCGGTGCTCGAGCACGCGCTCAGGAGCAGTAGGAGGCTGAACGCCGCGGGCCAGTTCCTGGTGGACTTCTCCTGCATTCCGGGCTTCCTCATGGAGTCGCTGTATGGCTCAATGCCGCGCCCCCTCGTGGCCGGCAGGGCTGCGCAGGACCCTCTGCGCCCGGGCGCGGACCTCTCTCGCGATCTCGCCCATCCTCGGCTCGAGGGCCATGAGCAGGCCCGCGCGCTGACGCACCAGCTTGATCGCGAGCCGCCCCTCGCCCACCAGCTCATCCTGGTTCCCGCCGATCTCGACGATCGCGGCCGTGAACTTCTTGCATCGATCGAAGGCATCCTGCCCTTCATAGTCTAGCATGGTCCGGCGGAATTCGTCCACCATCTTCTGCGCCTCGTCGGGCGTCTTGATTGTGTTGCGCCGCTTGGCCGCATAGTCGTCAATCATCCCCGTGAGCTTCTCCAGCTCGGCGATGCGGGCGGCCAGCTCGGGGTGGGCCTTCCGCTGCTCGGCGAGGTACTTCAGCAGGTCGTGGCCGAAATCCACGTAGCTTTGGATTCGCCCGCGGATGTGGCGGATGAAGACCATCACCTCGTCGAGCGAGCGCAGGATTTCGTCGCGGCGCTGCCTCTGCTCGCCCTTCTGGTAGATGGGGTTGAGGAAGTCGCGGTTCGCACACGTGGCCCGCCCCTTGTAGTGCGACTGCTGGCCCTCGACGTCCAGGATGTACTCGCACGGCCCCACGCCCAGGGTGTTCCGCACGATGTCGAGCACGGTGAAGGCCTCCAGCGGCGTGCCGCCCGAGCGGCCGAGAGGGTAGATGACCGCCGGCCCGGCCCACGTGAACGGCTTTGCGAGGGGCTGGATGAAGGGCTCACCCTGCTGGTCAATCCAGCAAGGATACAGGAAGCTGCCGAGCACGGTCGTCCAGCGCTTGCGATCGCGAGGGACAGTGCTGGCGTTGCCGAGCCAGTGCTTCACAAACTGCCCGTCGCTCCGCTGGGCGATGATCTCCCAACTGTCGGCCAGGCCATCCTCGCGGCGCCAGTTCATACGCCACTGGGCGGGGAAGGGCGGCCTCCAGTCGAGCTTCACGATCTTGCCCGCGTCATCCTTCGCCACGTCGCGCATGTGCCAGATGCCTGGGGCGTCGAGCGCGGCGACCCAGATTTTGCCCTTGGGGCCGAAGGGGATGTGAGATGCTCTGATCTGCCTGTCCTTGCCCTCGCCCCCGATGATGGCCTCCACATCGTCGCCCCGCACGTCCCATACGGCCATCACGAGGGACTGTTGGTCGGGCAGGAGGTGGATGAGGAAGTTCTCGCTCGGCAGCTCACCCCTGGCTACGGGGATTTCCGTCGCGTCCACCACGATGTCATCGGCGAAGAAATCGGGCAGGACGGCGAAGCGGGAGGGGGCATGGAGGCGCAACCCGGTCGTCGCGGTGCCGAGGGGCGCCGTCTCGATGAACGCCTGGCCCATGCGCAACTCGACGCGCAGGCCGCCCTGAGAGCCGTTCGGGAGCCTGTACGTCACGTCCACCGCGCACCCGGCTGGTGCGTTCTTCGTCACAGTGACGGTGCTCGGCGGCCCCACGCTTCTGACAGGCAGGTCCGCCAACTGGGCGCGAAGCATCGCTTCCTTCCCGCTGAGGGAATAGACCTCAATCAGCGCGCCGGGATGCACCTCCACAGTCAGGCGGTCGTTCGCCATGACCGCGCTGCTGCCTGCCTTGAGGGGCTGCGGCGTCTGGCTTTCGGGCAGCTTCTCGATGCCCTCCTTCTTTGCCCAGCGGGACGTGAAGGGCGCAGCCATTGAGGACTTCATCTCGAACACGCTCACGCCCGTCGCGGCGGCCTCGACCTTTGCGGCCTTGTCGAACGGCACATAGCCGCCCTCGTAGAGGCGGAAGGCGTCCACACGGAACGCCACGTTGGCGCGGTTGCAGCTCACGTAGGCGAACCAGCCCTCGGGGAAGGGCTTTTCGACCTTGAACGTCGCGTGAAGCTCTGTCCACTTGTCCTTCGTGATCGTGGCCTTCTCGGTGCGCACCGCGCGGTCCCAGGGCTTCGCGCTCCGCTCGATCTCGAGCTGCACCTGGGTCGGCTCGCCGACGCTCTTGACGAATGCCGCGAAGGTGTAGGTCTTGCCCTGCTGGCCGCCCGGGGCGATCTGGCCGAACTGCACGCCCCATTCGCCCGTGGCCTCGATGTTCACGAGCGCGCTGCGCTTGCCCTCGAAAGCGTCCTGGTCGTCCACCTTGAATTCGGCCTTCGTGCCGCCGCCCTTGTCCATCCGCCACGGCCCGGTCCCGCCCATCTCGAAGTTGGGGTCCTCAAAGAGATTCCTCGCCGTCTCCCCGGCCCACACGGCCAGGGGCAGGATAAGGAACGATGCGGTCAGGAGGCGATGGGCGGCGGAACGGTGCATCTGTCTCTCCTTCGAGAATTGGCAATCGGAAATCGCAGATCGGCAATCTCAGTGTCTCGGCGCCTCGTAGCCTGCCGGGGCGCGGAGAATGGCCTGGGTGCGGTGGCGAAGTTCCTTGGCGATGTCGCCCATGCGCGGGTCGCTGGCCATCGCGAGGCCCGCCCGCTGCCGCAACACCTTCACGGCCATGCGGCACTCGCCGACCAGCTCGTCCTGCGCCCCGCCAATGCCCACCAGTGCGCCGGTGATCTTCTTGCACCGCTCAAGCGCGTCCGGGCCGTCATAGTCTACAAGATTCTTGCGGAAGTCGCCCACGAGGGCCACAGCGTCCTCTGGCGGCCGGATGGCGCCCTTGCGGTTGGCGCAGGCCGCCTCGATTCGCCTCAAGACGCCCTGCATCTGCGTGAGGGCTTCGGCCAGCTCGGGCCTGGCCTTCTTCTGGTCCTCGAGCCAGGCGAACTGCTCACGGCCGAACTGGGCGTACGCCTCGATCCGCCCGCGGACGAGTTGCACGAAGGCCAGCACGTCGTCGAGGGCCTTCTCCACCTCGGCCCGCTTCTCCTTCTGCTGCCTGGCGGCGTAGATGCCGTCGAGCTTCCCCCGCGTGGCGCAGGTGGCCGCGCCGCGGGCCACCTTGCGCTGCCCTTCCACATCCAGCACGTATTCGCACGGGCCGATGCCCAGGCACTCGCGCACCGCGTCCACCAGGGTGAAGCGGTCGAGCGGGGTGGCCTGCACGCGGTTGATGGGATAGAGGAGCGCCGGCCCCTGGAACCTCAGCCCCTTCTTGAGCGGCTGGAGGAAACCCTGGCCGTCCTTGTCCAGCCAGCAGGGATACTGGAATGAGCCGAGCACGGTCGTCCAGCGCTTGCGGTTCGCCTGCATCCAATCGGGCGTGCCCACGCGGTCGGATTGGCCGAACCAGTCGGGCTTGTCGAACTTGCCGTCGGGCAACTGGATGAGCATCTCCCAACTGTCGTTCAGCCCGTCGTCGAGCCGCCAGTCCACCCGCCACTGGGCCTGGAAGGGGGCCTTCCAGTCGAGCTTGAGCACCTTGTCGGCATCCTCCTTCGACACGTCGCGGACGTGCCACACACCTTTGTCGGCGAGGGCGGCGAGCCAGAGGGTCTTGGACTTGCCGTAGGGAATCGTCGAGGCCGTGATGCGCCGCTGGTCGCCCTGGCCCGACATCGTGATGGACGAATCCTCGCCCTGGTCGGGCGAGATGGCGGCGAGAACGGCGTCGCCGTTGCCCACGAAGTGGAGCAGGAAGTTCTCGAACGGCAGGTCGGCCCTCGCGGCGGGGATGGCCGCGGCGTCCACCACAATGTCATCGGCGAAGAAATCGGGCATCACCGCGAAGCGGCAGGGGGCCTCGATGCGGAGGGCGGCGGTGCCCGGTGGCGCGGTCGTCTTCACGAAGGGTTGCCCCGTGGGCAGTTCGAAGGCGATCCCGACCACGCCCTTCTCGTCCTCGACCTCGTAGGTGGCCAGCACCGTTGCGGGGTTGGGATGATCCTTGGCAGGCAAGATCCGCGAGGCCCTCGTCAGGTTCCCCTCAACCGATGGGCTGAGCAGCGCGAGGTACTTCGTGCCAGCCGGGCCGAGCGAGTAGACCTCGGCTCCCTTTCCGTTCTTGCGTACGACCGCGGCGAGCATGTTGTTCATCAGCACCGCATCGCCCTTGAACACATGACCAGCCTTGCGCTCCGCAACCTGCGTCCACCCCTCCCGCGTCGCCAGCGCCTCGGGGGCGAGAGGGGCGGCTGAGGCGGTGCCCGTATCAAACAGCCGCGCGGCAGGTGTGGCTTCCTGAGCAGCTACAGCGAATCGGAAGGCCAGGAAAATCACGAGAAGCGCTCTGACCACCATGCTCTCTCCTTGTTCACGTTCGGAGTCCCGCGTTTACGCGGTGCTTCAAGACCGCCTGAAGGCGGGACTCCGAACGGGTCACTTCCTCTGAAGCATGCCGCCAACCAATGGCTCGAGTTCCTTCGACAAGGGGGAGTCTGGCCGCGAGGCGCACTCGGCGCGAAGGCGGCGCACATGCAGGCGGCAGCGGGCGAGGGCGGCGTCCTGGGCCGAGCCAATCGCGCGAATCCCCTCGCCAAGCTTCTGGCATTCCTCGAGCGCATTCTCCTTGCCGATGAGGGCGACGGTGGCGTCCGCCAATTGCTTCGCGGCCTTCGGCTCGTCACCCTTCACCGCCGCCACCCGATCGAGATGTTCCAGGATCGCAAGGCATCGCGAGGCGCTCTCGTCGCCCGCGTGCTTCTGGCAGACCGCCCGAAGCTGCTTCGCGGAAGTGCCGTATTGCCCGATCCGCGCCTGGACGCGCCCGACGTGCTCAACCATCTGGGCGAGACGGTCCTTGATCTCGTCCTGCGCCGCCTTCTCTTTCTTCCGTTTGAACTGCTGCTCGAACCAATGGCTGACCTGCTCGGGAGTTGGATTGGCCTCGGTCGCCAGCCCTTCGGCCTGGAGCACGTACTGGCACGGCCCCACGCCGAGCGTGTTTCGCATCACGTCAGTGGGCAGGACCGTTGTCAGTGGCGTCGCCTTCGTGCGGTCAATCGGGTAGATGATCGTCGGCCCATCGGGGAGCGCCACGCCTGCGGGCGGCCCTTTCTCATAGTCGTAGGATACAGCCAAGCCATCCTTGCCCGCCACGCTGCATCGCCACTTGGCGGGGAAGGGCGGCTTCCAACCATCTTTCGCCCCCGCCGCGCGGCTGTGCCAGATGCCCTTCCCCTCCAGGAACGCGAGCCAGAGGCTCTTGCCACTCGCAAGGCCAAACCAGCTCGGGCCCTTTCCGGTCACCATTGCCCGGGGCGGGGCGGCCTGGAATGCACACATGACGATGGCGCCGCCGCCATCAACGAGGTGAAGGCATTGGGCCTCGACCGGCAGGCAGACCCGCGACCCAAGAATCGGGATGTCGAGGACCACGTCATCCGCGAAGAACTCAGGCACAATCGCGTAGCTGGCAGCCGTATGCACTTGCGCGGAGCCCATGCCCTGGGTCGCGCGGATCTCCAGAATGGGTTCACCCGTGGTGAGGCGGAAGCGGACCACGGCCTTGCGGTCGGTCGTGTAAACGGGCTGCACCATCACTGCTCCAGCAGCGTTCTCGATGATCTTGAACGGCCCGCCTCGCTGCGGCGCGTGCTGCACATGCACGTCGCCGCCGGCCCAAGGTGGCGCGAAGATGGCCGCGGTGGCCCGCCATCGTAGGCCGTCCGCCGCCTTCGAGTAGGCATGCATGTAGCCTAGCCGTGTTGTGAGGAGCACGATGAGCTTGTCATTCACAAGCGCCGCATCGCCGTCAAACTCGTGAGTAAGGTTGTTCTCAGGGACCAGCTTCCAGTCTTCTCTCTTTGCCACCACTTCCGCCGATGGAGTCTCCTTGGCCTGCGTGCCCGTGTCGAAGATGCGGCAGAAGGGGGTATCGGCCTCTTTCTCGGCGGCAAGGGCCAGAGGCGAGGCCACGAGAAGGAGCCACAAGGCGGGGGAGAGAACCACACGGACAGACACGGACAGACACGGAAGGGTAGCATTCTCCCCAAGGGGCCTCAGTCCGTGTTGGTCCGTGTGTGTCCGTGTCATCTTCGGGGCCATCCAATCATCCATTCATCCACCCATCCATTCACCCAATCATCCACTTTCCCCCCGTCATTTCCAATCGGGATACATGTCGGAGCCATCCTCGGTGAGCTTCACGGGGGTGCCGCCGGCGGCGGGGATGAGGTAGAGCTCCCACGGGCCGCGCTCGCTCACGCCCTGGCAGAAGACAATCCACTTGGCGTCGGGGCTGAAGCGGCCATACCGCTGCACGCCACCGAAATGCGTGACGAGGCGGTTCTTCGTGCCGTCGGGGGCGATGGTGGCGATGTGGGTCTCGGTCTCGTAGATGATGAGCGAGCCGTCGGGCGACCAGTGGGGCTCGCAGGCGCCCTGCTGGTCGTAGAGCTTCGTCGGCTTGCCGCCGTCGGAGGGAACGAGGTAGAGGCCGTTGCCGGCGTCCCAGCGGCAGGCGAAGGCGATGGACTTGCCGTCGGGGCTCCAGGCGGGGCCGGAGGGGTGGGGGAAGTCGTCGGGGGTGAGGGTCTTCTCGGCGCCCGAGGCGAGGTCGCGGGTGAGGATCTTCTCGCCGCGGCGGAGGACGATCTTGGTGCCGTCGGGCGACCATTCGGCCTGGTCGCCGTCGCAGATGCGCTCTGGCTTGGCTCCTTCGAATGTGGGCGGCATGTCCCCACGCCGCGTGTCGCGGGATGGGGACATCCCGCCCACAATCTTCCATACCCCCGGCTTGCCGCCGCGGGTGGAGGTGAAGAGGATGCTCTTGCCGTCGGGGCTCCAGACGGGGTCAATGTCGTTGTCGTCGGCGGTGCCTTGGGTGAGCTGTTTCATCCCCGAGCCGTCGGCGTTGATGACCCAGATGCGCCATTGGTCGGAGCGGTTGGAGGAGAAGACGATCCGCCCGGTCCGCTCGGCGGCGAGGCCAGTGGCCGCGGCAACGACGATGAGTAGAGTCCACTTGGTCATTTCCTGCTCCGGTCGAAGGTGATGAATGCATCGTTCGCGAAGAGCTGCCTGGCCAGCAGCTCGTAGCCCTCAGCGAGGGGGTGGCTGGCGTCGGCGTAGAGGGCGCTGGGGAGCGGGTCGGGGCAGAAGTACGGAATGTTGTGGTACGACAGCCAGTCCTCGACGGCGAGTCTGCGGGCGGCATAGGCCGCGCGGCTCTCCTCGGTGAGCATGTGCTCGTTGAAGGGGCCGAGGACGACAAAGATGCGGTTGCCCCGGCTGCGGAGCAGCTGGACCGCCTGGCGGAAGAGGCGCCACTGGAGCGACTGATCCAGCTCCACCCAGGCGAAGCTCTGGCGTGCGAGGCCCTGCTCGGCCCAGGGCCGGGCGTCGGGGCGCGGCGAGGGCGGCTCGTTGGGCGAGGGCAATTCGAGCGTGACTGCGGCCACGGGACACTCGTAGGGGTGGCCGAGGGTCCACGATGCGACGTCGCTGCCACCAAACCAGGCGATCTGGACGTGTTTCTTCCAGGCGTGGAAGGGCAGGCGGCGCTCGATGGCGATGCCGAGCCGCTCCCCGAACGGCTCGCGGTAGCACGGGATGCGCGGGGCGAACTGGGGAACGAGGGTGGGATGGTTGAAGGGGAACTCCTTCTCCGTGCTCAGGTCGTGGCGCGGCGAACTCGTCCAGAGGAGATTGCAATGGAGGACGACATTTCGGCGGCGAATGGCTTCGCCGTGGTGTTCCACGAGGCCCAGCATCGCCGCGGGGTGAATGCCGTCCACCCCGAGGTTGGCGAAGCGCTCCTCGCCCGCCAGGCGGTTCAGGTGGGCGGAGAGCGTTTCCTCTTTGGGCACGTAGTGGCCCCAGACCACGCTGTCGCCAACGACAAGGGTCTTGCCCTGGGCGGCGGCGGCGCGGCAGAGGCGGCCGTACATCCAGTAGTCGTTGCCCAGGCTGAACGGCAGGCGATGGTCGGGTTCGAGACGCAGCGGCTCGATGAATGCCCACACCACGGGCATCAGGCTCAGTACCGCCACGATGGCGGGCAGCGCGATGGCCCACTCGCGCGGGGTGAGCCGCACGTCGTTCGAGCCGAAGCGGAGGTCGATCTTGTCGGACATGGCGGCCTCAGAACTGGAAGTAGATGAACGCCTTGTCGCCCCCGCCGCAGCAGAAGGCGATGTAGAGGGCCATGGAGACGGCGAGCCCGGTGCGCACGGGCGACGAGGCGAGGAGCGCGTCGCGCAGCTTGGATTCGTAGACCCATTGATACGCCCATACTGCGGCGAGCAAGCCGATGGCGAGTAGGGGGAAGCGGGGGTCGGCCCAGGCCGCGCCGAAGATGCGCCGTACGATGAGCCAGGCATCGCCCACTGTCCGCGCGCGGAAGAAGACCCAGGCGAAGGCGACGAAGGCGAAGACGAGGAGGCGCTTGACCGTGGTCGGGATGCGCTCGGCGTAGAACTGCGTGGACTCGAGCCTGCGGGTGGCCACGCGGCCGAGGGCGTGGAGGGCGCCCCAGATGACGAACGTCCACTTCGCCCCGTGCCACAGGCCCGAGATGACCATCGTCGCGGCCATGTTCACATGGGTGCGGACCTCGCCCTTGCGGTTGCCGCCCAGGGGCAGATACACGTAGTCCTTGAACCAGGTGGAGAGGCTGATGTGCCAGCGGCGCCAGAAGTCGCCCAGGCCGGTGGCAAGGTAGGGGTTGCGGAAGTTGAGCATGAGGCGCAGGCCCATCATGCGGCCCAGGCCGCGCGCCATGTCGGTGTAGCCCGAGAAGTCGAAGTAGATCTGCCAGGCAAAGGCCACCGTGGCGAGCAACAGGGCAAGGCCGCCGAACTGATCGGGGCGGGCATAGACGGGGTCCACGTACATCGCCAGGTAGTCGGCCAGGGCCCGCTTCTTGAACAGGCCGACGAGGAAGAGGGACAGGCCGTCGGCCACGTCGTGGCGCGTGATCGGCGGCCTTTCGCGAAGCTGCCGCAGCAGGTTGGTCGAGCGCTCGATCGGCCCGGCCACGAGCTGCGGAAAGAGCGACACGTAGGTGGCGTAGCGAAGGAAACACGGCTCTCTGTCCATCGCGCCGCGATAGCAGTCAATCGTGTAGGTCATGGACTGGAAGACGAAGAACGAGATGCCCACGGGCAGCAGAATGTCGGGCACGGGCACGGCGTACGGAATACCGACGGCCTGGAAGAAGTCATTGAGGCTCTGGGTGACAAAACCGGCATACTTGAAGAAGGCGAGCATGCCCAGGTTCACCAGAACGCTGAAGGCGACCCAGGGCTTCCTGCGGTGGCCGCGCGACATGCCCAGCACCGCCAGGTAATCCGCGGATGTCGAGGTCACGATCAGGAGCAGATAGAGCGGGTTCCACCAGCCGTAGAAGACGTAGGAGGCAAACAGCAGCCAGGGAATCTGGAGGCGCGTGCCGCGGGTGGCGAGGTACACGGGGTACACGACGAGGAAGAAGACGGCGAAGACCCAGGTGTGGAAGAGCATCAGACGACTCTTCGTTCGTAGTGCGCCCTTCAGGCCGCAGCTTGCTTAGCCCGCGGGTCCGGCAGATGCGGCCCGAAGCCCGCACTCCCAGCGGGCTTCACTCCATCAGCACGCGCACGTGCGCCTCGATCGATTCGGCCAGGGCATCGAGATTGTAGCCGCCCTCGAGCAGGGCGACAAGCCGCCCGTGGCAGCACTCGTCGGCGAGGCCCTTCACGATGCGGGTGAGGTCGGCATAGCCGGCCGCCGTGAGGCTCATCTGGCCGAGCAGGTCGTCGGCGTGCGCGTCGAATCCGGCCGAAAGGAGGATGAAGTCGGGCTTGAAGGCCCGCGCGGCCGGGCGCAGCTTCTCGTCGAACGCCTGCCGATACTCCTTGTCGCCCGTGCCGGCCGGAAAAGGCACATTGAGCTTCGTGCCCCTGGCCGGGCCCTTGCCGGTCTCGGCGGCGGTGCCGGTGCCAGGATAGAAGGGATGCTGATGGGCGCTGAAGTAGAACACGGTCGGGTCGTCGTCGAAGGCCGCCTGGGTGCCGTTGCCGTGGTGCACGTCCCAGTCCACGATCAGGATGCGGGCAAGCTTGTGCTTCTTCTGGAGGTAGCGTGCGGCGATGGCGACGTTGTTGAAGAGGCAGAAGCCCATGGCCCGCTCGCGCAGAGCGTGGTGGCCCGGCGGGCGGATGGCGCAGAAGGCGTTGCGCACCTCGCCCTCCATCACGGCGTCGAGCGCCGCCAGCACGCCGCCGACCGCATGGAGGGCGACCGTGTAGGACTCCGCGGAGATGGGCGTATCGCCGGTGTCCAAGAAGCGCCGGCCGTCCTCGTGCGCCTGCTGCACGCGCTCGACGTAGCGCGCCGAGTGGACGGCGGTGATGGCCTCGAGCGGGGCGGGGACGGGCTGGATGGAGGCAAGCTGAGCAAGCAGGCCCTTCTGCTTGAGGCGCTCGACGATGGCGGCCAGGCGCTCGGGCCGCTCGGGGTGGCCGGCGCCCGTCTTGTGCTGGAGGTAGATGTCACCATAGACGAAGCCTGTCCTGGACACGCGGTCTCCCTTCTCACCGGGGGGTCCTTTGGGGCCATGGGGCATCCGCCGCAGGCAATCGAAGTGGCCGTCGCCGGCAGCCTCTGCCCCCCGTGGCTCGGCCCCGTGGCCCCCAGAGGCAGCGAGGAGCATGAGCAGGCACACGGCGAGACCGATCGTTCGTCGCATGGAGCATGGCCTCCGAGGCGCCGAGGCAGCCACGCGAGTATGATACACACAGTGGACGCGGGCCTCAAGTGCGGCCGGTGCACCTGAGGCGTAGTTGACAGGCGCCCCGCCGCTCGTTTTGATACACACCGGCACCCTTGCTGAAGGAGACGCAAGATGAGGCTTGGCGCTCGGTTCACCGGGGACGTCATCGCGGGGCTCACCGCGCTGGCGTGCAGCATGGCCACCGCGGCCGAGTTGGCTTTCACGGCCGAGGGCAAGGAGTTCCGCTTCGAGACGGGCCTTGTCCGTGGCACCCTCAGGCCACAGGGCAAGTCGCTCGGCCTCACGGCTGTGGTGGACGTGGCTTCGGGCACGACGCTCTCGGGGGCCTACGGCCTGTGCTCTCACTATCGCCTGCTCGACGCCGAGACGCGCTACGGCGGCGGGGCGTGGGACTGGGCAAGCGCCGCCCGCCTGCTGCCCAACGGCTCCGTTGAGGCGGCCTGGGCCGCCGACCCAGCCCATCCCTTCGACCTCAAGGCCGTCTACCGCTGGGCCGCGCCTGGCACGCTCGATGTGGCGACGACCGTGGCCGCGAAGAAGGACCTCTCGCGGTTGGAGGTGTTTCTCGCCTCGTACTTCGTGGGCTTCCCTGCGTCGTTCGTCTACGTGAAGGCCTGCCCCGAAACAGGGGGCAAGCCAGGCTTTCTGGAGGCAACGAAGGCGGCGGGCATCTGGCAGATGTTCCCCCGCGACGACGGGGCCGTGACGCTCATCCAGGACGGCCGCTGGAGACGCTCGCCGAATCCAGTGGACTGGAGGATCATGCCCCCGCTCGCCGGCCCGCTGGGCCTGCGTCGCAACGCGAAGCTGGGCCTGGCCGCGCTCGTGATGGCCCCGCCCGACGACTGCTTCGCCGTGGCTACCCCCTACGGCGAGGAGGGGCACGGCTCGCTCTACCTGTCGCTGTTCGGGCGCGACTTCAAGTCGGGCGAAGCCGCAACAGCGCGGTCGCGCCTGATCCTCGGGCGCGACATCACCGACGACCAGGCGATCGCGCTCTACGAGGCTTATCTGAAGGAACTGAAATGAGGCTCAGCGCGAGGCGAGGTGACGGAGCCACCTCTCTCGATAGGCCGAGAGGGGCCGCGCGAGATCGGTCGGCAGCGGCTCGACCCGGCGGTAGCGCACGCCGAGCAGCGTCGTATCCACCGCATAGGGATGAATGCCTAGGCAGGCAGCCTTGCCAGCGATGGCCGCGCCGAGGGTGGTCGTCTCTGTGACCGCCTGGCCGTGGCGGTCGAAAGCCACATAGGTGGGCCGCGCGGCGAGCGTGGCTACCAGGGCCGCGAAAAGCGTGTCCTTCGACCCGCCGGCGGTGAGCACGGTGGGCGTGGCCGCATCGGGTGCGATCGCCGTCACCTGCTGCGCCGTGGCGAGGGCCGTGAGCAGGTTGGCCGCGATGTAGGCGACGCCGCCATCCGCGAGGAACGCTTCTTCTCCGATGAGCCGCCCCTCGACGCCCGGGAAGGGCCCCGTGCCGCGATTGGCGGGGCTGACGTTCGGCAGCACGAAGCAGTCGGCGGCGGCCAGGAACCGGGCCAGGCGCGGCGCGGTCCACGCCGCATCGAAGCCCCGCCCCTTGGACTGGGCGAGCCGCTTGAGGTGCGCGAAGTCGGCCCCGCCCCCGTAGCGCGCCGTCACCACGGGCTCGCCGTCCACCGTGCCCTGGATCAGCACGTCGCGGGTGTAGGCGTCGGCGGGCAGGCGGGCCTCGCCGCCGACCTGGGCCACCATCGTCCACGTGCCGGCCTCCACGTGCAGCACGGGCTTGCCCGCCGAGGCGGGGAAGGCCTGATAGAAGGTAGACAGGATGGGTACGTGCGAAAGGCAGGTATCGTGGCCACCGGAAACCACGAGCGGCTGGCACGAAAGCCCCAGTGCCGTGGCCTGCGTCGCGGGCATAGCGCCGAGGGGCCGATAGCACACGCTCGGCGCGGCGGGCACGAGGCGGCGGAACGCCTCGACCTTGGCGGCGGCGCGGCTGGGCGTGCCCGGCTTCGCACGCACGTCACGCGTCCCTGTGTGGCACATCCAGTAGCTGTGCTCGTTGCCCGCGCCGCGGATGGCCGCGAGAAAGTCGTCGCCGAGGAAGTGGCCGCTCAACAGCACCCCATACTGAGCAAAGCCCACGGCCCGCGCGAGCGTCTGCGGGCGCACCATCTCCTCGAACACGAAGCGCTTGAGCAGCGTGAGCGAGCCGGGAAAGTCCCGAATCGAGCCGGTCTCGGCGAAGAACTCCTCGCGGGTGCCGGCCAGGTCGCGGAACCGCGCGTCCACGGCATCAGGAAATGCCTGCGTGTAGGCCAGCGTGAGCCGCCGCCCGGGCGCCTCGACCAGTGAGTTGTCGGCGCCCACCAGGCCGCCCGAGGCGCCGCGGGCCACGGGCGCCACCACGGCGACCACGCGGCACGCAGCGGGCCGCGCCCGAACCGCCGCGTCGAACCAGTCGAACTCGGCGCCCGTGGCGTTGCAGGCCAGGCCCTCGTGCTCGGCCTTGGGGCTCTCAGCCGATGCCGAGTGCACCGTGGCCAGCGACTCGAAGTCCAGCGTCTCCAGCTTGATGTTCGTCGCGCCATCCACCGGCACCAGGATGGTCTTGCCGCTCATGGCGTCTCCCTTCAGCCTCCAGGATACCGGCGAAGCAGCGGGTGTCAAGGCCACTTGACGGCAAGGCCCCTCGCCTGCACAATCGTGTGGCGTCACCGCGTGATTCCCGCCTCCCAGTCAAGGGCCTTGCGTATGGTAGCTCCACCTCGGCTCGCCGCCATTGTCGGCCTGCTGCTGCTTCCGTCGGGCCTGCTCGCCGCCGAGACGCTGTCGGGCAGGGTCACGGCCACGAAGCGCGACGCCAACGGCGTCCGCGCGGCGACGCTCACGACACCCAAGGGCGAGGTCTACAACATCGAGATTGACGAGCGGGGCGAGAGCTTCGGCCGCGTGATGCACGGCGAGAGCGCGGAAATCCGCGGCGAGGTGGCGGAACGCGACGGCGCCCGCTGGGTGCGCGTGCTCGAGTACACCGACGAGCGCGTGGCGGCCGGCCACGAATACTGGCGGCGGATGCGCTGTCTGGCGTGCGTGGTGCTGCCCGCCACGCGCAACGCCGCCACGCCGGCCGATCTGCACGGGGCTGCGCCGATCGCCGGCCGCTGGTTCTCGCTCAAGCGCAAGATCACGGCATGGACGCGCGACGCGGATACCCTCTGGATTGCCGAGGACAACGCTCTCCATCAGATTGACCTCGCCGCGTGCCGCGTGGCCCGCACGTACGGCAAGGCCGACGGCCTGCCCGACCAGCTCATCTACCAGTTGCTCGGCGACGGCAAGACGCTCTGGCTCGTCCACCGCGCCGGCGTGGCGGCGGTCAAGCCCGGTGACGGGCGCGTGGCCGATCTCCCCGAGGTCCGGGCATGCTATGCCCAGGCCGCAGCCGATCCCGCGGGCGGAGCGTGGGTGGTCGCCGACACAGGCACCTTCCGCCTGAAGTCGCCCGACGCCAAGCCAGCGGCCTACGCCGCCATCCCGACAGCCGCGCGGATCCGCAAGGTGATTGAGAACGGCATCTGGGTAGCTCACTGGGCGCGACGTACGGCCCATCTGCTCGCAGGTCCGGTTGCGCTCGGCGGCCGCCTCTACGTCGGCTCGTACGGCGACCTCTACGAATTGGCCGACGGCAAATGGGACCGCATCGCCGAAGGCGCCTGGGGCCAGGCGCCGCACGCCGGCAGGCTCTGGTTCCTCACGGCCAAGGGTCTCGCGGCCTATGACCCCGAGACGCGGAAGGCCGAGTCTGTCGCCCCGCCCGACAACGTGCAGGGCCGCAACTCGCGCCTGCTCGTGACCGGGAACGCGGCGTGGCTCCTCATCGAGCCGATGCCCGGAGTCGGCGGCCAGCCCGCAAAGGGCGGCGGCCTCGCACGCTTTGGCTTCGCCAGGCGCGCGTGGGAGGGCTGGCCCGAGCTCAACGGCCTGCCCGCCCGCAACGTGGCCTGCCTCACCGAACAGGACGGCGCTGTCTGGGCGGTCACGATGGCCGGCGATTTCCGCACCAAGTCGGCCCATCCCGGCATGACCACGACGAACCGCCAGGACTTCGTGGCCTCGGGCTTTGCCCTGCACCGCTACGCCGAGAAGGAGGGCTCGTGGATCTCGGTGCCGCTGAAGCTCACCGAGGTCGAGAATCGCCTGATATGCGGCCAGGACGGCAAGCACAGCCCGGACGCTATCGCCCCGCAGTTCATCGAGGACATCAGCGTGGGCGGCACACGGGTCTTCGCGGCGGCGCGCCTGGTGCCCCGGCAGTTCTTCGGCGGCTACTGGCCGTGCGTGGAACAGGTCGCTTCGCGGCCCAACGCGATGGCGCCGTGGGCGGGCGAGTTCGTGCACGCCCCGGCCCAGGCCGGCCTCCAGGGAGAGCAGCCGCTCGTGCTCAACATCTCCAGCGGCGAGCTCACCCGCATCGGCTCGACTCTCAAAGACCAGCTCTGGGAGGCGGTGGGCCACGACCTCATCCTTGGCCTCCTCGCCCACGCCGGCCGCCACTGGGCCGTGACCGAGGGCGGCGTGGCTTGCTTTGACGAGGCTGCCGCCCGGTGGACTCACGTGCTCCCAGGCGAGTTCCGCTGGTACTGGCGGGCCACCGCCGCGCTCGACGATGGCCGCTCGCTCGTCATCGGCTCCGACCGCGGCCTCGTGTGCCGCCTCGACCTCGCGGCCGGGCGCTTCGAGTTCCTGGGCGCCCTGAAGGACCGCGCCATCGCCCGCATCGCGAAGGCCGCCGACGGCGCGCTCCTCGTCGCGGGCCGCCAGGCTCCCCTCGGCCTGCTGCCGGTGCAGTTGCGCGAGGGCCTGAAGCCGCTGGACGCCGACATTGCCCGTTTCGATGGCAAGGCCTGGACGGCAGCCAAGCCCGACGATCTGCCGCCCGCCGAGCCCGCGCCGCTGTGGGCCTTCCGCCAGTTCGACCGCAAGGACCACCTCGACAAGTCGCACGGCAACTTCCTCTGTGGCCCCGGCGCCGAAGCCGAGCCCCGCTACTACGTGAAGGAAGCTTTCTTCCCGCAATTCCTGTGCACCAGCGCAGACGGCGGCCGAATGTGGCTTTCGACCTACACGGGCCTGCTTCGCCTCGACTTGGCCGCCTCTGCGACACAGTGAGCACGCGATGAACCGACTGGCGATGACCTGGCTGCTCGTCACCGCGGCTGTGTGTGGGGCCGTGGTGATGGCGGTGGAGCTTCTGGGCGCGCGCCTGCTGGGCGTGGCCTACGGCGGCAGCCTGACGGTGTGGGCCGCCATGATCGCGGTCACGCTGCTCTCGCTGGCCGTGGGCTACTTCGTCGGCGGGGCGCTGGCCGATCGGAGCCCGCGCCCTGCCTTGCTCTACGCCGTTCTAGTGGCCGCAGGGGCCCTTGTGGCCGCGTGCCCGCACGCGCGGCCCGTCCTCAAGGCCTGCCACGACGCGCTGGGCCTGCGCGGCGGCGCGCTGGCCAGCTCGGCCATCGTCTTCTCCCTGCCGCTCGCCCTGCTGGGGGTGGCGAGCCCCTTCATCATCCGCCTGCTGTGCGAGGGGGCGCGCGGCGTAGGCATCCGCGCGGGCGGCGTCTATGCCATCTCCACGCTGGGCAGCGTGGCCGGCACGCTGCTCACGGGGCTGTGGCTGATCCCCGAGTTCGGCACGGCCGCCGGGTTCCGCCTCACGGCGCTCGTCGTCGCAGCCACGGGCGCCGCGGGGCTCACCTTCACGCTCGGGATGAAGGGCGCCGCGGCGGCACTCGTGCCCATCGCCCTGGGCCTGTCCCCCTCCCCTGCCACCCGCGTGGGGCTCACCTACACCGCGCCCGACGGCGATCGCGTGGAGGTGCTGGCCGTGCGCGACTCGGCTCACGGCCGCATCGTGGTGCTCGACAAGGGCCGCTATCGCCTGATGGTCGTCAACGGCATCGTGCAAACGGGCATTCCGCGCGACCTGGCCCGCCTCGCCAAGGGCCAGTGTCTCGCCGAGGGCTACTACCAGGAACTGCTCCCCTATGCCGTGCCGGACCCTGCAAAGTGCAACGCCCTGCTCATCGGCCTCGCGGGCGGCATGACCGCCGCCATGCTCAACCTGCATGGGGTCGAGACCGACTGCGTGGACCTCGACCCCGAGACCATCGCGACCGCCCGCGAGCAGTTCGGCTTCTCGGGCAACGCCACCGCCGCCGATGGCCGCCTCTTCCTCGAAACGTGTGCGAAGCGCTACGACTTCTGCATCGTGGACACCTACTCGGGCGACACGTTCCCGTTCCAGCTCGCAACCCGCGAGGCGTTCGAGGCGGCTCGGCGGGTGCTCAAGCCCGACGGCGTGCTGGCCCTCAACTACATCGGCAGGCCCACAGGCCGCGCCTTCGCCTGCCTGTGCCTCACGCTCGCGCGCGTGTTTCCACATGTGACGGCCATTCGCGGCGAGGCCAGCGACGACGTGCAGACCATCACCGCCTTCGCCTCGGACCGCGAGGTGCGGTTCAACAAGGGCTGGCTCGACGACCTGGGCGGCATCACGGGCGCCGACCCGATCAGCGAGGCGGTCGCGCGTCTGGCGGTTCTCCCCAACCCCGAGGGCGCGTTCGTGCTCACCGACGACTATTGCCCCATAGACTTCCTCCGCGGCGACGAGGCCCTGCGCTGGCGCGAGCGCACCGCGCGCAATATCGGCGAACAGGGAATCTTCTAGTTGACCCCGCCGGCCCCAGCGCGTAGAATCCCGCCCGGGCCGCACTCAGGAGACATAGCTCGATGGCGACGCCGGAATACCCCGAACGGCTGAACGCAGCCACCGTGCTGGTGGACGACAACGTGGCCGCAGGACGTGGAGGCAGGCCTGCCCTGCTCTGCGGCGATCGCACGGTGACCTATGCCCAACTCGCTGAAGGGGCGAACCGGTTCGGCAACCTGCTCAGGGGCCTCGGCGTCCGCATGGAGGAGCGGATCGCCCTCCTCATGCCCGACACGCCCGAGCTGGTCTTCGCCTTCTTCGGCTCGATGAAGATCGGCGCCGTCGCCATCCCGATGAACACGCTGCTCACACCGAAGGATTACGAGTACCTGCTCAACGACAGCCGGGCCGTGGTGCTCGTGGTCCACGCCGCGCTGCTCGGCCACATCGCGCCCATCCGTTCCAGCCTGCGGCACCTCCGGCACCTGATCGTGGCGGCCCAGGCTGCCGAGGGGCTGCCCCGCCTCGAACGCCTGATGGAGGACACGTCGCCCGAGCTCGAGCCCGCAGACACGAGCAAGGACGACTCGGCCTTCTGGCTCTACAGTTCAGGCACCACGGGCTTCCCCAAGGGCGCCATCCACCTGCACCACGACATGCTCGTCGAGGCGGACCTCTACGGCATCGGCGTCCTGGGCCTCCGAGAGGACGACGTATGCTTCTCCGTGGCGAAGCTCTTCTTTGCCTACGGGCTGGGCAACGGCCTCTACTTCGCCCTGCGCGTGGGCGGCGTCAACGTGCTGCTGCCCGGCCGCCCCACGCCCGACGCGGTGTTCGAGACGGTGGACCACCACCAGCCCACGGTGTTCTACAGCGTGCCGACCAGCTACGCGCAGCTCCTGCACCTGGCCGAGAAGACGGGCCGCACGAGCCTCGGGCGCGTGCGCATGTGCGTGTCGGCCGGCGAGCCGCTGCCCAAGCCCATCTTCGAGCGCTGGCGCGACCGCTTCGGCGTCGAGATTCTCGACGGCATCGGCTCCACCGAAATCCTCCACATCTTCATCTCCAACCGCCCCGGCCGCGCCCGGGCCGGCAGCACGGGCGAGATCGTGCCCGGCTACGAGGCCCGCATCGCCGACGAGACCGGCCGCGAGCTGCCCGCCGGCGAGGTGGGCACCCTGTTTATCAAGGGCGACAGCATTGCCGCCGGCTACTGGAACAAGCACGAGCAGACCAAGGCCACCTTCCAGGGCGAGTGGATCAACACCCACGACAAGTTCAGCGTGGACCGCGACGGGTATTACTGGTACGCGGGCCGCACCGACGATATGATCAAGGTGAGCGGCATGGCCGTGTGGCCGACCGAGGTCGAAGCCATCCTCCAGGCGCACCCGGCGGTGCTCGAAAGCGGCGTGGCCGGCGTCGAGGACGCCGAGGGCCTGGCCAAGCCCTTCGCCTTTGTGGTGCTCAAGAGCGGCCAGAAGGGCACGCCCGAGCTCGCCCGCGAGCTTCAGGAGTTCGTCAAGGACCGCGCGGCGAAGTATAAGTACCCGCGGTGGGTGGAATTCGTGCACGAGCTGCCCAAGACAGCAACGGGCAAGATCCAGCGCTACAAGCTCCGCGAGTTGGGCGCCGCCGCCCGCTGGCTGCACGACCAGCAGCAGTGAGCCCCAGCGCACCGACGGCGGCCTGGAGACACGGGGCCTCGCGGCCCGCCCCTCAGGGCAGCCGGTCTGCCACGGCGTTCGCGTGCTCCCGGAGGGCTGCAAACGTGACAGGGTCGTTGAGGGGGCAGTTGCCACGATAGAGCCTCAGCGGCGCCTCGCCGTGCGCCCGCCACACCGCCGCCAGCGGGTGACGCCGCACGTTCCCCATCGCGAACGGGACCGCGGGGCACACGGTCACGCCGCCGTCGGGCGCGATCGAGAGACTCTGCCGCCGAAGCGCGGCGCACACCGACTGCTCCGTGGGCAGTTCGACACCCACGAACCTCACGTCCTGGAGCGACCGCAGCGCGGCCAGGGCCTCGTCCGCGAGCCCGCCGCGGCCTGTCTCGGCCCATCGCCCGGCAGCGCGCACGGGCAGGATACGAACGGAGTGGGCGCCGAGCTGTCGTGCTAGGGCGATGAGGGCACGAACCCCGTCGGGGGTGTTGTCGGGGGTGGCGCACACCTGCACCCGCGCCTGAATACCGACCGCCCTCAGATGGTGGATCGCCTGGACGGCCGCGTGGAAGGCGCCGGCGTGCCCGCGCAGGCGATCGTGGGTCGCCGCGTCGGCGGAATCGAGCGACACGGCGGCCTCGGTCAGGCCCGCCTCCCGCAGCCGCTGGGCGCGCTCGCGACTCAGCAGAACGCCGTTCGTGTTGACCCGCGTGAGCAGCCCGGCCCGATGGGCGGAGCGGACGGCCTCGTCGGTGTCGTCGCGCAGGAGCGGTTCGCCGCCGGTGAAGATCACCTGAAGGATGCCCAGGGCGCGCGCCTGGTCGAGCAGCGTGCGAATCTCTGCGAGGCTCAACTCGTCCGACGGAGTGGCCTCGCAGGAGGGCACGCAGCAGTGCACGCACTGGCATTGGCAGCGCCGGGTAGGCTCGATGTGGAGGAATGCCGGCACACGACGGCCACACAACCGGAGCGCCGCGTGGCGACTCAGCGCGCCCCAGGCCCGCAGCGACCCGTTGGCGCGGTACAAGCGCGCCATGCTCCACAGGGCGTGAGCTGCCTGATGCAGGGGTGAGAAGCGCGGGGCCCTCGTTGCGGTCAGCGCCCAACCTCCAAAGCCAGGGCTTCGAGTTCTTTGCGTCCATTCTACCCGCGCCGTGGCCCCGCGCAAGGGCTGGGGCGGGAACGCATGGCCCCCCGATGCTGGCGCCCGTGCCCCCACTCATTCCCTTGTATTGGAAACCAGACACGCCGCCGCCCCACGGGCTCCGCTCTCCCGCCGCCGAAAGGGGAGCCAGCACGGTGCTTCGGTGATCCGGGCGGCTCTACGGCCTTCCCGCCCATACTTGCTCAAGTCCCTCCCCCTCTCAGTTGAGCAAGTATGGCGCTTGGGTGATCCGGGGCCTTCCGCGGCCGCTCCTGCTCATCTGCATCCCTTTCCCTCTCACGGGGTGATACGGGCGAAGAACAGACAGGGTCTGGATGCCTCCGTGGCGCGGGGGCAGAGACGAAGGGCCATGCTCGGCGGGACCGCCATTGCGCGTGGCCCGAGCCCTCAGTATAATCGAGACGCTCCAGGGGGCCAAAGAACCCGCGAAGGTGGGGCACAGCCAGCCAAGTGTCCCGGGAAGCGGTTCCATGATGGACGTGAAGTTCAAGCTCGCGCCGGGTCACGCCAGCGACTCCGACTGGATGGCCCCGTCACGGCTGCGCCATCTGTTTTGGAACGTCACGCATGAGTGCAACTTCGCCTGCGGCGTGTGCTTCAGCAACTCGGGGCAGCGCGCGTCCGATGAGCTGACAACGGCTGAAGCCACCGATGCCCTCCGGCGGGCAAGAGACGCTGGGGTGGACCTGGTGGTGCTGTCGGGGGGTGAGCCCTTTCTGCGCCCGGACCTCTTCGAGATTCTCACCTGCATGGCCCGCCTGGGCCTCACCACGCGCATCGCTTCGAACGGCAGTTGCCTCACCGACGACGTCCTGCGGCGGATGGCGATCGAGAAGCTCGCCACATCATTCCAGATCAGCGTGGACACCCTCGACCCCGACACCTACGAACGGATGCATGGCGCGCGGGCCGAGATGTTGGGCCGCGCTCTCGCAGCCCTTCGGCTCATCCGCTCGCACGACTTTCACACCACCGTTTCAACCCGCCTCACCCCCGGGACGCTGCCGGGCATCCCCGCCCTGCTGGACCGAGCGGCCGACGAGGGCTGGGCCACCGTCACGGTCCACTGCCCGCTCCATTCGGGCCGTGCCCGCGGCGCCTGGCCGCCCGAGACCGATCTGTTGGCCTTGCTCGAACCCGCCTGCGAGCACTTCGTGCGCATGTCCCGGCATTGGGTGATTGAGACCAACATTCCCTGGGCGCGCTAGCCCAAGTTCGTCAATGAAGACGATTTTGGGGCGATTTTTCAGGGGGCACCCCTCAGGGATGGGCGAGGATCGCCAATCCGGGGTCTTGTAGTTTCCAAGCGGGCATGTAGTCTAGACCTACCC